>Ga0247720_100280_pt1 | contig 22062 bp, 19 predicted proteins | sample MSEWel2015_12_15_FD_189078 | JGI IMG/M metagenome (GOLD analysis project Ga0247720, IMG submission 189078) | Subsurface sediment microbial communities from gas well in West Virginia, United States - MSEEL Well Study Marcellus 3H_2015_12_15 | ecosystem: Environmental > Terrestrial > Deep...
TTGACACAGAAATAGGAGAAGGGGAAGTAGAGCTATCAGGAGGAGAGAGACAGAGGATAGCAATTGCAAGAGCACTAATCAAGAAAGCGGAAATACTGTTTATAGACGAAGCTACGGCGGCTTTAGATAAAGTTACAGCAAGTGATATAGAGAGGACGCTTATAAATTTAGATGCGACAGTACTTGCTGTAACCCATAAATTGCACCCGGAGATACTTAAAAGGTATGATGAAATATTTGTAATGAGAGATGGAGAAATCATTGAAAGAGGCACATTGGATGAGCTATTAGAAAAGAGAGGATATTTCTATTATATGTATAATTATGGGATTGATGAGAAAGAAGCAGTAGAGGAAGCTGTATGAAAGGATTCAAAATATAGCATTGAAGCAACTTACAAATGGTTGCCGACAAAAGCAAGTATCTATGAAAGAGTAATAGAGAAGTTAAGTGTTTCTAGTTTAAAAGATAACAGTAAGGAGTAAGTGAAGTTATGCTGTTGGAAGTGCGAAATTTGACAAAAGTGTATAAGAGAGGTAGCCATCAGATTAAGGCAAATGACAATATTAGCTTTTTTGTTGAGCGTGGTGACGTACTGGGGATTTTGGGGCCAAATGGGGCTGGCAAGACCACTTTGATAAAGCAGATTGCAACTTTGCAAATTCCTGACCAAGGAGACATCCTGTACAAAGGAGTATCCCTCCTAAAAAAGCCTGAGATAATAATAGGACGATTTTCTTTTCTCTGGGAAGGCACGCAAAATGTATATCATTACTTAACCGGAGAAGCTAATATTCTCTACTTTGCATATCTTAATCAGGTTCCATCTTCTGTTGCCAGGAGGAGATGCGAAGAACTTTTAAAAAAACTGGATCTGTATGAAGTTAAGGACCAGTATGTATTCACATATTCAGCAGGAATGAGAAAAAAACTTGCAATTGCTACCTGCCTTATAAATGATCCGGAAGTGGTATTTTTAGATGAACCTCTTTCCGGTCTTGATGTGCTTGCTGCTGCCGAACTCACTGAATCTATAAAAAGCTGGGTAAAAGAGATGGGGAAAACTGTCATAATTGCCAGTCATAGAATGGACTTTGTAGAAAAGGTTACTAATAAAGTTTTATGGCTCAAAGAGGGAAAAGTGATTTTAGAGGGTAAAACTGAGGACCTTAAAAACTTGAGCAAAGAAGAAGAATATATTTTATATTTGCGGAATTCTGCAAAAGCAAGGGAAAAGTTGCGTAAATACGAACTTCAATTTGAAATTTTATCGGATGTTACTTTAAAAACAACCTTACGGCTGGGTCAAAAGGAATTGTTTTATTCGGTTTTTTCCGACCCTGATTTTGAAGTGTTAAACTTGGAGAAAAAAAGTCCGGATTTTGAGGCGATTTTTAGGAGGTTATATGGTGAGTGTAGTGAAAGCAATTAAAGCTGAGTTTTTTAACTTTTACTTTGACCTAAAGCGATACTTATTCAACTATATTGTTGGACTTATTTCAACTGCTATTTTTTTGAGTGGGCTCTACTGGGCAGTAAATTCCTTGTTTACGCAGAGTGGGCAGGCAGTAGCTTTTGTTGGATTACTGCTGTGGCTTTTTACCCCATCTGCGTTATCTGATGCCACAAGTCATCTTGCAGAGGAACGATACTTGGGAACGCTGGAACGCATATCTATAACCAAGACCCCATTTATTCATATTTTGATTGCTCGCAATATTGTGCATTGCCTGTTTACTCTGATTCAGACTCTTGTGGTTGGTGGCATACTCTATGTGGTGTTTAAGCCTGACTTAAGCTATATGTCCTCATCATGGAGAGTAACTGCGATGGTAGTAGTTATCGGTATGTTGATAATCCTTACTCTTTATGCCTTTGGATTTTTCATAGCATCTTTGGGGATGATTTTTAAACGGGTAGGAGCAACGACATCTATTCTAGAATATCTTATTTTATTCTTTTCAGGAATAGTCATACCCTGGAGTACCATGCCAGCTTCACTACGAGCTTTTTCTAATATATTGCCCATGACTTGGGGAGTAAAAGCACTTGAGAGCCTAATTAATGGCGGTAATTTTATTGGAAGTTTTGTAGGACTAGTAGTCTATACAGTATTGATTGCCATAATTTCTATAGTAACCTTCCGGTATGCCATGCTGGTTGTTAAGAAAAAAAGAGAATATGCTTTTTATTAATATGCTATCTAAGGATATGTAAGTCCCTGTTTTTGAAGGTAGGAAACAGGGACTTAATTTTGTCTTTGAAAGCCGAATATTGCCTTGATATCAAGGGAAGAAGATATTATAATGAGATAAAAGGCAATTTAAAAATGATATTTTTATTTCACAATAGGAGGTACTGAAGCTTATGGAATTTCTAACGCCTGGAGAAAGAGTCAAAAAAATAAGGAAAATGCTTAAAATGAAGCAAAGAGAGCTGCAGGCTGAAAATATCACAAGAGGTTTTATAAGCATGATTGAAGGCAATCGAACTACTATGAGCAGAGAAACTGCTTCTATCATCGCAGAAAAATTTAATAAAAAAGCTCAAGAACTTGGCGTTGACTTAAACATAGATGGTGACTATCTTTTAATGACCCCTGCAGAAGAGGCGGAGTATTACTGTATTCAGAAATTAAGTCGGATTAATACTATAGAAAATTTGGAGAAACTAAAAGAAATATTTGAAATTGCAGATGAATACAAGTTAAAAAGAGTGACTGCTTTAGCTTACATAAAAATAGGAGATGTGATGTATAAAAATCAACATTATCAGGATGCTTTTATCGATTACCACAGGGCCCTGGATATATTATTACTCAACAACATAAAGGAACAACTGCCCTACGTCTACAACATGTTGGGAGCTTGTAAAGTAGCCTTATTAGAGTATTCTGAAGCGATAATGTATTTTCAAAGGGCTTTAGAATGTGCAGAAGAGGTGAATGATATTGAAATAAAAATCAAAGCAAGTTATAACAACGCCTTGTGTTACAGATGTATTGGCAAACCAGCGCTTTCAATTGATTATATTGAGAAATGTTTATCTGTACTAGATAAAGAAAAAGATTTTGAGCACTATGTATATGCAAAATCAATAGAAGCAAACTCCTATAGAGACATGAAAGAATATGATAAGGCTTTAGAAATATTTAAAGGACTAGTCGAAGAAATAAAAGATGATGATAATCCTTTATTGGGGTTTCTTTATACGAACATTGGAGAAATTTATATGGGAAAAAATGATTTTGAAAAATCACTGGAATATTTCAATAAAGCTGAAAGGATCAGGCGCAAAGAAGATAAAAATTTACTGTCCCATACTCTTATTGAAAAGGCAAATCTTTATATAAAAATGGGTCTATATAAGGAAGCGCTTTCTTCATTGGAAGAAGGGCTTGAAATATCTTACAGAAACAAAGATATGGAATATATAGTAAAAGGCAGTTATCTTTTAGTAGAGGTATATAAGAAATTAGGAAACAAACAGGCTATCATAGAAACATATAAAAAGCTGGCAAACATTCTCCAAAATATGGGTAATAGAAAAGAAGCTTTAAAGGTCTATATAGAACTGGCATTGCTTTATATTGAGGATAACGATGTGAGTAATGCTAAATACTTTTTAGAAAAAGCCAGAGAAGTAGCCGAATAAAAAGCAATAAAAAAATAAAAAATATATTGCATTTTTATTTTTTTATGCTATAATAAAGCTAAAAAGAGGAAATATTTGAGAGGGGGATAGTAAGATGAGGAGGAAACTTAAGATGATACTTACATCACTGATACTCCTTGCCTATGTATATGGGGCTTTTATTGTAATTCCACTTGAAAATCCTCCTATTTGGGTAGGTTAAAAGGCAATAATATCAATGGCGGATTAAAATTGATCCACTTTCAATGATTTTAACTTAACTTAACTTATTCTAACTTTCTTAATCTAGACCTTACTGATTGTCCTACTATAAAGACTAATCTTTGACCTATCCTTTAGAGGGGTCAATTATACACCTATTAGTTGCCAAAAAGAAGTCTCTATATACTTTCAATCCTCTTAAAGAGTGTTCTCTTCATGAAATTTATTTTTAATTAGAACTACATGAAAACATTTGTTTAACAGAGTGATGAACACTTTGAAATATTTATATTCTAATGTAGGAACCATTGTTACTAAGGAAAGAAAAATTTAATAAGATGGTATTTTATATTGCCCAGGGGCTGATAAAGACAAAAGAACTAATTATTTTAATTTAAGGGAAAGTTTAATTTCGATATTACAGACTGTTAGGGATGTGCAAAATTAATTAGAATAATCATAATCAAAAGCCAGAATATGTATGATATACAATATATAGTAATTAAGACTGACAATTGAACGTAAAGAAGGAGGTAAAGGAAAAGAAAAAACCAAAAGAGGAGCTAAAAAAGGGAATAAATATCCTGTAGAAGTCAAATGTTAAAAAGTGGAATGAACCAAATTCAGCAAAAGTTAAGCTGATTGCATCAGACCAACAAGGGACTTAAACTCATCAAATTTACCCAGTTTAATAGCTACAATAGCGACAGTAAGCAAAGTAATATGGCCAAAAGTATTAAGGTTGCTGACAGAATTAATATTTCTGACATAAGCTTTTTCAAAATCCAGAGCTTTAAAGCGGGAATTATATCTTTCTGATTCAATCCTCAATTTATAGACAGCCTTAAAATATAGGGAGTCTCTATTAATAGAGGACCTATAATCAGAAGATAAATAGCATACTTAGTACAGCCTCTATGCTTTTTGCCATTAAAATATTTAAAATGCTTTATAGGGCAGGCAGAGTCATCTTTAGAATTACAGAACTTGCAAACAAATTTTTGCTTAATAAAACCATCAAAATACTGCTTGCCGTCTTTGAGCATTTTAGTACCCGCTTCACAAACCATATAACCATCATCAGTCAGAGGGGGATTTTTAGAATTACGCCAGTTTCGAGGAATAAAGCAATGACCGTGGAGAGTATCTCTAACAAAATTATAAACTCTCTTAACATCATACCCCTTATTGGCAATAAAATTAACATACTTAAGGTTAAATCACCTATTAGTCTTTTCTAGCAAAGACAAAGCGACTTCAAAATCGGGGACATCAGCGGGAGTAGTAGTTTCAGCGATAGGTAAACCAGAGATAGCATCAACAATAATGTGATTTTTATAGCCCCAATAAAACTTATAACGTTTATTAGAAGAGTCATTAGAAGCAGAATAAAACGCCTAATTTGCAGTCTTTATCTGACTTAGGGTTATTTAACTTAGTGTTAGCTTTAATAGGGGTAGAGTCCATGGAAATAAACTCACCAGAGATAATGCCCATATTTTTGAGGATATTGACTTGATTTTGAAAGATAGAGGTCAAATAATCATGAGAGAACTCATTAATAAAACGGTGGAAAGTCCAATAAGAAGAAAGAGGTTTAGAAATATCGAAGCCACAAAGATGAGCAATGATAAGATTATTGCGGAGATAATCTAAAAGGTCAGAAATTGTACCGAATCTTTCAGCTTTCAGAACAATAAAAGCTCTAAAAAGTGCATGATGAGAATAACCCTTACGGCCAGGACTAGAGGAAGGGAGTTCAGGTATTGAAGACAGGTCAAGATTTTCAAACATAGAAGAATAGAAATCAATTTTAGACTGGGAAGTAAAGAGTTCAGGTATATTTAAAAGTAATTGAAGTTGGTACATGTAGGATTTCCCCCTCCTTAAAAAATATTTTCATGTGGTATATATAATAATTCGACAAATGGTAGGGGAAATCCTACATAAAAGATAAAAAATTCAAGAGCGATAGGAAAAAGTATGTCTGCAGAATCGCTTAAATAAAAGCTCTTGAATTTTGCACAAGTCTATACTTTTGTCAGAAAGGAGGTGAAAACATGTTAAAAGACAAAAAAATAAACCTGAGTTATCTTCCTTATGGTGATATTTGTAAACGTTCAAGAAGTAGTGTGATTTTCGATGTTGATTACGAAAGTTTTGAGCAAGAATTGCTGAAAGCAATCGAAGCAGAAATGGAAAAAGTAGAATTGGGGGAACATGAGACGGAAAAAGAAGAAATAGAAAGAGAAGAGATTTTATGAAGCAGAGGAGTATATACTCCTCTGTCCTTAATAATAACACTAAATAGGTGATTGCAAAATGAGATAAATATTATAGTAAAAAAGTTACATTACGAGGAACAAAATAAAGTTGTTTAGCTTTGATTTTCATAGGAATTCCTCCCTTTCCTTTTGTAATTTGGGCTGTGATTTGGTCTTTTATGTAAATTTGTATAAATTTAACGAACATGGGAGAAATTCCTTTGAAAATATTTTGAAAATATACAACGAAGTTCCTTAATCCATAAGGATTGTGGGATTCTCCAAAGACTTAAAAAACTTAAAAAACATCATCAAGAAGAAGGGGGGATCTAATTTTGAAGTATAGAACGTCAAAATTTGTTCATTTTTTAAAAGGAAATAAAGAAGATGAATATATAATCTTTAATGCATTTACCTTAGATGTTTTTGTAGTAGATAAGACCGTAAAAGGTTTTATTGAGAGTCTAATTGATCCCCAGGAAATAGAAATTAATGAGATAACAAAAGAACTTATTGATAAAAAAATTATAATAAGAAATGATTTTGATGAGTTCGCTTATGCTAAAAAATATAGAGAATTAATAAGAAAAAAAGCTAAGGAATTACCTAGTCGCATAGGATTTATGCGAATATCATTAACTGAAAAATGTAATCTTAAGTGTAACTATTGCTTTGTCCGGAAGATTCATGATAAAAAAGGTGATATGCCAGTTGAAAAGTTTAGTGAAATAATGTTGTGGTTTATAAAAGAAAACAAAGGTAGCAGGCCTGTAATTCAATATTTTGGTGGTGAACCACTGTTACGAATGGACTTGATTGAACTTGGACATTTGCTATTAGAAAAAGCCAAGCAGAATGGAGAAATTATTGATTATGTTGAAGAAATAGTTACAAACGGGACTTTAATGACAGAGAATTTAGCAGAGTACTTCATTTCTAATAATTTTAATATATCATTTAGTATAGATGGTTGGAAAGATATAAATGATAAAAATAGGGTATTTCCTGACGGGTCAGGGAGCTTTAATAGATTAATCGAAGGTGTTAATAATTATAAAAATGCTGGCGGAAAACTATCAGCTATTATTACATTCACGAATGACAATATAGACAAGGCGGAAGAAATCATACATTTCTTAGTAGAAAGTGTTGGATTCGAAGAAATAAGTATTAATACACCCCAACCGGTCGATAAAGGTTGGGAAGTGAATGGAGAAGAATTTGCAAAAGCAGTAACAGCAGTATGGAAATATTGCAATAATAATAAGATACCATTAAATCATCCAGGGAATAATGTAGCTTTTTTAATCAATAAAAAACTTCCACAGATGAATTCATGTATGAACTTAACGTATGGACAAAATAGTAATACTTGGGGGGTTTATGTGACTAGTGATTTAAAAGTTTCTAAATGTTTAGTTGGCTTTGATGAAAGTATTACATTAAAATTTTCGGATTTAAAGTTCCATAAAGGGTTTGAGACTTGGCATTTTAATGATAACAGTAAAGATATTTGTTTGGAATGCATTGCTTACAATATTTGTGGTGGTCCATGTCAGTATGAAGCTTTGGTTAGAAATGGTAAATTAAATCCAGATAAATGCAAGTTTTATAAATATATAATTAAGTGGGCTATTTTGCAATAGAGAGGAGGAACCTATGAATAAACGTATTTTTATTGATGATATCTGGGAAGTAAATGATAATGAATTTATGATAATGGGCAGGGTCCAATCGATTATAAATTCTAACGTTGCAATTAAGGATTATTCAGGTACGATAATCTTAACACTGGATGCATGGAAGTATGATCTTAATGTAAATGACATTGTTTCAGTTGTAGTAGTAAAACAAAATGGTATAATCAAAGTTAAGGAATGTAATGTATTATCAACGGCATGTCGAGATGAGGAAACTACTTTATTAAGAAATTATCTTGACAGATATAATGTTGAATTTTTTCGAAAAATTAATAGTTTAGAGGACTCTGTTCGGGATTTTCTAAAAAAAGAGAAATTTATTGAACTGAGAAATCCTATTCTATGGGTACCAGTACAGGAATATGGGACAAAAGAATGGAGGATACAGAATCCTATTACCAAAGAAACACCCTATATTTTGTTACAATCTCCTAATATATTAAATCTTATTTCAGCTGTTGCCGGAATTGAAAGGAACTTCCAATTTCACCCGTGTTTTAGATTAGCTGAAGAAAATAGCTTAGCAAGAAATGATTCATTAATTGAATTTACTCAACTTGCAATAACGGCAGCTTTTTTAACTAACGAAGAAGCTATGAGATTAATTGAAGATATGTTTTTTTATATTATAAAAAAGCACTTTAATATCGAAATTGAAAAACCTTTTGAGATTCTAGATTATCATGAAAGTATGAAACTATATTCTACTGATCATCCTGATTTAAGGTTTAGAAAATTTTATCGCCCAAGTTTTATAATTAACGGATATAAATACACCGGGCTGATAATACCTGCTTATGTTAACAAAAAAATAGAAGAGTTTCTAATAAATAAGACATATCAACAAGATAGAGAAAATTCAAATTTTTTCTCTTATGATGAAAATAAAACTTTGAAGCAAAAATTAGGTGATATTAAAGCAGATTATTTAATTGATGAATGGTTTGAAAATAATGAAATTGAGAAAGTTGGCTATATTCTATTATTACCTAGTAGTATTGAAACTGATATTTTCTATAATAGGATTAGTAAGACATTGTATCCAAAATTATTTGGTAAAGTTGAAAAGTATAAGTTCTGTTGGATTAAGAACTATCCCTTTATAAATGAATTGGAATATGATTCTCAAAGTTTGCATGATGCAATAGGGCAAAATATTTTTACTAAAAGGATAAGGAATTCCAATGATACAGAAGGAATCGATTTAGTGCTAAACGGTATAGAGATTGCAAGTGGTGGGCAGAAAGTAAACACTGCTGAAGAGTTTATTGAATCACTTGAACTTCTTAAAATTAAGGATAAACAAAAAAATTATGATTATTTTATAAAGGTTCTTAAGATGGGTGCTCCACCTCTATTTTCAATAGGAATTGGTTGGGAAAGGACTTTACTTGCATTATTTGAAACAAAAACAATAAGTGATGTTATGGTTTTCCCAAAAGATCAATTTGGAAATCCAGAAATAATTTCTATCTGTGAATAAATTAAAAATGTAAAAAATTAAGGTGATAGTTTTCTAAAATATGGTTAAGTTTTCTAAAATTATTATAAACACTCTCAATATACACAAAAGTGTGACAAAGATGTTTTTCATACAATATTGAAGGTGAATTACTGTTTATAGAAAATGAAAATTAGTATAGTGTTTTATGAATTTAGATTAAAGATGTAAAAATTTTTACATAACTATCTAAAATAAAAGTAAGTAAACTTTAGCAAACATTTTTAAAAAGTATATTAAAAACAATTTTTCTGATTAACTATTAAATATTCAAAGTATACTTGTCATGTGCGAAAATTAACTTAAAGGATGTGGTAGAATTGTGATTGATGAGTTAAGAAATAAATATATCGATGTAATAGCTAAACAATTTCCGAGTAGAGCGATATTATGGGGAAAAAACAATTATAATTTAGGCGATTTCTCAAAACACCAATTAGAAAATTATATAACTTCACTGAACGAATTAATTTGCAAGATTGATAGTATAGAAAATACAGAATGTATTAACGAAAAAGTAAGCTTAAAAAGAGCTATATTATACCGCAAATTTGAAATTGAGACTCTTGCTTTATGGAAAACTAAACCCCAATTTTATGCTGCAAATGCCCTTAAAGGAATTAGTATTCATTGGAGGAATCTAGAAGCAATAGAACATGGTTATTTTGATCAGGTTGCTGTTAAAGAAAAATTAAACCAATTATCATCTTTTTTTAATATAGCTTTATCAAATTTATCCGATGGTATGGTTAGTAAATTGGATATTCTATTAGCAGTTAATTTAATAAAGACAGAATGGAATAGTATTATTAAGAAAGCTCACCTAATTGGTTTGCGTGATAATGAAATAAATTATCTGAATAAGGTTGTACAGAAATTTATCGTAGACTTAAAAAATTTAAATAATGGTAATAATCAACCCTTTTTAATACCTTTAGGTAGAGAAAAATTTGAGAGATTATTATATTTGGAGTCTGGTTTAAAAGTTTCTAGTGAAAGTTTATTAGAAGACGTCAAAACAAATATTAAGGAAAATCATTATATTTTTAGTAACCCTAGAGAGAAAGCAATTGGAGTAGAATTTAATGACTTATTTGATAAAAATACAATAACCAAACTGGAGGAGTATTTTGGTGAACTATTAAACTGTGGTGATTTAAAAATATGTAAAACTAATATATTTTCAAACGTAAAGGGGTTTCATTATATAAAAAGCTATAATTTATCTTCAAAGGAACCAAAGGGAATTGCATTTTGTCCGTATGGCCAAAAAATAACAGATAGGCAAGTGTTGGGAATAGTACATGAGACATATCCAGGACATCATTTTTCGTACTGTGTACAATTTAAAAAAAATCGTTTAGCAAGTATCTTATATCATAATAGTATTTTTGAAGAAGGATGGGCTAAATTTGCAGAAGAAAAATATGTACAAATTAGACCTGAATTAAGATTGGAACATGCTTTTTATAATTCATTTAGAAAAATGGTCGTACTTGCTTTCGCAGCATTGAAAATTCACGCATTTGAAACTGAAATTAATAAAGTAATACACGAAATATCTAAAATATTTGATTACGATATTTCTACGGCAAAATCAATTTGTATTCAAGCATATGATGACCCAATACAAGCTATATCATACTTTTTAGGATATAATTATGTAAAATGGCAAGTAAGTAAATGCAATAAAAAAATAGATTTATTTATTAAAGAAATGATAGAAGAACATGATTGTAACATGGAGGGTTTATCTTATGATGAAATTAGAAGAGTATAAAAAAGCTACCGTGTTATATGGGGTTCTCGGTTCATTGTATAACATGGCTGACAAGCTTTATGGAACAGTTTTTATACTTTTGATGTATGATAGAAATATAGGCTCGAATATGATTAGTGTTGTTTTTGCGATTTCTTCTCTGGCTTTAGCAGCATTTGATTACCCTACTGGAAATATTTCAGACAAGTATGGGAGGAAAAAGACCGCAGGTATTGGATTCTTATTTTGGGGAATTGGAATGATTGCATATGGGTACTCTACTGAAACTTGGGGTTTTATCTTTTCATCAATTATAATGTCATTTGGAATTGCGTTGATTTCAGGTGCCCTACAATCTTGGTACGTGGACTATCTTCATAAATTAAATAAACTGGATTATAAAGATAAAATTATCCCTAAGTTAACAGGGATAACAAGTTTTTTTGCAGCGGTAACTTTGGCAATAGGAACTGTATTGATTAAAAAAAGTTTAAATCTTCCAGTAGTTATTAGCGGTATAATTGCTTGCATTGCAGGTGTTATAGCTTTATTGTTTTTAGAAGACAATTATGGAGAAACTACTACTGATAATATTTTCGTAGATATTGTTAATAATACTAAGAAATTGGTAAAAGATAAAAATATGATGAAAATACTAATAAGAAATTTATTTGCGCATACAGCATTTATTTGTTTCATTTTGTCATGGCAAATTTATGGAGCAAATAACGTTGGATTAGATCCCAGCTTAAATGGAATTCTTTTGATAATTTTCATGTTATTATTTACCTTTTCAGGTTTTATTACATCAAAACTTGTAGATTATTTTAAAGCGGTTTATATTTCAATTGTTGGAATGTTAATCGCTGTATTAGGATTAATCATTGTTTTCCTCATGCCCAACGTATACTTCTTTATATTGGGATTATGTGCTTTTGAGTTTGGACTAGGTATAGACCAATCTGCAAGTAACGCTTGGATACATGATTATATACCTAATGACAAAAGAGCGACATTTTACTCTGGTTTATCGGCTGTAAGATCTTTTTATGGTTTTTTTGTATCGATAGCAATTGGCTATTTTATTGAATATTTTGGCTATACATATGTTTGGCTGTTAGCAGCAATTGCAGAAATTTGTGCAGCAATTTACTTGCATGTTAATATTAACAATCTGATACCAGCTATTCAACCGATATATAGGAAATAACTAAGACTATGCAAATTTTAAGTAATCAAAACTAATGTACCTTTTATAAAAAACTTTATTATTACACTTTTTGATTGTTTATTCGTATTTATTAATGATGAAATATTAAATAAATAACAAATGATGTAGAAATTTTCGTAATAAATATTGAATTCATAAAACTTATCAATGGTTATTAAATTTGGCAAGGAATGATGGAAGTATTTAATTTGAGGAAGGATAGCGATGGATGAGTATAAAAAAGTAATCATTAATACTTTAAATGAATTTTCTATAATATACTTAATTTATGCAGAAGAATTTATGTCAGAGTTTCAAAAATATATTTTTAGTATAGTGTTAAATTCAAACTTAAATATTAAAAAATATAGGTATAATAGTATAACAGAGTTTTCTGGTATACTTGATAAGTTAAAAAAGGATTTACCTCTTAAAAAGAAAGTAAATATAATATATTTTAAACCAATCATAGATATAGATGTCAAACAAGGAAAAATATTTCATTCATGGCTTTTAGATTGTTTTTGTAATGATATCTATGTACTCTATGTAGAAACATTGGTTAATGAAAGGGTTATTAATTATAAAGATCAGATTGCAATTTTAGAGTTTAAGGCAGGACGTGAAGTATTTAAAAGTGTAAAAAAATACAATGAAATGCTGTTACAAGCATTAAATACTGCTAAAAAGCTGAGGATTATTTCCGAGACAGGAGTAGATATTTCATTTGAATTTGATAGAAAAGATATTTATACGGAAGCTTTTGATATCTATAATGAAAAAATTACACAATTTCCAGGAGGAGAAGTATTTTTATTACCACACTGTGAGACCGTTAATGGTATAATTGTTCAAGTTGTAAATAATAATAAATTTGTTATAAAAGTCAAAAACGGTGTTGCAGATTTAACTGATTGTAAGAAATTTATTAATAGGACTAAAGATTTATTAGTTGAAGTAGGATTTGGAACTAACCCAGCAATCCCTTCTATACCTACTTTGGATTTATATGAAAAGAAATTAGGAACTTGCCATTTCGGTTTTGGAGATAGTTTACTTTTAAATGGCTCAAATAAAGATGATCATCATTTTGATATAGTTGTACCTGAATTTAAAATGATTTTGGACGATAGTGTTTTATTTCAATTTAGGGGTGATGATTTTGAGACAAAGCCATATAGAGAGAATAACACTTTATTATAAACATAATTTATCCAAATGTTTTTATGCGAGTGTTAAATTTACTGATACTTGTAAACACTTTGAATTTGCTTTGCAAAATTATTTAACATTGATTGATATTAGAGATGATGGGTATAATAAAAAAGATTATCAGTACATAAATGGAAAGTATACTGTTAGCAGCAACACCGGATTCCGGAAATTGTTTCTAAAGTATAAAATAGAATATGAAGGTAACATTTTGGTTTTACCTCCTGATACGATTTTCCCCATTGTAGAAGATATAGGATATCCAATTCAATATGTTTTATATTTATTCGATGAAAATAATGAATTGTATATAAATCTTCCTCCTGATAAGGGGAAAAAAAGAACCTTCTATCATTTATATGATTTAGCTTTAATTTCTGAAAGTTTGATAGGTACTCTAGATATATTAATGGAAAATGAAAATGTTTATTTAAGTGATCACATAAGTAAATTATATAGCAATATCAATATAAAAATAGTAAGTGTTTTACAAAAATTTGCAATATTATATAAAAAACTTACAGGGTTGACATTATCGGTACGAATTATTTCTTTAAAAGATATTAATATATTAGGCGTGTCTTATCCGAATTTGATAATTTTAAATGAAACCCTTTTGAAATATCCTATTACCATGCTGTATACATACATGATACATGAATTGATTCATCAATTTTTAGGAATAAAGATTCGGTTTACTGGAAGTGGACGATGGTTTTTATTAGAAAGCATTACAGAGTATTTACAATGTGTTTTTGTTAAATTAATAGGAGGTAATTCATTGTTTGATATTATGTTAAAAAAATGTGAAGAGTTATATCGTAGTAATTTTGATGCTTCTAAAAAAATATCTATATCAGAATATAATGAGAATAACAATGAACGTGAATACTTAGGGTTAATATGTGGTAAAGGTGTACTTGTAATTGATATGTTTATAGAAAAATATGGATGTAACGAAAAGACCCTTAAGAATATAACTCTGGATCTGTTAAATTTTAAAGATGGGGTCACTATAGTCGACTTTGAAGGGATATTAATAAAATATTACGGTGATGGCGTTAAAGAGTTTTTTAAAAAATGGATCTATACTGCAGATATAGATATAGGGAGTGAATTTTTCTTATTGGAGAGGAGAAAGAGTGTATGATTAGAGTATTAGGGTTAATAGTGACATCAGATTGTAATTTGCGATGTAGTTATTGTGATTATAGTAATAAAAGGAGAGATAAGAAATCTAATTTATTAGTTGAAGATGTGGAAAGGTTCATTCTAGCTATGAGTGATTATATGAACCTCGGTGAAATAATGATCACAGGGGGAGAACCTTTTTTACTTTCAAATATTGAATATTGGATACTTACAATGAAAAAGTATTCTCCTAATATTAGCATTTTAACAAATGGTACTTTAATTGATTCCGAGCAAATTAGGTGGTTAAAAAAGCATTCTGTAACCGTGCATATAAGCATAGATAGCCTAAATAGTGAATATTCAGAGCTATACAGAGGCGGACATGAAAAATTATTATCGATTCTTTCAAAATTTGAAAAAGAAAATTATAAGAATTTAAAATTAAATATTACGATGAGCAGAGCAAATATTGAAGATGTTCACAAAATAATATGTTATGCGAAGAAAAATATGTTTGGTTACGCAATAAACTTACTAGATTTGCCTCCACAGAATGAACTATCTTGGTATAATGCTACTGAAAGAGAGCGCCATGAAGCGATAGAGATAATAAAAAAATATATGCCTCAACGCAATAATTTCTATGAAAAGTTGGCGAAGAGTTTAATATCGAAGAGACCAATAAAGAAAATACCAAAATGCATAATTCCAAGGAATTATTTCATTATTGATAGTGATGGTAAAGTATATCCCTGTTATCTTTATAAGAAAAGCATTGGTACAATATTTGACGAAGAATATGAAATTATAAATAATCATAAAAATTTAGTTAGTATAAAAGAAAAAAATGGCTATGAGTGTATTACTACAAGATGTTTTTCATTATTATAAGAAATATGACGAGTTCTCTAAATGTGTTAGTATTTCAGTTCTAAAACCCCAAACTTGCTGTATGATTTTTGTTATATTCTCACATTGTTTGAAAGCAATGCATCTAATTACCCTAAATTCTCTTTTGATTATACTAAGTTCTAAGTGTCCAAAAATTGATAATTTTGTAGCATTAGAGTCAAAGTAGGTACTAGGTTAAACTTTTTTAGCTAGAATCGCTCGATACAGGCGAACGTGCCGCTTAACTTTAACATAAGTGGTTAGATTGCAAAATGGAAAGCTGGAAAAGAGTGATAAAAGAGGTGCTCCTCATTACAGATTATCTCTGTGTTGGTTTAAAAGTTACTTTGAATAAGCTACAAAAATATTGAATTGGAAGAAAATAGCTATATAGTTGATTTTAGAATATCAAGGGGACTCGATTATTATACAAACATCAAACAGTATTTTTGTAATCATTTCAAGAGATATTGGTTCGCAGGGGGTGTATGATTGGTTAAAGATATGATGAACTCATAGAAGAATGCGGATGTCTTTTATGCTGGGTGTGTGATTGGGAATGGGAATAGAGAGACTTTTACTTACTTTAGAGCAAAAGGGTATTAAAATTCTAAAGTCAAAAAGATCAGATCTATTTCTAAGGTTGTGTATGTGAAGATTCAAAAATTTTTTACTTTTATCCTTACGAATAAATTAAGATTTAACGAATTGAAAATAGAAACGTATACATGGTAAGAAGACTAAAGGCCCAAGTTGAATACGCCAATAAGTTAAATATTAAATTTGCGATGATAACAGAGGAAGAGGACTAAAAAGAAAGTAGGGTTAGATTAAAAAATTGGAAAGCGAAGAAAAAGTAGAAATTTTAATTGATGAGATAAAAATAAAAAAAAGGAGGAATTTTGATGAGGTACCAGTTGGGAGGATTTAAAAGAACCCACATGTGCGGAGAGCTCACTGTTGAAGATGTGGGAAAGTCTGTCGTAGTGATGGGATGGGTCAACAGCAGGAGAGACCACGGAGGATTAGTTTTTATAGATTTGAGGGACAGAACAGGAATTGTGCAGATAGTATTCAGTGAACAGGTTTCTAAAGAGGCTTTTGAAAAAGTGCAAAGCGTGAGAAGTGAATATGTGTTAGCAGTGGAAGGGGAAGTAGTAAAAAGACTTCCTGAAAATGTAAATCCTAAAATACCCACAGGAGAAATAGAAATTTACGCCAAAAATTTGAAGATTTTGAGCAAGTCTGAAACACCTCCTTTTCCAATAGAGGATAGGAGCAATGTAGCGGAAGCGGTAAGGCTCAAATACAGGTACCTGGACTTGAGAAGACCTTCAATGCAGAGGAATTTAATCACTCGCTTTAAGCTTACGCAGGCAGTACGGGAGTTTCTCAATGACAATGGCTTTATAGAGATAGAAACTCCCATGCTGATAAAGAGCACTCCTGAAGGCGCCAGGGATTATCTTGTGCCAAGCAGAATTTATCCTGGCAAGTTTTACGCGCTGCCTCAGTCTCCCCAGATATTCAAGCAGCTTTTGATGATTGCGGGATTTGACAGGTATTATCAAATTGCAAGGTGCTTAAGGGATGAAGACTTGAGAGCTGACAGGCAGCCAGAGTTTACGCAGATAGATATTGAAATGTCCTTTGTAGAGGTTGAAGATGTCCTTGATATAAATGAGAGAATGATAAAGCACGTATTCAAAAAAGTCTTAGACGTAGACCTTGATATTCCCTTTAAAAGGCTGACTTACCAGGAAGCAATGGAGAGATTCGGTACTGACAAACCTGACTTGAGGTTTGGAATGGAGCTTAAAGATTTGTCCGACATACTAAGAGAGTCAGAGTTTAATGTGTTTAAAAATGCTTTGAAAAACGGCGGGTCAATAAGGGGTATAAATGTAAAAGGAGCTACTTCAATGACAAGAAAGCAGCTGGATGAACTGGTGGAATTCGCTAAAAACTTTGGGGCAAAAGGCCTCTTGTGGATGCAGGTTTTGGAAGGAGAAGTGAAGTCACCTGCCACTAAATTTTTGACTGAAGGAGAATTGAATAAAATTTTGGAAAGACTTGAAGCAGAAGTGGGAGATTTACTTTTGATAGTTGCGGATAAAGATGAAGTGGTCTTTGACACACTGGGGCATTTGAGAGTTGAGATGGCAAAAAGATTTAACCTCATTGATGAGAGTAAATACGAGTTTGTATGGGTTGTTGATTTCCCGCTTTTAGAGTATGACGAAGAAGAAAAAAGGTATGTTGCAAAGCACCATCCATTTACATCACCTAAAGATGAAGATATAGACCTTTTAGAAAAAGAGCCTTTAAAGGTGAAGGCAAAATTATATGACATAATTTTAAATGGCATAGAAATTGGTGGAGGCGGTATCAGAATATCCGATACTGAATTGCAGAAGAGGATGTTTAAAGTGCTTGGATTCAGCGAAGAAGAGGCTTGGAAGGAATTTGGATTTTTAATGGAAGCCTTTAAATACGGTGCTCCTCCTCACGGAGGAATAGCATACGGGCTTGATAGGCTTGCAATGATAATGACAGGAAGCGACACCATAAGGGATGTGATTGCATTTCCAAAGACGCAAAACGCTGTATGCCTGATGTCAGATGCGCCGTCGCGAGTTTCTGAAAAGCAGCTAAAAGAGCTTCATATAAAAATGGATTAATAAACGTTTACTAGTTAAGAAATAATAAAGGCTCTTTGTCAATAGTTGGGGTGAGTATTTTTCTGAATGCCCACCTGTAAATCTTATCACATAATATGGCAATATTCCCAAATTATTAGTTATGATAAGAGATATAGCTAGAAGTATGGGTGGATATTTATCTATGCCTTTTCATCAAAGCTCTATAATATTCTTGAATATCCTTTATCAGTAAAAATAGTATTAAGTTAGAACATTAAGCATTACAATATAATGTTCAGTTTGTTGACAAAGCAAAATTTTAGCTCCTGTTTTCTTAGTACCGAAGGCAGGGGCTTAATATTATTTAGACTCCCATGCCGCAACAAATGTGGCACCAGCAGAGAATGAAAATGTCCTTTTTTGATGATATAATCAGTATAGCGGCTGGTGAAGGCAGGTCGTTTTTATTCTGATGCTTCGAGCTCGATGATTAGACTGAACCACAACGACCGGGTGCACCACAGACTGTTGCTCCAATATGGAAGCACGCGGGATAGAATAATCGATAGAGGTTGTTGCACCAGCCCTTCAAATCTAAAAGCCGCTTAAGGATGATACAAATGGAAGTTATATATCCACGTTGTTGTGGCTTAGACATTCATAAAAAGACTGTAGTAGCTTGCGTAATTACACCAGAAGAAAAAGAAATACGTACATTCTCCACGATGACTGAAGATATACTAGCTATGGTGGACTGGATTAAAAGTAAAAGTTGTACACATGTAGCGATGGAAAGTACAGGTTCTTACTGGAAGCCTATTTACAACATTCTTGAGATTGAAGAACTTAATCCAATAGTAGTAAACGCTAAACACATTAAGAATGTACCGGGCAGAAAAACGGATGTAAAAGATGCGGAGTGGATTGCAGGATTATTGCAGCATGGTTTACTGCAGGGCAGTTATATACCTTCAAGAGAGCAGCGGGAATTGCGGGAATTAGTAAGATATCGACGGAGCTTAATAGAAGAACGTGCCAGAGAAATAAACCGGATGCAAAAAGTATTAGAGGGAGCAAATATTAAACTTGCTTCTGTGACTACAGATATACTGGGGAAATCATCACGTGCGATGATTGAAGCTATAATTAATGGAGAAGAAGATCCTGCCATTTTATCCGAATTGGCTCAGAAACGATTAAAGAATAAGAAAGAAGAACTAAAGAAAGCTTTAAATGGTTTAATAGGGCCACATCAAAGATTAATGTTAAAGACACAGCTTTTACATATAGATTTTCTCGATGAACAAATAGCCTTATTGGATGAAGAGATAAAGAGGCGAATGCTCCCTTTTGAGGAGGACCTGGAGCGTTTAGACACTATTCCAGGAGTAGGCAGACGCACAGCTGAACACATAATAGCTCTTGACTTTGTCAGTTCGAAACCCAAAAAGCTTGGGAATACAGGTATTGACAAAAAATGGGCGTGAAATTTGTCACTACATTACTTTCTCATGCTAATTAATTCCATGCCTTCCTCATACGTAATGAAATTTTTTGGTGCTTTTATTTTCATCACCTTCAATATGTCTTCAGCTTCCTCCTCCATCTTTTGTTTAATTAAATATTTCTTCCCATTTATCTCTATCTCCACAAAATTCATTGAATCTATCGCTTCTTTTATTCTATCACTGCTTAATTCTTTCCCCTTAGACCTCAAGCTGTATTCTAAAGTTCTTTCCAGTAAAAATGCTAAATAGCACACAACAAAATGCCCTCTTATCCTTTTTTCCGTCCAGTGAAATATTGGTCTTACCTTAAGACAGCTTTTCATTACTCTGAAAGACTGCTCTATCTTCCATAAATCATGATATGCATTTAAAACTTCTGTCACACTCATTTCTTTCTTGCTGGTCTGAATTGCATAAAAACCGTCAAATTTCTCATCTCTCTTTATTGCTTCTTCATCCAGTACATATTCTTCTGATTCGGAAATGCGTCTTAAATATTTCCTTCCTCCTCTCTTTTCTGCTGCCCCTACGTTGCCGGGCCTTTCTAAAAGTTCTTTTGCTTTTTCTACTAGCCTTTGCCTCTCTTCTTTATCTTTTTTGGCCCTCTTGCTTGAATAGGTTATTATTAGATTCTCAGGTATCTTGAATATTTCCCCTTCTCCCGTTTTGATAATATTCTCTCTTTCTATGACCTTGAATCTAAACTCTTCACCAAATATTTCTCTGTCAAATCTCCATTTCTTCTCCTCAAGAACTTGATACCCCTCTTCATCAAATACTCTCTCTAAAATCTCTTTACTCATGTTTTTCAGTCTGCTTGCCACAATGTAGTCGTATCCCGCTTCTTTTATCAGCTTTAAATTAAGTTTACTGTTAAGACCTTTGTCTGCAACTATTATTACCTGGTCTATGCAGAATTTCTCTTTCAGTTTCTTCAAAATTTCTATCATGGTCTTGCTGTCAACAGTGTCTCCTGGAAACAGTTCATATCCAACTGGTCTTCCTTCTTTATCTACAAGCATGCCCATTACCACTTGTACCTCATTTACCTTGTTATCCTTGCTAAATCCAAAATCCCTTAAATCATCTTGCTTAATGCTTTCAAAGTAAAATGTTGTCACATCATAAAAAACAACATCAACTACCATGTTAAATAAATCTCTATTCTTGTGATAAAGATATAGCTCTAAATCCTCTTTTATCTGGGCCAGAATATCTAATCCCCTGTACAGCTGATTCAAATCAATATCTTCTTCGAATCCAAAATATCTGTTTTTTGCGGTAGTACGTCTGAAGTTTGCTTACTGGTTGAATTAATCTTTGTGCTGTCATTAAAAATGCCACTTTATCAATGTCAAACTTTATCCTGGAATTTTGGGAGCTATACTGTTTGAGAAATTTATCTATTTCAAGCTCTTTCCAAAGTTTTCTATACACAATATATCCCCAGTTTTTAATAATTCCTTCTGAAACATCTTCTGGAAAAAGCTTGATGGAACCTGTTTCTTCACTGGAGCTTAAAAATATTTTTTGCAATTTATCTACAAGATTAATGAAAGAGGGATCATTTTTGAGTTCATCAATTCTACCGAGATTAAGCAAGACTTTTTGCTTTATTTTACCATTTTCGCGATAATTATGGACAATTTTGGCATATTCATAACCACCAGCTTTAGTTATTTTGAGAAACATATGGCATCACCTTTATGTTAGTTTATTACATTATACTACAAAAAGTGAATATAGTCAAGTATTATGGCAATAATTAGAAGAAAAATTGTCCCTACAGTTTTGAAAAATTTTTTAATCCTAAAAACAAAAAACCCTTGAAAATCAAGGGTTTGATATTTTTTACCAGCCCAAAAATGACCTCCAACTGACAAAGTCAAGGAAAATAAAATTCTCAATATGGCATCAAAAGATAACAAAGAGGCAGAAATGGCAGGGTATAAATCCGATGCATTTCAAGGATTTCAAGGAGCTTTATCTATTGTGTCAGGGTTTGCAATGTTTTTTGTGAATATTCTAGTAGCCACATATTTGGTTTTAAGAGGCTACATCACAGTAGGTTCTATGATTGCCGCTGTACAACTTATGAACTACATAGTAAATCCTTTAGTTTATACATCTGTATATATAACAAAGATGAAGTCTGTGAAGAAAATAGCAGATAAAATCCAAAAAGAAATAATAGACGTAAGCAAAGAGGAAGTCTCACAGGGAGATAAACCTTTTGAATTTAGAAATTCCATAGAAATCAGAACCTAACCTTTTCTTATGATGGTAAGAGGAATGCTTTGTCAAACATAAACATAAAGCTTGATAAAGGCAAAAAGTATACATTAGTTGGAGAAAGTGGATGTGGAAAGACCACGCTACTTAGAGT
>Ga0247720_100281_pt1 | contig 22042 bp, 15 predicted proteins | sample MSEWel2015_12_15_FD_189078 | JGI IMG/M metagenome (GOLD analysis project Ga0247720, IMG submission 189078) | Subsurface sediment microbial communities from gas well in West Virginia, United States - MSEEL Well Study Marcellus 3H_2015_12_15 | ecosystem: Environmental > Terrestrial > Deep...
AAAGGTGTATATTTCATTTAAATCTTTTCCGCATGCGAAAAAAGTGTTTCCGTTGAGTGAGTGTTAAGAGAAAAGGATAGATTAAGTAATAAGGATAAAGGGTAAAGGAATAACAAAGGGATAAGTGGTAAGGCCTCGAAAAATCAAGGTTTACGCCACTTATCCCTTTTTCCTTTCATCCTTGACCCTGCCCCATTTGGAAAGACTTTTTTCGTACAAAGTAGAGCATACATTGGGAAATTTTAGTAGAAATATAGCTTAATTACGGAAAAATTTTATTACCTCCCAGAAAATGCCATGTAGATTTTATGCGGGTTTGAGGGATTGGAAATGGAAAGGGTTTTTTTAAATTAACATAGTTAGGGGTAAGGGAAAAAGGAGATAAGGATCAAGTTTAGAAATTGTTTTTAGCGGAAGTTTTTCCGTGAAGAATAAAAGCGTTTATATCTTTTCCTCATTTGCTTATTTCCGATGCGAAAAAAGCAGCTTATCCTTATTTCTGAAGTCTTTGAACCTGTTAAAAATCTTCTTTTAACAAATATGAAATTTTGATATTATTATGGCAGAAAAGATAAGGAGGGACTGAAACTGGAGCGAAAAATAATTTTCAAAAATGGCTGTATGATAGATTGCTATGTTACTGACAAGAAAATATTAGAACACAAGGTTACTGAAATAATCAATAAAAGTGAAGATTATATCAGGCAACTCGAAGAAGGAGATGTTGGCAGAATTGCCGATATTAACGAACGAATTTTTATCAGGTTCTATATTACGGAAAAAAGTATAATAAAAGTATAATAATAGATGAAGTGCAGGAACAGGTTTATATAATATAAGTGGTATAAGGGATAGATAAGAGCAGGGTTAAGGGTTTAGGTGAAAAAGAAAGAAAATTAAGAAATGGGAATAAGTGTAGAGCTTATAATAAAAAGTGTATACACTTATTCCCATATAAATGGCAGAAACATGAAAAAGGTTACGCTATTTCCTCATCTCCTGCTTGATATTGAAGTTTTCGGATACAGCCGATCAACATCTTAATTATTTCAACTGTTTTTTCTTCAAGCTTATCATAATCTTCTTGAGAAATATATCCATTATCAGCAGCAATAACAAGCCAATGGCGCGTTTCCGATGCGCTGCCGAGCGCATTATTAAGGAAATTGATTTGTTTTTTCTTATAAAGCTGGCCGTTGCCCTCAGCAATATTGGCGCCAATGGAGGTGACGGCCCTTATTATTTGTGATTTTGTTGCATATGTTTCAAACTGAGGAAAATTAGCAGTGATTAAATATATATCTTGAGTCAATTCCCTTGCTTTTTGCCAGACAATTAGCGTTTTAAAATCCTTTATGCAGATATCATTTTGCTCCTCCCTATCACTCTCCCTTCTTAAAATGTTATTATTTGCTCTTATAATACCTAAAAAGGGATTTTAAAATCAAATTTTACTAAATGGTTAGGAGCAAGAGGTATAGTGTCAGGTTAAAGAAACGAAAAATGAAAAGCCTCTACCCTGCAGACTTTCAGAGTAGAGGCTTTATTTTTCGTTTTTAAAAATGAACGGAACGATTTTGAATATGTAAAACTTTAATTTTCGTTTTTAAAATCGAAATTGTATTTATATCACGAGGGCCTACGCCAGTCTTGCTCCAAACACTGTGAATAAGTTGAATGGTATATAAAATATTTTTCTATAAACAGTTTTAAGCTCCCTATTTTTGTTCGGAACTGCTATTTCAATTTCATCTCGCCAAAAATCTTTTCGTCGCACGCAAATCCAAAAAATGCCGCGCGGCGAGCAAACGAATTTTATTTATGTCAGCCTCTTTCGGATTTAGTTTTTCAAGGCGCATGGATATTTTAGCATTTATAGTATTTATATTTTAATACATCAGTGGTTTTTACAAAAAAATATAAAAATTACTCTAATAAAAACTTGAGCAAAAAGCAATACATTTTTAAAAACGCTTTGACCAAAAACATAATCTCGTTACATTGCCGATAACAAAGAATTAAGAGACGGGAACTTATTATTAAAAAAGAGCTTTCAGCTCAGTAAAATCAAAGCTTTCAGCCATCGAGGGTATCGAGTCAAAGACAATATACCTGTAGGGAAAAATAATTCGCATTAATACAAATTAATATGAATTGATTTGTATTAATTTATATTATTTTGTATTAATTCATATTAGCCCATATTAAAAGACTGAAGAGGTTGAAGAGCCAACTGAGAAAAACGAGAGCGGTAATAATAAATACGATTTTAGAAACGGTGCAATCATGGAGGCTATTTATTGTTTAGCAGTAAAAAACATTATTATAAAGAAAAACTTGGTATACTTGGGATAAAGCCAAATAATTCGTTGAGGTTAGTCTAAAAATGTAATTTTAAAGATTTTTGCAATATTGCAATATCGCAATATCGCAATAAATATAGATTTGGGAATTAAGCATTTTGTAGGCTCTAAAATGGTTTTACTGCTCACGAAGTTTAAAGAAAAATCTAAAAAAAACTTGATGAATTTTATTATATATTGTGCTATGATTAAAGAGAGGGAGGGGTATGTTTTGTGAAAAAGCCACATCAGATTTGGGCTTTAGTGAGTCCAGCAATGCATAAGAAACTAAAGGAATATGCAGTTGAAAACCAAATAGCTTCTACCCGTGCCAAGATGATTATGTATATACTTTATAATTTCCATCCTGACCAGCTATTGGAAGACTATACTTTTCAATCGAGGGTAGGAAAAATGGTTAATATAAAAGTTTCCGATGTAGAGCTTGAGTATATCAAGAACCTCGCACAACGCTACAATGTAACTATTAGCCGCTTGCTTAGGAATATGGTTTATACTTATTTCCATAGTATGGGAGAAAATAAAATGTTTTACGCAAAGTAAAGTTGTAGAAGGAGGTTAAAAGATGCCACAAACTTCTTTAATTGAGGAACTTCCCAAAATTGTTGCTGAAGGCAAAAAAGAAGTTGAAAGGATAATGGAAAGGCTTCAAAGTCCTAACAGAATAAGATTACAAACAAATGAGCTAGTAATACCCTCTAAAGATATGAGAGGTTTTTTAAGTGGACAAATAGGGGTATATAACCCTCAAGATTGGTATAACAGGTTAATATATGGAGATAACCTGCTTGTAATGCAGGCACTTCTTGCTGGCGATGAAGAAAGCGGACTTCCCTCTTTAAGAGGAAAGATTGATTTGATCTATATTGACCCGCCTTTTGATTCGAAAGCTGATTATAGAACCAAAATTACTCTTCCAGGTGGCGATATAGAACAGAAGCCATCGGTTATAGAGCAATTTGCGTATTCGGATACATGGAAAGATGGAACTGTGAGCTATCTTAAAATGCTGTATCCAAGATTGGTGTTGATGAAAGAACTTTTGAGTGATAGAGGAAGTATATATGTGCATGTAGATTGGCATGTTGGACATTATGTAAAGATATTATTAGATGAAATATTTGGAAAAAGTAATTTTGTAAATGAAATAATATGGAACAAGGGGTTTCGAGGGACAGAAGCAAGAAATAAATTTCAGTTGTCACATGAAGTTATATTTTTTTATACTAAAACTCAAAATTATATTTGGAATCAGTCATATCAAGATTATAAAGATATTGACATGAAAAGATATAATCAGATTGATGAGCAGGGCAGGAGATATGCTTTAATAAAAAGAAAAAGACCAAATGGCGAAGTATATTATGGTAAAACATATGCAAAATCGAGAAAAAAAGCAGATGATGTTATAAGCATACCCGTGTTAGCTTCTACTGCTTCGGAAAGGACAGGATACGATACTCAAAAGCCAGAAAAATTATTGGAATTAATTATAAATTCCAGTTCCGAAAGTATTCAATCTTACATCTATAAGGAAGCCAAGAACAGATTTATTATTGATCAAATTTCTGATGTTGATATACTTCAGATGTACGCAGAGAAAAAAGTATATAATTGGAATGATTTACATCAAAAGATACAAGACAAGATCATTAATATTTTATCTGAAGAATTTGATTTAGATGAAAACTTACAAAAAGAATATATTCAAATTGTAGAACGAGATAAATCAATAAAAAAATATAAACCTTCGATCGTTGCTGATTTTTTTGCAGGTTCTGGAACAACTGGCGCAATCGCTGAGAAATTAGGTAGACGCTGGATAATGTGTGATATCGGAAAACCTGCTTGTATGATTATGAGAAAAAGACTAATAGATCAGAACGCAAAACCATTTTTATATCAAAGTGTAGGAGATTATCAAAAAGAAGTGTTTGCATCGAGCAAAATGTTTAAAAGGGTTGGAGATTTATCACAAGTTGTGCTTGGACTCTATGGTGCATTACCTTTTAAGCCTGAGCAGAATCCAAGCAGAAATTTAGGCTACATAAAAAATACAAGAACACTTGTGTATGTAGATTCACCTTCAAAGCTTACAGGATATAATACATTGAAAAAGGCGCAGGAATTGAGAGAAACTTTTCTTGGTGGCTGGGATAAAGTTATAGTGTTGGGGTGGAATTTCACAATAGACATAGGGAAGGTAATAAATGAATTGAATGATAGTAGATTGGAAGTCCAAGTCATTCCTGCAGATTTGCTGGATAGATTAAAGAAAACAAGTTATGAAAAATTAGTAAAAGAAAACAAAATTAGATTTTCAAGTTTACAATATCTTACCATAAAGCCTATTGAGAGGATCAAATTGAATACAGAAACTGAGCTGTTAAATGTAGAACTGGACAATTATATCTTGTTATCACCAGACGCATTACCGCTTGATGATAAATACAAAGAAAAGGTTCAAGAAATAATGGCTAAAGATCCGCTTGCATTAATAGAATATTGGAGTATTGATCCTGATTATGATGGCGAAATGTTTGTTAGCAAATGGCAAGATTATAGAGAAAACACTGACAATGATAGTGACCCATATAAGGTGGTAACAAAAGTTCAATTGAAAGTCCCTAAAAAAGAAGGCAAAAGAAAGGTTTGCGTAAAAGCCGTTGATATATTTGGATTTGAAAGTGTTGTTATTGAGGAGGTATAAATTATGCCGAGTTCAATTAACATAGGAACGAGAGATATACCTTTGAAATTTGCAAGGCGTCTAACTGAAATTGTAAATGCTGAATGGGACTCCAAAGCGTTTTTAAACAAAGTATCACCAGTTACTCAAGATTTATTGAGATATTGGTTTTCCGATACCTTTTGCCAACAAAGGAAGTATAATTTTCACCAAGGGCAAAAGCAGGCAATATTAAACACTATATATGCTCATGAGGTTTTAAAATCGAGTAGTGTATTTGAAATGTATAGTTTAATTGATAAAGATATTTTAGCAGAATTAGGGCTTAAGGAACTTACAAATGAAAAATACAACTATCCTAAATATGCAATAAAGATGGCAACAGGCACAGGCAAAACATGGGTTATGCATGCGTTATTAATATGGCAATATTTGAATGCAAAATATGAAGATAATCAAACGGGAAGATATTCAAAAAACTTTTTACTTGTTGCTCCAGGGCTTATAGTTTATGAGCGCCTTTTAGATGCTTATTTGGGAAAAGTTAATGAAATAGGTGTAAGAGATTTTGAAACCTCTGATTTTGTGAAATATAAAGAACTGTTTATACCCGATTCTTATAGAGATATTTTATATAGCTTTATACAAAACAATGTTGTGAAGAAAGAGGAAATTGGCAAGAAGGTAACTGGAGATGGAATGATAGCTATTTGCAATTGGCATGTGTTGGCTGGTGAAGATGAGGATGAAATATACAATGACTCTGAAATTGAAGAACCTTCAGCAATCCTGAAAGATTTATTACCTATTACGCCTGGAACTACTGCTGGACATTCGTTAGATGTGCTTGATAATAACTTTTTACGTGGGCAGGAATTAGAATTTTTAACGAATTTAAAAGATATAGTTGTAATAAATGACGAAGCACATCATATACACGAAATTAAAATAGCTGGTGAAATTATGGAAGTTGAATGGCAGAAAAGCCTAAATGTCATAGCTTCAACAAAAGGTCAACGTTTTATCCAAATAGACTTTTCAGCTACTCCATATAATGTTACAGGTAGTGGTCAAAGAAGAACAAAACATTATTTCCCGCATATAGTCGTAGATTTTGATTTAAAGACAGCAATACAAAATGGGCTTGTAAAGACTATAGTATTGGATAAAAGAAAAGAAATTGCTTCTCAGAAAATGGCTGAACTTGATTATAAAGCAGTCAGAGAAGGAAATAAGGTTGTTGGATTATCTGATGGACAAAAAATAATGTTAAGAGCAGGATTACAGAAATTAAAGATTTTAGAAGAGCAATTTGTTGAATTTACTAAGGATAAAGCTGGAGTTTCAAACAAATATCCTAAAATGTTGGTAATTTGTGAAGACACAAAGGTCTCACCATTTGTAGTTGATTACTTAATTAATCATCTGGGGTTAGAAGAAGATGATGTGATTCAGATTGACTCAGATAAGAAAGGACAAGTTAAGGCAAGTGAGTGGGAAGTTATAAAACAAAAACTTTTCAACATAGATTCTCATCCTAAACCAAAGGTTATAGTATCTGTACTAATGCTTCGTGAAGGGTTTGATGTGAACAATATATGCGTTATTGTTCCATTACGTTCAAGTGAAGCTCCTATACTACTTGAGCAGATAATAGGTAGAGGACTTCGTTTGATGTGGAGAGAAAGTGAATATGCCGAAATTAAGAGAGAAAATAGAATTAAACTTTTGCAAAAGAAAGAAGAACCATCAAACTATTTGGATATTCTAAGCATTATAGAACATCCACGATTTATGGAGTTTTATAATGAATTAGTGAATGAAGGACTTGTAGGTGAAACTACTGAAATTCCTGATAGCAAAGAAAGTGTCTTGGGAGATTTAATAAAAGTTGGATTAAAAGAGAATTACAAAGAATATGATTTGTATTTTCCTATTATTATTCAGGATAGTGAGGAAATTATAGTAACCAAAAAACTTGATATTGATAATTTTAGTCCTTATACACTATATCCTTTAGAAACATTAAAAAGATTTGTGACCCAAAGAGGAGATATATTCTATTCAGAAGAAATTACTGTTAAAACACGGTTTGGTAATTATGAAGTGTCAGCGGATGTTTTTAATTCAAAAAGCTACAATGAATACATTTCAAAGATAGTCAAGGCTATATCTTCATCAATTGAAAAAGTAGGGCAGAGAAAAACAAAAAGATTTCCATTTATGCAGATAAATGTAGCAGAATTAGCTTCCATTATTGATAGATATATACGTAAAAAACTGTTTGGACAAGATTTTAACCCATTTGAGGATAATAATTGGCGTGTGCTTCTTTTAAACAATACTGGCATAGTAGAACATATAATAAATGAATTGAGTAAAGCTACTTATGAAATGCAAAATAACGTTGAAGTTACGGAAGCTATAGTATTGAAAAAGTATTTTTCAGAAGTTCCTGAATTAAAAATGAGGGAGAATTATTCAATCCCTGTAACTAAGTGTATATATGAAAGGTTGCCTTTCCCTACACACAATGGAGGGTTTGAAAAAGATTTTATTATTTTCTGCGATACAGATTCTGAAGTAGATAGCTTTATAAAAATAAATGAAGTGTATCACAACTTTGTTTATTTAAATTATATAAGAAAGGATGGATTAATAGCTTCTTACTATCCAGACTTTATAGTTAAAATAGGCAATCAAATTTATCTTGTTGAAACAAAGGCTGAAAAAGATATAGATAATGAGAATGTGCTAAGTAAAGAAAAAGCTGCTTTAAGCTGGATTAAAAAAATTAATTCATTAAAACCTGGGGATAGAATGCATTGCACATGGAATTATGTGCTTTTAGGCGAAAAGACATATTATACAATGAAACAAAATGGTGCAACGTTAAAAGAAATACTCGAATTTACAAAATTAACAAGATATGCTATTGAGAGAACACTTGATGCCTATCTTGAAGATATGGAGGATAGAAGATTATAAAGCGTTACAAGTTGAAACTTAAAAATGACAGAAAAGAAATAATGAGATATATAGTGCATGGGTAGATTAAGGTTTATATTTGAAATGTCAAAACAATGGGGTGGCTGAAATGGAAGCCCAGGAGAAAGAGGCTGTTAAACAGGATACATATGAGGCAGATGTAATCAATGCTATTAAGAATCGGGTAAGACTTATTCCCGTTACTTTGGATGGCGGGAAGGCTATAAACCTTCCCGTCCGTTACAGTTTGAATGTTTCAGAAGCCTACCATAATTCTTTTGAAAAAACAAATGATTGCCGTGCTGCGTTTTGTGATATGGTTTACCAAATGGTAGAGGATAACATAAAATTTGTTGATGACAAAGAAGAAATTAAAGATTTAACTGTGGAAGATATAAAAACACTTTCCGACGAGGACTTAAAAAAGATAGGGGAAACTTTGATTCAAGAGGTTGATACTCTTAAAAAGCACTATTATAAAAATAATGAGATTGATTTTTTTGAGAGATTTCATAATGCAATCTGCGGTGAAAGAAAAGAGTTTGAGGAAAAACTTAAGGCAAGCATGCGTCCTGTTGTTGAGACAATAAAGCTAATAAACAAAAGTATTAGGATGACTCCATCAATGCAATCATTGTTAAATACTATTTCAGCTGCAAAACAGGTAACATCTACGTTGGGTGATTTACAACCGAGTTTTAAAGATACTCAATATTCGAATGATTGGCTTAAAAATATCGATTTTAAATCCCCAATTGTAACAACCAATGACTTATTACAGGAAGTCAGCGAACGGATTCAGAAATTGAATGAGCGTGAAACTAAGAGCATTGAGATAAATGAAAAAATTGCTGATGTTCTTCTTGAACTGTATCAAGCTCAGGAAAAATCCGAAAAGATGAATAGGATTACTCAAATGTTTGCAATATTAGCTTCGATTGCTTCTATTTTGGGACTTTTTGGAATAGATAGAATATATAAGTGGTTAATGTACATTCTTTCCTGGTTACGACATTAGAATAAAGAGAGAGTGGAGTTTTAGTCATAATTCAGAGTTTTTTATTTGGACAGGCTTGTAATCCATTGATAGTGAAGTGAGGTGAAATATTATGAGCATTCTTCGTAAAGCGGATTTTTACTATGGTGCAATGCTATCTTGCCTTATTAATAACGGAGAATATATTCTCTAACTACGAATAATGATGATTATAAAATTTATGCTAAATATGTATCCAAGCCTTTAAAAAGGCAAAAAGAAGATGCTAAGTTATGGCAATTTATTTTCTCACGTGATGAGATTGAGTTTATTAGAGATTATAAAGAAAATGAGAAAAAACTTTATTTTGCCCTTATTTGTGGGCAAGAAAATCTACAAAATAGTGAGATTGCTTTATTATCTCTTGAAGAAGCAAAAGATTGTTTGGATATTTATTATGAAAGGGATAATTACAGAATTACTGTTAAGCGAGAAAAAGGGATACATGGTTTAAAAGTTTATGGAACGGGTAGAGCAGATATTCTTAATGGCAAAGATAATACAATTCGTATTTTACGTGATATATTAACATTTTTTAAGTAAAAAACAAATTATGTTTCAAAACATGTTAGTAAGTTATAAATCTAACTTGGTTATTTTAATCAAGAGCAAAACTGCTGGCCAAGTAGATTGGACTATAAAAGAAAACATTAAGGCATCAATCAGGGCAACGGTAAAAAGGTTACTAAGAAGAAAGGGCTTCAAAGATCGACAAAAGCTGGATAATGTAGTTAAATTAGTCATTGAACAGGCTGTATCTCTCTTTGAAAATGCCGCTTAATTTAGTGAGGTATGACCATCTTTAAGTGGAGTGAGAAAAGTGTATTTACATAGGGTAATCATTAAGAATTTCAGAAGTATTGAGTATGTAGATATAATTTTTGCTAAAGGGAAAAACATTATTGTTGGGAAAAACAATTGTGGTAAGAGCAATATTATAAAAGCAATAGATTTGGTTTTGGGAGAAAGTAATCCAGCATATGTGAAAAATGAAAATATAACAGAGAAGGATTTTTTCACATACAAGATTAAGAGTGAAACGGCAGAAAAAGTTGTAGTTGCTAATGATATTTTTATTTATTGTGAGTTGCGGCGAGACGAAGAGGAGCCTATACCGTACGATTTAATGCGTGAGTGTTTGGGGTTTTATAAGTATTCACAATCGGTAGAGAAGGAAGCTATAAACAATTGTTTTGAAAACGAGTTTTTAATTAACCCTGATGAGTTGGGATATGGAGAAAAACAGTATATAAATCCAAAGAAGTATATTGAAAGGGTTATAGAGGAATTTGAAGATAAATATATATTTGCCTTTGCTTTGAAAGCATATAGGAATGAAGATGGGGATGTAAAGAAGGAGCTGCGATTTTTTTATAGAGAAAATGAAGCTTCAGATTGGACTATGGGATTTACAGCACCAATTCGCAATGAATTCCTTCAAAGTGCGATAATACCTTCTTTTAGGGATCCGACGGTTCAGTTAAGAATTAACCAGGGGAGCTGGTATGGGAAACTGCTTCGGCATCTAACTAAAAATCACAATAAAGATGATGAGTTAAAGAAAGCTTTTTTACGAGTTAAAGAAATTGCCGACGAATTATTTAGTGATGTAAAACAAAAAATTAGTGACAGTTCTTTTAATGCAGCCTTTCCTGGAACTGAGATATTGTTTCAATTCAGTGCCGATGAAAAACCAGATATATACAAAAATGTAGTCATATATATTGATGATGGATACAAATCATTAATTACGGATAAAGGTTCAGGCATTCAGAGTGCTACGATTATCGGTTTATTCAGTTACTATACAAATTATGTTAATACAAAATCATCTGCTTTACTATGTTTAGAAGAACCAGAACTTTATTTACATCCTCATGCCTGCCGAACTATTAACTATAAGTTGGACGAGTTTTTAAATGACGGCAAAAACCAGGTTATAATTACCACTCATAGTCCAGAGTTTTTAAAGACAATTGAACCAGATATGAATATAATACTTGCAAGAAAGAATAACGGAAAAACTACTATCCGTCAATTAAATGTTAAAGAATTTAAAGATGTATTGATTGATAGCAATCAAAATGAGGTGTTTTTTGCAGATAAAGTAATTGTTTGTGAGGGATATGATAACTACATAATTAAATGGATCGCAGAAGAATTCTATGGTAATAAACTAAATGAAGAAAACATATCGGTTGTAAGCGTTGGAGGTAAAGATAATATTAATAAATTTGTTGACTTAACTTTGAAATTGGGAATTGACACTTACATCATAGCTGATTTTGATTATTTTTTAAGGGATAAAAATAAAGCGAGAGCTGAAAAATATGGTGCTAAGTGCCATGAGAGTATCGAAAGTTTAGGGGAAAAATTTTTTATTAGTCGTTTTGGGGAAGAAGAAGGAAAGAAAATGTTTGGATTAATAGCAAAAATTAGAAATATTATAAAGCGAATTTATGAAGAAAAATTCTATACAGCAAAAAGCAAAGAAGCTTTTAGAGATGAAAAAAACTTTGACAAATTCGAATCTATTTTACAAACTTTAAGGACAAATGGTATATGTATTCTCTCTGGAGATATTGAAAGCTTTTTTAATAAAGACTTTCAATTAGTTAGCGAAACTCATAAATTATCATTAGAAAAAATTTTTGAGATAAATTCATTGTTGAATAAAGGATATAAAATTTCCAGTATGTTCAATGTTACAGAAATAAAAGAATTTCTTGATGGTGTTTTTCACATGTTTGAAACATCGGATAGCTGTAGGAAAGGATGTGTTAGCGTTTGAGTATCAACTTCTGAAGAAATGGCGGAAGGTATTATTACGAAAAATGCAGTTAACTCGTACTAATATTGCACTTATTTTGTCTATTGTAGTATTCATGCGTTTTTCGGAGATTTATTAGAACTGATGCAGGACTATTACGACGGATTAATTAGAGGGCTTTGTTTGTGTAGCTTTAGGATAAAGACAATAAAACAAAACTTAATTTTCCAAGCAACTATCGATGATGGTAGTAGATGAAGATGTCAAAAAGATATTCCGCAATGCCATTAACAAGTTTTACTACTCTTCTGCCAAGCATTCCCTGCGGCTAACTTATGAACTGATGCGTAAAGAGTATTTTTAAAATCGAAAACGGCGTTAAAGTTCCAATCTTAAGGCCTGCATCGGAAATCCCCACCTTCTGGCAGCTTCGCTACTGGTTTGAGAAAAAGCGTAATATAAAGAAAGAAATATCCACCCGTTTCAGTCCCAAGAAGTATGAGCATGAGTACAGGCCAGTCTTAGGAAGTTCTACTGCGGAGGCTATGGGCCCAGGCTCCATCTTTCAGGTAGATGCGACGCTGGCGGATGTGTATCTCGTGTCAAGGTACAACCGCAATTGGATCATCGGTCGGCCAGTGATCTACGCTATTATCGATGTTTTCAGCAGGATGGTTGTAGGGATTTATGTTGGTCTGGAAGGTCCTTCATGGAACGGAGCGATGATGGCGATCGCGAATGCGGCAAGTGATAAGGTAACCTTCTGCAGAGAATACGGGATTGAAATAACCGAAGAGGACTGGCCAGTGCACCATCTTCCCGAGGCCATCCTTGCAGACCGTGGGGAGCTGGAGGGCAAAAATGCCGAAAACCTTGTAAATGGACTCCATGTGAAAATAATGAACACCCCGCCTTATCGCTGCGATTGGAAAGGGATTATCGAGTAGTATTTCAGAACCGTAAATTTGCAGTACAAGTCTGTTGTTCCTGGTACTGTCGATCCTGACGGGAGAGAAAGAGGAGACAGGGACTACAGGCTTGATGCGAAACTTGATATTTATCAGTTTACGCAAATTATCATAAAGTGTGTGCTTTACCACAACAACCAGCACTATTTGAAGAACTATAACCGTGAAGAAATGATGATTGCCGACGATGTGGAGTGTATCCCGCGGGAGCTTTGGAGATGGGGGATAGAAAACCGTTCAGGAAAACTGCGGAATGTACCAGAAGACATTGTGAAACTCCATCTGATGCCCTCTGATACGGCAACTGTTACGCCGAGAGGCATAAGGTTTAAGAACCTGTACTACGGCTCGCCGCTCATGCTGAAGGAGAGATGGACTGAAAAAGCCAGAATGAACGGGACATGGAAGGTGGAGGTATGTTTCGACCCACGAAATATGAACTATATTTACATAAAAGATACGGACGGTATTAATTTTGAAAAATGCTACCTGCTTGATCATCAAGTGAGGTACAGGGATAAGACCTTTGACGAGATTCAAAATCTCTTGGCTGCAGAAAAGCTTAAACAGAAAAAGGCAGCCGACAGTGAGGCCCAGGCAAAAGCGGAGCTGATTACCGAGATCCAACTATAGTGCAGGAAGCCAAAAGGCTGCGGCAGCAGCAAAGGATGACGGAGAAAGCAATGCGAAGAAGAAAAGGAGCATTAGGGCAAACCGTCAGGCAGAAAAGCTTGCCAATCGGGAGAAGGAAGCTTTTGAATTAAATAAAGAACCCTCAAAAGGGCTGGCTCCTGTCGTCATACTTGGAGGCAGTCAAGATTCACTGGGGGAAGAGGAAGGGCAGCTGGGATTATTGAAGAGAAAGCAGAAGGAGGCACTAAAGAAAAGGGATGGATAAACTGAAAATACCAAACGGTACGGTGGCTGTCCCTGCAGAATATAAAGAGCAGGTAATTCCCGAATACCGAGGGAATCCCTTTATCGAAGCTCTTCCCCCGATTTTAAGTGCTGAAGAGGCTGCTGAAAGGCTTGCTTATTACCCGCCATATCATCCCGAGGAGAGGAAACTTGAAAGCCATTACCGCATCCACATGGTTCAGCGGCTTTTTCAAATATTTCAGCCACTTCCCGTTCATCTTGACATGGAAAGCAGGATCTCAAGGGTATTGAGGCAGGGTTACCTTGCCCGCAACCCTTTAAAGCCCCAGTTTGTGCAGTATCTGAAAAAATCAGATGAGGTAATAAAGGGAATTAACGGAGTTTTGGAAAGCAATGAATTGTTTCGGACTACTGCATCAGGTTTTACTATCGTAGGTGTAAGCGGCATGGGTAAAAGCACGGCGATAAATCAGATTTTACGCATGTATCCCCAGGTGATCATACATTCGCGCTATAAAGAAACTAAATTAAGCGTGTATCAATTGGTTTGGCTCAAGCTTGACTGCCCGTTCGACGGCTCCATCAAAGGTTTGTGTATGGAGTTTTTTAACAAAGTGGACAACCTGTTGGGGACAGACTACCATAAAAAATTCGGAAATGGGCGCTACAGCGTCGACAATATGGTAACTGCTATCTGCAAGATCGCACAGAACCTCGGCCTTGGCCTGCTTGTAATCGATGAAATCCAGCATCTCAATGAAGCAAAAAGCGGTGGAGATCAGCGTATGCTAAACTTCTTTGTCACTTTGGTCAATATGCTCGGCCTACCCATAGTTCTGATCGGCACGCCAAAGGCTTTGAGCGTGCTACAGTCTCAATTCAGACAGGCAAGGCGTGGCAGCGGGCAGGGGGATATGATCTGGGAAAGGCTAAAAAAAGACGACACATGGCAGCTCCTTATAGATGCACTGTGGGGCTATCAGTGGACCAAAAAAGAAACCCCGCTTACCGATGAAATCAATGATACACTGTATGAAGAAAGCCAGGGTATTACCGATATTGCCGTTAAGCTCTACGCTATGTCACAAATTAGAGCTATTGTTTCGGGAAAAGAAGAAATCACATCAAATCTTATAAGGCAAGTTGCCAAAGAAAATTTGCAGCTGGTTCAGCCCATGCTGAAGGCTTTGAGAAAAGGAAGCTTAAGAGAAATTGCAAAATACGACGATATTTGTACGGTAAATGTTGACTTTGCAGATTTTCTTAACAGGAGTAAACAAACAGTAGAAACGGAAATGCGGCTAAAAGCGCTGCAAAAGCAAAGACAGCAAGAAGAAAAAGAAGTATTACTTTCTAAAAAAGAGCAGGCGATTACAAAACTGTTAGAGCTTAATATCGAAGCAAAGAAAGCTCAAAAAGCGGTCGAACAGGTTATAGAAGCAGAAGGGGAGAAGATTGATGTTTCGGAGCTGGTGGTAAAGGCGATCCAGCTTCTTTCTTCTTCTGTAGAAAAAACGAATCGTAAACCCAGACGCACTATCAAAAACATGAACGAAAACGACATCCGTTTTATTGTCGAGGAAGGTAGGAAGAAGCAGTTGACGGCTTATGAGGCGCTAAAGGAGAAGGGACTCATAAAAGGTATAGACAATGTTATATTCCAAGTGGGGTGATCTGGATGATGCCCTTCTTTCCTACACCTTACCCCGATGAGCTTTTATACAGCGTCCTGGCGCGGTACCACCTGCGGAGCGGAAATATGAGTTTCAAGGTTACAATGGAAGATGTTTTCGGCACTAAAAACGCTACGGCTGTGATGGAACTTCCGTCAAATCTTAATGCTTTAATAAGCAACCTGCCACTTAACACCGAATATACTGCGGACTATCTTATAGACAACCACACTCTTTTCCCGTTTTACACAGCTTTCCTGCCACCAAAAAGGGTTCAATGGGTTAGGAATAACATGATGAAAAGAAATGGAAAAGGGATTTACGGCAAGACGGGTCTCATGGCAAGCAGCATGGTATCAAACCATTATTTCAGGTTTTGCCCATTGTGTAATAAAGAAGATAAGGAACGGTACGGAGAAATTTACTGGCACCGTATCCATCAGATCCCTGGGGTGCTTGTCTGTCCCAAACATCAGGTAATGCTTTGCGATAGCAAAGTGCCGATTAAGGGCTACAATAAGCATCAGTATGTTGCTGCCAGCGAGGAAAATTGTACCGAGTCAGATAATGTGGTTGTATACTCGGATAAAACCATGTCACATTTAATCAATCTGGCGAAAGATGTTGAGTTTTTGCTTAACAACCAATTTGAACGGCGTCCCACGGAATGGTTTCATGAGCAGTATCGAGCGAAGCTAATAGAGCAAGGCTTTGCTACTATAAATGGGAATGTAATGCAGAAAAAACTAACCAAGGAATTTGTACAGTTTTACGGTGAGGAATTTTTGACCCTTGTGCAATCGAGCATTGAAATCGGCAATGATAACAATTGGCTGGCAGATATGGTCAGAAGGAGAAACAGGGCAAGCCATCCCATAAGGCATTTGCTTTTAGCAAGGTTTTTGGGCATAACTATTCCTAACCTATTTTATAAGCAGTTAACCTATAAGCCCTTTGGAGAAGGGCCTTGGCCGTGCCTTAATCCTGTTGCCGAGCATTACCTAAAGCCTGTAGTAAAGCAACTCAAAATTTCCTCCAGCAACGATACAAAGAAGCCTGTTGGAACATTTTCCTGTGACTGCGGATTTGTATATGTTAGGACAGGGCCTGATGTTACTGAAGAATCTCGGTATAAGGTTGGGAGGATAAAGAAATTCGGGCATGTGTGGGAGGCAAAGCTTAAGGAACTTGTCGAAAAGGGATTGAGCTTGAGGCAAACAGCAAAGCTGATGGGAGCAGATCCGAAGACTGTAAAGAAATATGCAGCCAAGCTGGGGCTTGAGACTTACTGGGATAAAAGAAGTAAACGGGAACTTATTCAATATAAAGGGAGCAGCATTACGAATGCTGATAAGAAGGATTATTACCGAGGAGAATGGCTTAAGCTGATGAATCATTACCCTGATAAAAGCAAAACGGAACTTCGGCAGTTAAACAAGGCAGTTTACGCTTGGCTGTATAGAAATGACAAAGAATGGCTTAAGTTTAATTCTCCAGAGCCGATATATAAATATAAAAATACTCGTGTTGATTGGGACAAAAGGGACAAGGAAATATTGGCCAAGGTAAAAGTGGTGGTCGAGGAAATGCTGTACTCTACCGAAAAGCCTGAAAGGATTACTATAAGCCTGATTGGTAGCAAATTGGGTATAAGAGACGTTACTTGAGAAACATTTGGACAAAATGCCACTTACCAAGCAGTATCTTGATTCGGTCCAGGAAAGCAGGAAGGACTTCCAGTTAAGAAGGATAAAGTGGGCAGTTCAGGAGTTGAAAAGACAGGGAGAATTTCCAAAGCTGTGGAAAGTGCTGAGAAAAGCGGGGATAAGGAAGGAATATTGCAAAGATATGGAGAATTTTATATTTAAAATTGTTAAAGAATAAAATTTTGGCTAGAAGTATAAGGGTTGTTTAAGGAACATTTTTTACGGTGGTAGTGAAGGGAAGTTATGAAATTTTAAAATGAAGGAATGGTTATATAATGTCGAATCATTTATTAATTTAAAAAGCATATAAATATCCATTACCAAAATAAGTACCTAATATGGATGGTTGCTATTATGATTATAAAAAGGTTATTTGATTTCTAAAACATTTTTAGATAAATTATCGAGATTATATGATATAATGAATATGTCAGAAACATTTTTCAAAAGGATGATTATCTATATGAAATCAAGAGACAAATCAGCCATTTTCGTTATTTTTCTATTAACAATGCTGTTAGTATTAATACTGTATTTTTATGTAGATTTAAAAATAGAAAATAATAGATTAAGTGATACCATAAAAAACATTGAACAAAAATACTTATTAAATACAAATGATGGAAATATAGAAATTGAACAATACAAACAAATGATAGAGTTCATAAAAGGCGAATTTGAGACCTACAAAGAAATTGCAAACAACGATCGTCAAAGTTTTATTCAACTAGTAAACATCTTTTTTATGGGATTGGCAATATTGGCAGGAATTGTTTCTTTGGTTTTATATTGGACATTTGGTCAAACGAGACAAGAGGTTGTATCTACAGCAAATAAATATTTAAAAGAGAAAGTTGATGAGGCTATCACACCAATGGAAAATAGAATTGATGAGTTAAATAGAATTATTTCAAGTCAGGTAGCATTAAAAAATAGCAAGTTAATGTTTGTAGGGGGAAAAAGTAAGTTAGAGAAAATGAAGAAATTGGAGATTAAAAAAATTAAAGAGGTTATTGAAAATGTTGTGCTTTATTCTTACGAAAACCAAAATGTCTGTCAAACTATAAGTGCATTTAATCCAGATATATTAGTTTATTGTGTTGACAATTCTGAAAGTAAAGATGAGTTGGAGAAAATAGAGGAAATATCAATATTTCTTAATCAAAACGATTTTGGAATTCCATTTATTATTTATGTAAAAGGAAGAATACCTGATGAGTTGTTATCTACTTATGCATGGACAATTCCAGCTAACATGCCTGCAACCTTAATCAGTCATATTTTTTCTCTAGGCCATGGATTAAAAAATCAAAATAATAAGGAGTTGATAGGATGACTGTAAATGAATATTTGGAGAAATTGTTGGAAGATCACAAGTTATCAGATGAAGAAAGAGAAGAAATTCAAGCAACAAGTGATGAGGTAAGAGAAAAGTTAAATAATGAATTTGGTAGTAAAATTATTACAATAAAATATTCTGGATCAATTGCTAAGCATACAGCTATAAAAGAAAGTAAAGATATTGATCTTGCGATTCACTTTAAGAAAACAGCCTTTGAGACTTTGGAAGAAATGTATAATTCGGTGTTTGATTACCTTCGGCAACATTATGCTGTAAGAAAACAAAAAGTTTCAATAGGATTAGTTGATCTTAACGTGGATGTAGTTCCTGGTAGAAGAATTGACGAGGAGGATGAAAGTAACAATGATGTTTTTTTATACAAAACTGAAGATGGAGGAAGAATTAAAACAAATATTGAAACTCACAAAAAGTACATATCTGAAAGTGGATGTAGAGAAATTATACGTCTGGCGAAAATATGGAAGATTAAACATAATTTAAAATTTAAATCTTTTGCGTTAGAACTACTTGTGATACAAGCGCTTGAAGATTGTGAAAAAACTAGTTTGAGTGATAGGTTTAAAAAAGTATTGGAGTACATTAAAGAAAATGTTGAGCAGGTAAGACTTATTGATCCAGCTAACTCAAATAATAATGTAGCTGATGCGGTGCAACAAATTGATAAGACTTTATTTAAAATGAAGGCAGAAATTGGTCTAGGTTATATAAAAGATGCTGAAGAAGGTCGGGAAAGTCACCTTTCAGCTTGGAAAAAAGTTTTTAACGATTTTTCAGGTGATTCTGAAGGTGACAACTCACGCAATATTATAAAAAGAGAAACTGCTGATTATGGGAGGCAGCCAGAACGTAGACATGGTTGAAAGTTGGTTTGAACAATTTCCTTCACTTTTTGAAAGGGAAAAAAGAATTTTAGAACAATATGGTTTTACTTTAGATGTTGAGCGATTACAGAAAGAAAAAATCGTGGTGTTTCACGGAAGATCTGCCCAAATAAAGGAATATCCAATTACTATTATTTACCCTGATGGGTATCCTTCGTTTCCACCAGATGTATTTTGTAATGTTCCAGATGAACTTCTTCTTGTTAGACATCAAAGAAAAGATTCAAAATCTCTGTGCATGTTTGGGTTTGCTAACGAACGTTGGAATGCAAGTTATACTGCACGGGAGGTCATTTACGAAGCAGAAGAACTGATAGTTAAATACTCCCCCCTTAATTTTAATAATAACTACGAAGATGATACTGTTCCAGAACCATTAATTAATCAATTCCCGTACAACGAATACGCCAAACTATTAATTCCTTACCCATTTGGTAATTACTCGTTTGAGGATTTGAAACTTATTCAGTCTGCCAAAATTAGATATGATGAAAAATTAAAAAAAGGAATAATTATAGAAATTCAAAAAGATAATGAATGGGTTCAAGCTCATGAAGAGTATTACAAGTGGTTTGAAAAAGGTACTGTATACAATGCAGTGATTTGTAAATTGCCACAAACCCCTCATTTTAATTCTAGTATTGCATTGGAATGGTTAAAACATGAAGGGTATATTAGGAATTCAAAGACAGCAAAAACGTTAAATCAATTTATAATATTAACTTTTCCTGATGAGTGGGGTGTTCGCGGCAATTATCGAATGTCATGGATTGCTTTGAGAAATATACAAAGTCGTCCTTATTGGATTAAATGTTATTTAATAACTGAAGACGATATTGTGACACGTAATCCATACGGAAAACAATTAAAAGATAAAACTGTTTCGATTGTTGGGGCTGGTTCACTTGGCTCAATAGTCGCAACATCAATTGCTCAAGAGGGAGTTGGAACGATTAATTTAATCGACTATGATGATTATGAGCCTGGAAATACAGTCAGACATCAAGTGAGTCAATTTTTGTTTGGGGTACCAAAAGTATATGCAGTTAAAGATAGGATATTGCAATTGAATCCACGAACAAAAGTTTCCTCTTTTCCTGTAAGAGTGGAAAAGAAAAGAGAAACTTTCCAAGCTCTACTTGAGTCAGATTTAATTATAGATACAACAGGTAATCATAATGTTTCTCATTATTTAAATAGAATTGCAACCCGTTATAAAGTACCACTTATTGTGTCATCTGTAACGAATGGTGCTTGGAGTTGTGAGATTGTCAAGTATATCCCATTACAATCAGGTTGCTGGATTTGCTGGAATAGGAGGTATGGTAATACTATTCCTCCAAGTGCTCCAAAAAATGAATATCAATTTGCTCCTGGTTGTGATCAACCAACTTTTGTTGGCGGAATATCAAGTATTAATATTGCTGGGGGTCTGATTGTTCAGTCTGCAATAGATATTATGCTGAATATGAGTAAAGAAGGGCAAGAATACGTACTTTGGAGTGAGCGTGATCTTCAAGGAAATCGGTCATATAGTATTAACTTTTTGCCCAATCCTCCTTTTTCAGATTGTAATGTGTGTATGAACAATTCAATGAAGTGATGTGAGTATGTTAAATAAGGTTTATATAACCTCTTATTGTTTGGAAACTATTAAATTAATAATAAAAAGGCACAATCAAAAAACTGAAATAGGAGGAGTATTAGTAGGATTTCAAAAAGAAGATAGCTTGACGATAATACATGCTTCGGATCCAGGGCCAAATGCAATAATGCAACATAATTGGATTAAAATCGATGAGCAGTATACAACTGAATTTTGTAATTATTTAAACAAAGTTTCGAATAACAGTCTCTATTATCTTGGTGATTGGCATACACACTTGTCCAGTAACCTTTTGCCCAGTCCTACAGACTATAAAGCGGTTCAAACTTTAGCTTCGTATTTAACTGAAGACGCTAGGTTTTCGCTTATAACCGTTATTTTCAATCATTTTTCCCCAGAGATTTTCAAAGTTTATAACTATTCGCAGGAGAGATTGCTAAAAGAAGTGGAGTGTAGCATTATTTGAATTAAATTTATTCCAAGTTTTATGTTTTTCAAGGTTCTTCAGTTACAAAGTAAATATCATACGTTTCTATATCACCCGACAAGGAGCCGAGTGTGGCCAGGGTTTTGTCTGATCCTTGTTTGGTTCTTCGTTTGATAGGGGGATATGGGCTCCTTACCACTTATTTCCAAACCATGTATTTTTCATTTAATCCTCCCACCCATACGAAAAAAGTATTTCTGTTGAGGGGTGAAAAAGGGAAAAGGATAGATTAAGGGATAAGGATAAAGGGTAAAGGAATAACGAAGGGATAAGTGGTAAGGCCTCGAAAAATCAAGGTTTACGCCACTTATCCCTTTTTCCTTTCATCCTTGACCCTGCCCCATTTGGAAAGACTTTTTTCGCACAAATTTGAAAGGTGTATGGGGAATTTTAGTAGAAATATAGTTGCTTCACGGAAAAACTTTATTACCTCCCAGAAAATGACATGTAGATTTTATGCGGGGTTGAAGGATTGGAAATGGAAAGGGTTTTTTTTAAATTAACAGAAAGGACAATGAAAGTTCCTTTTCAACCTTTTTTGTTATCTTCTAATATTTTATAAGGAAAGGGAATTTTAATAAGTTAAAAAATAATTGTGAATTTATGAACTAATAATATTTAAAGGCATGTTGA
>Ga0247720_100282_pt1 | contig 22039 bp, 19 predicted proteins | sample MSEWel2015_12_15_FD_189078 | JGI IMG/M metagenome (GOLD analysis project Ga0247720, IMG submission 189078) | Subsurface sediment microbial communities from gas well in West Virginia, United States - MSEEL Well Study Marcellus 3H_2015_12_15 | ecosystem: Environmental > Terrestrial > Deep...
CTATTTTTATATTTAACCTGTATTTTAGACAACATCCTGAGTTAGAAAATATTTCTTAAAGTTCAATAATGCTCAAATTTAATTCATTCAAAATAAAATAACGGCTTCAATTACTTTGAAGCCGTTATTTTAATTTCTCAAGAAATTATTTTGAGAGTCAGGATGTTGTCGTTCGTACAATATTTAGGAAATAGAGATGTCGTTCATACTGATCAATAATGTCCTGAATTAAATCTTCTTGCGTCCAATCCATTACATCATAGTTTTGACCACCCTCTCGCAAAAACACTTCGGCTTGGAAATATGAAGAATCATCGATCTCAGATCGACCGAGCATAAAACTCGGTGGAAGCGTTGCATGTGATACGACTTTATAAATAAAGTTAATTTCATGCTGATGGTCAACATGTAGCTGCAAACCCTGTTCAGTCTCTTGAATGTCAACTTCTAAATGTCGACGTTTGAATTCTCGTTGAATGCTTTCAAAGGCTTTGCGAACATCATTTGCAATATAATTTTTCACCTCTTGTTCTGTATGTGGATAATGCATAATCAATCCTAAACGTTGCTGCCAACTTCGTGGGTTGTTGATTGCGCGTGGTGTGATACGTGCCTCTTGGATAGCTCGAGTTTTGGTTACATCCAAATTCAATGCTTTTAAAAGCCCCAAACTCATCAACAACATCACAATCGTAAAAGGCAATGCACTCATAATAATGGATGACTGTAATGCGGCTAGTCCACCGACGAGTAAAAGCGTAATCGCTAATAACGCCATCAAGACAGTCCAAAACAAACGTTGCCAAGTCGGTGAATTTTCGGTTTTTGAGGTGAGATAATCCGTCACCAATGCACCCGAATCAGCTGAGGTAACGAAAAAAAGTATCACTAAAAGCGTGGCAACAGAACTTAAAACTCCTGAGAATGGAAGATGATTTAAAAATTCGAATAATGCGACCGAAGAGTCTAACTGTACCGCCTGAATTAAATTGGTATTGCTTTCTTGCATGATGCTAAAAAGTGCCGCATTTCCTAAAAAGCCCATCCAAATAATAGTAAAGCCTGTAGGAATCAGTAATACACCAACAATAAACTCGCGAATTGTTCGTCCTCTTGATACTCGTGCGATAAACATTCCCACGAATGGAGACCATGAAATCCACCATGCCCAATAAAGAATTGTCCATCCTCCAATCCAACCATTGGGTTGATAGGCATAAAGATTAAAAGTCATCGCAAATAAATTTGAGATGTAAGAACCTGTATTTTGAATCGTGGTCTGTAACAGATAGATACTCGGCCCTGCAATAAATACAAAAGCAAGAAGGGTTAAAGCGAGAATTAGATTTAATTCAGAAAGGCGTTTCACGCCTTTATCGAGTCCTAGAAAAACAGATAAAGATGCCAAAATACTGACAAATATAATAAGTCCAACTTGGATATTTGTACTTTGTTCTATCCCAAATAAATAATGCAAGCCTGAATTAATTTGCGTTACCCCAAAACCTAATGAAGTCGCGACACCGAATACAGTTCCAATCGTTGCAAAAGTATCAATACTATCGCCCAAAGGACCATGAATCCGTTCACCGATAATAGGATAAAGTGCTGAACGTGTTTTTAAAGGCAAATTATGTCGATACGCAAAATACGCTAGGGCTAAACCCACCAAGGCATAAATTGCCCATGCATGTAGCCCCCAATGGAAAAAGGTAATTCTCAATGCTTGTTGAGCTGAGGCGACACTTTCAGGATCACCACTCGGCGGACTGACATAGTGCATGACAGGTTCAGCCACACCAAAAAACATCAAACCAATCCCCATACCTGCCGTAAATAGCATGGCAAACCACGAACCATTTTTATATTCAGGCTGGCTGTGATCAGGTCCGAGTTTGATTTTCCCACTGTCCGAACAGGCGATGTAAATCAGTAGAATAAGGAAAACGGCGACTGATAATACATAGAACCAACTAAACGAATCAGTGATCCACTGTTTCAGTTGTTGAGTTAAAAACTCAAACGAGCTTGGGGCAATTATCACAATTGCTAAGAAAATTGAGATAATAATGACTGTGCTAAAAAACACATTTGGATTCACATTCGCAAACTGCGAAGGAGTCTTGGAAGACATAATTCACCCATATTATTTTAATGATCATGACAGACCTATAGGTCAAATAAGACATTCACTTAATGTGAACAAAAGCGAGTTCAAAACAAGAAAAACTCAAATAAAAGTATATAAAACGTGAAAAATAACGCAGTTGTAATGCTGTAACAGGATTAAAGATTAATCTTGTGAATTTTTCGGTGCATGAGGAATATATTGCAGCGCGATTAATCTCGAAACAATCACTGCAAAATACATCACACCACCAAACATCTGTAGCATGGTTAATACTCGAGCGGCTGGACTGAGTGGCATAAGATCAGATAATCCAGTGGCTGATTGCAAACTAAAACTCAAAAAGAGTAGGTCTAGCCAACGTTGTAAGTCTTCAGGATGGTTTGGATTTTGAAAACTATTCGGCAAAATAATCTGACAAATACTATATAAAAAAGCGAATGCCCAAGCGATCAAAGTAAATACGGCACCAGCCGCAAATAATTCGTCTTTTGTGAGATAACGATCTGAAAACATATACCTTAGTAGACCATACGCTGCATAAAAATAGGCTAAGGCTTCAAAACTGTATGCTGTAATCTGTATTGTATGATTGTCAAAACCTACAAAGATCAAAATAGAAAATATAAATGCACCACTGACAAAGAATAGTCCCCAAAATGCAAATACTGGGGTTTGTCGAATGACTTTTGCAATAATAAGTAAGGCTAAAACACCTAATGACCATGTTAATGCACGATAGGCACTATCGTCATAAGTGATTGTGGCTAAAATTAATAAAGCCAATTGCACCAATAAGAGCCAAGCTGATGGCAACAATCTAAATCCATTCCAAAACTGTTTTATTGTTTGCATTGCTTATCCATGTCCAAATTATTGTTTTTCTGAACTCATGATATGGCATCTAAATAAGAAATTATCATATTGGTGAGTTCTTGTTGTAAGCGTTGTTCTTCGATTAAAAACGTATTCTTACTGGCATAACGCATCATTGTAAATAATGTACTATTAATAATCACAAAGGACTTATGTTTTAAAGTTTCAAAATCCCAATGCGGATAATAACGCCCAAATAAATACATCCCAATTTCTAAAAAATGCTGTTCCAAAACTTGCGCTGCATCTGAATCACTATAAGCATGCCAGTTTTTTAAAATTTCGATGAAAAAACCTTGATCGGATTTTAGGGACTCAAAACCAAATGCAATACTCAATCTGATGATATCTTGAATCGCAGTCTGTTGTTGAAGCATCACCAGCTGTTTCAGTGCTTGTCCTAAATTTTCACTTTTTCTTAACAGCAGTTCAGAAACGATCTGATCTTTATTTTCAAAGTATTGATAAATCGAACCAACGCTTACACCTGATTTTTCTGAAATTTTTGGTGTTGTGAGTTGCAGAATCCCCTGTTCGGAAATGCATTTTTGCGTACCTTCCAAAATACTTTCAACGATCATTTTGGCGCGTTGTTGCTGTGGGCGTTTTCTCATCAAGAGGCTCTGTTGAAATGCGAATTGAATGCGAATAAATATTCATATTATGCTTTGATTAAATAACAATCAAAGGTGTTTTGCAATGCTAAGCATCCCTAAGCCAAGTCGTTTAGCTGCATTTGAAACTATGGTGCAGTCCAATTTAAAAACCAAAATCTTGGGTTATATGACCAATCAACATCTACAACCAAGCTATGCTGAATATTTACAACTCAATGAAGCGCTTCAAGCAGGTGATGAGCCGATGGATCAGGTGATGCGATGGGTATTACAAAATCCCAAACTTCATCGAAAATACTTTGAGACGGCGTTATATGAAGGTTTAGATAAACTGCCTCATGACGTTCCTGAACTGACACAATTTTTTAGCTTAGTTGAACGAAAACCCACTTGGTATGACCAAGTCAAAATAGATAAAGCTCTGCAATTCACTTATCGATTGGGAGCAAATAATGGTCTGATTCTTAGAGATCTCTCTTTAATGGCAGGGTATATGTATCCTGGTTTTAACCAACCGCTAATCCTCACAGGTGCATTAAAAAAACAAGCAGCTACGCGCCTTGCAGAAACCACAAAATGGTGGGTTGATATCACAGAGAAAGAGGGCTTTGAACGTTATAACAAGGGCTTTTGTTCCACAATTTATGTTCGTTTCATTCATTCTTTAGTACGGCATCAACTACAAAAATCAGAAAAATGGGATGCTGAAACATGGGGCTTACCAATTAATCAATATGATCAAGCCATGACGAATATTGCCTTTAGTGGGGTGGTGCTATTAGGAATTCGAGCCTTAGGTATCTTTCCAAGTGCTGAGGAAGTCGACAGCTTTTTACACTTTTGGAAATATGCAGGTTGGTTGATGGGAATTGAGGAAAAATGGTTGGTGGATCAGGAATCTGAAGGATGGAAACTCATCTACTGGATGCAATTCGCGCATCCAAAATCGGATGCAAGTAGTATTTCACTTGGCTCAAGTCTTTCCAAAGAACCTTTTGAACGAAAATATCGTTATTTACGCTCTTTTCAACAAAAATTGGCATATAAACAACACTTAGAACTGACTCAGTTCTTTATAGGGCGTAAGAAGATGAAATTGTTGGGTTTAAACCCTCAGTCGGCCTCTTGGTTTGCTTATTATTTGATTGGTCGAAATTTGGCACTTTACTCAGGTGCTAAACATATTCCACGATTGAATCAGTTTCTTGAACTTAATGGACGCCATCTGCAAAAACTTGGCTTGTCTCTTTATCGTAATCAAGCACAACAACTGGCCAGTATGCATTAGCAATTAAAAAAGCCCTCAATAATGAGGGCTTCTTGATAAAGCGTAGAATCTACTTAGTGATCAGATGCACCTGAGATTCCAATACCTGTTTGTGAGCGAACAAACTGTGCGTCGAATGCTTTGCGTTCTTTTTGAGCGCGTGCTGACTTGTCTGTTACAGAGAAGAACCAGCAGCATAAGAACGATAGTGGCATAGCAAATAATGCAGGACCATTAAATGGGTTTGGTGCTGTTTCTGAGATCGCAAGCGTATCTACCCAAACTGCTTTTGATAAGATAATCAGAGTCACTGCACCAACTAAACCAACAACACCACCGATAACCGCACCACGAGTCGTTAAGCCTTTCCAGAACATTGATAAAACAAGGACTGGGAAGTTTGCACAACATGCTACAGAGAATGCTAAACCAACCATGAAGGCAACGTTTTGTTTCTCGAACAAAATCCCCAAGATCATTGCAAAGATTGCTAAGCCTAAAGTTGCAATTTTAGACATACGCAATTCTGATTGAGGAGTCGTTTTACCTTTTTTGAATACGTTTGCATAAAGGTCATGAGAAATTGCTGAAGCACCTGAGAGTGTCAAACCAGCAACAACCGCCAAGATTGTTGCGAAAGCCACTGCTGAGATGAAGCCCATGAATAGGTCACCACCCACAGCATCACTAAGGTGAACCGCAGCCATGTTGTTACCGCCGACCAACTCTAATTTTCCTGTCATAGCAGCTTTTGCAACATCAAGGAATTGAGGGTTGTTTGCAACAAACAAGATTGCACCGAAACCAATGATGAAAGTTAAAAGATAGAAGTAACCAATAAAACCAGTTGCTACAACTACAGACTTACGTGCTTCTTTTGCATCTTTAACTGTGAAGAAACGCATTAAGATATGTGGTAAACCAGCAGTACCAAACATCAAAGCAAGACCTAATGACAGTGCATCAATTGGGTTTGCAGCGAGTTTGCCTGGCCCCATGATTTTTGCAGCCTCTTCCCAGCTCATACCATGCGCTTGGCTATAAACACCAATCGCTTGGTTAAACATATTCGTGAAACTAAATCCAACGGCCTTCATTACCATAAATGCCATGAAAGTCGCACCACTGAGTAACATCACCGCTTTGATGATTTGTACCCAAGTGGTCGCCAACATACCACCGAAGATTACGTATGCCATCATCAATAAGCCAACGATCACAACAGCGATGTTATAGTTCAGACCAAACAATAATTTGATTAACTGACCTGCACCCACCATTTGAGCAATCAAATAGAATGCAACAACAACCAATGAACTAAATGCTGCTAAGGTACGGACTGGCTTCTCATCTAAGCGGAAAGAAACCACGTCAGATAAATTGTATTTACCCAAGTTACGTAAACGCTCTGCAACTAAGAATAATACAATTGGCCAACCTACCATGAAACCAAGTGAGTAGAGTAAGCCATCAAAACCTGAACTAAAAACAAGTGCGGAAATACCCAAGAACGATGCTGCCGACATATAGTCACCCGCAATCGCCAAACCATTTTGGAAACCGCTGATACCACCGCCTGCCGTATAGAAATCACTAGCATTTGTTGTCTGTTTTGCTGCCCATTTGGTAATAAACAGCGTAAAACCCACGAAGATCATAAACATAATGATCGCGTGCCAGTTGGTTGCTTGCTGCTCTGCTGCTCCAAGGTCTGGTCCAGCGTAGGCGATTCCAGAACTCACCAAGCTTGTGAGAGCGAAGAGTTTCGCTTTTATTGACGTCCCTTTCATCTCAGTGCATTCCTTTTTCATGTGTGATCGCCTCAACTTCCTTGAGAGCCTCTTCATTTAGACGGTCTAATTTATTGTTGGCGATATATGAGTACACACCACATAACAAAAAGGACAACACGATAATACCCAAACCAAGAGGCATCCCCCATGTTGTTACACCACCGCTAAATGAACTTGCTAGAAATTCTCTGTTGTAGCCAACTAAAAGCATAAAGCCGACGTAGATAAACAACATGATTGCTGTTAATGTCCAACTTAAAGTACGCTTCTTGCTCACCATCTCTTGAAACTTTGGATTACGTAGAATTCGTTCTACCTGTGAATCATCCATAACCGACTCCTTATTTTTGTGTCCAACCATGGACCCCTTTTTCAAATGGGATTTTTCATAATTAAAGTTAACAAGATTATGCTTGACTCGTAACTTAGACTTTGGTCTCTAAATGCACATCTCAACTCATCATGCAAGCGAAGCATCGGGTATGATAAAAAATGGAATTTGAACACGTGGGCAATATGAATAGTTGGCTTATTATCGGGGTACTCGCCCTCTATATCGTGCTACTTTTCGGCTGTGCTTTCTTCGGTGAAAAACACGCTAGCCGCTTGAGTCCACGCGGTCGTATGCTGTTGTTTAGCCTAACGCTCGGCGTGTATTGTTCATCTTGGACGTTTTATGGTGCTACAGGCGCTGCTGTTCGAGAAGGTGTTATTTTCCTCCCGATTTATCTGGGTCCTTTGCTATTTATTTGGTTTGGCTACGATATTTGGAAACGGTTGGGACGTATTCGCCAATACCATGCCATTTCATCTATTGCCGATTTTGTTGCTGCTCGTTACGGTAAAAGTGGAAGTTTGGCTGCACTCGTCACGATTTTAGCAGTCATTGCTATTGTTCCTTATTTGGCATTGCAATTACGTGCTATTGCACTCAGTGCATCGGTCATTCTAGAACAAAATGCACACGTCACTACGACAACAAACAGTGTGTTAATGCTAACTGCCCTTTTGGCTATTTTGGCAATGATTTTCGGAACACGACATATTGCACACACGGAACAGCATGGCGGCTTGATGCTGGCGGTTGCTTTTGAATCCTTTGTGAAATTATTCGCCCTCCTCTGTGTTGCAGGATTTTTCTTATTGCAATCGCCTGAAAATATTAAACAAGTCAGCAACGATGTCAGCCAACATTTTCATGACTTACAACAAGTTGGAGTTCCAGAAACCTTTTGGGTACAAACGCTACTGGCTGGTTTAGCCATGATTTGTCTGCCTCGTCAGTTCCACGTTGCAGTGGTTGAGTTACGCGATGAAAAACATATCCGTGGTGCTCGACGTTGGTTTGCAGCGTATTTGATTTTAACCATCATCGCGATTATTCCTATCGCAAGTTGGGCATTACACTCATTGCCTGAATCATTGGGCACACCTGATATTGCGGTACTCGCACTACCGCTCAGTTATCAACAAGAATGGCTTACATTACTGGCATTTCTAGGCGGATTTTCGGCTTCTACAGGAATGTTACTGGTTGCATCTGTGGCACTTTCAATCATGCTTAGTAATGATTTGATCATGCCTGCACTTTGGCGATTTAAGATCATTTCTCGTCAAGATCAACAACTGCCACGTGTTTTGAAATTAACTCGTCGGATTAGTATCGTTGGTGTCATGCTGCTCGGCTTTTTGTTTTTCCATTTTTTCAATGATATTAACCAACTATCTGTTTTTGGCTTACTCGCTTTTAGTGCAGTCGCACAATTTTCACCTGCTTTGATTGGTGGTTTGTACTGGCGAGGAGCTAGTCGTCAAGGCGTATACGCGGGACTGATTGTTGGCTTTGTGATGTGGAGCTATACACTGTTATTCCCAACAGTTTTACGTAGTCTTCCTGAGCATTATCAAAATTTTGCTCAACATTTATTGCTGTTTGGTCCTTTTGATATTAATAGCTTACGCCCAGAAGCATTATTGGGTTTTGAATCTTTTGTTCCATTAACACATGGTGTTTTATGGTCTTTAGGACTAAATATCGCCATGTATATTTGGGTTTCACGCTTGTACCGCCCAAGTATTGCTGAACAAATTCAGGCTGAAAGTTTCTTTTATTACGAAAGCAAACCTCTACCTTCAGCACAGACTTCAACAGATCTCAGTGATTTACATCAAAATGCCGCACGATTAAAAGTCGGTGACCTACTCGCTCTCGCGAAAAGAATTACAGGTGAAAAACCGACAATCCAAGCCTTCCAGCAATTTTGTGAACAAAATCATGTGGTTTTAAATGAAAATCATGTCGCAAATGGGATGTGGTGGCGTTTTACTGAACAATATTTAGCGGGGATCATTGGTGCAGCATCGGCACGAACATTATTGACCACTGCTTTGATCAATAACGGTTTAGCTTTAGGTCAAGTCGCCAATATCTTAGACCAAGCCTCACAATGGCAGCGTTTCAACCAAAACTTACTGATGACCATGATTGATCACATGACTCAAGGGGTGAGTGTGGTCGATAAAAATATGTGTTTAGTTGCATGGAACAATCAATATCTAAAACTGTTTGATTACCCTAAAGATTTAGTTTATGTCGGCTGTCCAATTGCTGATCTTATACGCTATAACGCCGAACGTGGTGAATGTGGTCCAGGACCAGTTGAGGAACATGTTCGTAAACGTATTCATTGGATGAAAGTGGGAAGTGCTCATGAATTTGAACGGATTCGTAAAGATGGTCTTGTGATTCAAATGCGTGGCAATCCAATCGAAGGTGGTGGTTTTGTCACGACTTTCGCAGATATTACGGCGTTCCGTGAAAATGAAGCTGTTTTAGAAGAAAGAGTCCGTGATCGTACCCAACAGCTTGCCGATGCATTGACAGAACAGCAATTAGCACTTGAACAAGCCGATAAAGCCAATCAATCCAAAAGTCGATTCTTGGCTGCTGCAAGCCATGACTTATTGCAACCGATGCATGCGGCACGACTGTTTAGTACCGCACTTGAGCAAAGTATTGATAATCCAGATGATCAACTCACCCTACAACAGCTAGATCGTGCACTCTATGGTGCAGAGAGTATGTTATCCGCACTTTTAGATATTGCTCGCCTCGAAGGTGGAACCATTCAACCGAAGCGCCAAGCATATTCATTACATGATTTGTTAAGTGATCTCGAATTGCAATTTAAATCCATCGCAGCTCAACGCAATATTCAACTCAAAGTGCATGACACTAAGTTTTGGGTAGACACTGATCCACAATGGATGCGACGAATAATCCAAAATTTTGTCAGCAATGCATTACGTTACACCGCTCAAGGTCGTGTTGTAGTAGGTGTGCTACGTTCAGCTCAACGTCCGAATCATATTCGAATCGGTGTGTGGGATACAGGACCTGGTATCAATGAACAACAACGCGTAAAACTTTTCCAAGAGTTTGAACGTTGTGGACATACTTCACCATGGGGTGAACAAGGACTTGGTTTAGGTCTAGCGATTGTGCAACGTATGACGAGCTTACTAGATTTCCCTGTTCAAGTTTATTCTGAGTTGGGTAAAGGTTCTTGTTTTATGATTGAAGTACCTCTAGCAGAAGCTCCCAAAATCCAAGTCGCCTCACCACAAATGACCGCCTTACAACATACGGCTTATAAAGTTTTATGTTTGGATAATGATGAAACGATTTTGGAGGGTATGCGGACTTTACTCAGCAAATGGGGTTATCAAATCTTTACTGCCACTGAACCAGCAGAAGCATTAGAGCTGATTCAACATGAAGATATTCAGGTTTGGCTGATTGATCAACATTTAAATCATGATCAACGTGGACTTGATTTTATCGAACAGCATCGCCCTGCCCACATTCCTGTTGCACTCATCACTGCGGATTCTGACCCAGAGTTACCGCAAAAACTTAAACAACAGAATATCGTCTTACTGAAAAAACCACTAAAACCAGCAGGCCTGCGTTCGTGGCTTTCGGGATTAAAAATTATGCCGATGCACAAAGATTGAGTTAGAAGGATCAAACGCCCATTAATGATCAGCGACTAGCATAATATTTTTAGACATAGGCAAAAATGTTCAGAAAAAAACATTTTTGTTGCTAAAAAATTGACCAAAATGCTCAAACAGTAGTTGACTATGGCAAAATAAATCACTTACATTAGTGAACGTTTGTACACTTACTTACAATTATATATATCATTGATTTTAATTGTTTTTATAACATAAAAATCCACATCTACAACTTTAGTCGTATTCTACTTGCTTTTTAAATCACGCATAAATTGATCAAATTGCAAGAAACCAATGCATCAATCCTTTGGTTTCTTACTCTCGCCAAAAAGGACATTGATCATGAATAGCAATACAGCCACTTCAGAGCATACCGCATTACAATTTTATCGCCAATACAGTGCAAATGCGCTACTTCCAGAACTTGACTGGCAACAAATTTTCGAACAAAGCAAGCTCAGTGAATTACACACTCGTGCATTAAACACACTATATCAAGCTGCTGTTCCTCTGGCGCTAAAAGTGTTTCACGAACTGAATTTTGATGTTTTTGCACCAGCTGCATATCATCCACAAGGTTTAGGGCTTTTTGATAAATTAGCTCAGCAAGAAGAGAATCTAGTTAAAGCTTTGGAAAATGAATCTGCACATCTAGATCACGATACACGCCATCAAATGTGGAGCATGCTACTTCGTGGTGGTGCAGTTCTCGTCTTTAAAGCATGGTTAGGGCACGTTAAAACAGGTACACATCAACTCGATAAATCACAATTTGATGAATTGACCGATTTACTGTTTATCAAAACACGTCCTTTAGAGCTTGCACAACGACTCAAAGTCGATGCGAATGCAGACTTAGACCATGTATTCCTGATGTATGAAAATGACGTATTTTTAGATCATTTTAATAGCTTAGAAACTGCTGCTTTATTTGTAGATTTAGGGGTTTACGATGCAGCATTCTTAAGTTTAAGAGATGATCGCGTTGCAGAATATCTCAAAGCTAAAGGCTATGTGACCCAAGAACAAATTGATGACCTACAGTGTGCTTTAAATCCTTTGTATTGCGATAGTTTGATGCCAAAACAAGATTGCTTGGCTTAACTGCAAAATAAAACAAGGTGGAATTCCCACCTTGTTTTTTTATTCCTTAGAACTTCATACTCATACGCATCCAATAATTACGTCCAATATTATTGAATTGCTCATTGGCAGCATAACCAAACATCGAAGCGCCTGCTTTATTTAAATGCTCGGTGTAAGCCTTATCTAAAAGGTTATCAACGCCTACCGAAACATCGACAGTATCGTTCAATTGATATGTTCCATTGATCGCCAAGGTATTAAACGCTTTACTTTCATTCATATCATAACCAACCACATTCCCTTCATTGAGACTGATACGATCCTGTTTTGCAACGGCACGCCATAACAATCCTAGACTATATTTTTCATCCACATAACGAAGATTCATACGCGCTTCAAAAGGCGCTATCTGTGGCAAAGCACGATCATCTGACCTATTTTCACCCCACGCATACATTGCTGAAATATCTGCTTGGAAATGATCATTAAATTGATAACCTACCCCAGCCTCTGCCCCAGCAATTGTGGCATCAACATTACGCGCAAGTGGTCTTCTTTTATCTGGTGTATTGTATTCAAGTAGGATGAAATCTTTGATTAATCCAGCATAAACTGATGCCCAAGTACTCCATGCACCATGCTCTGCTTGCAAACCGAGATCCAATTGTGCAGTGCGTTCATTATTCAGATTGTCTAGATTATCCACCATTTTATATGTGGTTTTACCCATCATATCTGTGGAACCTACACCATGATCTGTCGTGGTGCTATATAACTCCCAAAAGTCAGGTGTACGCTCCACATATCCCAAACCTAGATAAGTCTTTAAACCGTGTTCTGGGAGACTCTTTTCCAAGCGCACAAAACCACTTGGTACAGTATCTTTACGATTTTTAGCATTTTGCAGATTGTCTATTTTGACTTGATCGACACGTGCTCCTGCTACAATTTTTTGATCTTGATCAATCGCATAAGTCCACTCACTAAATGCACCATAAGATTGAAACTTCAAGTCTTCCGCATAAGGCATGTTCATCTTCGGCATGGCATACATCACCATATCGCCACCATGCTTATTCTGTTGCGTGTCTACACCCGAAATCACGCTAAATTTGTCCCAATCGGTTGTTACTGCTAGACGTGTATTTAAGGTACGACGATCAACGCGCATCGACATTTTGTTCGGTACGGTCATCTCCATACCGTGCATTTTCATCGTGGTCATCGGAGGTGTGCGTAGACTAAAATTATCCATCACATGATCGTTATAACTATAATCAATCTGTGCTTGAAGCTTCTTAATCACCTCACTGATATTCTTTTGTTCCGCATGCAAAGCTAAACTTTCGCGTTTAAATTGCGAACCATCCATAGTACGACCTGCATATGCCGCTTCGCCATCTGCTTTACCCGCACGAAACTCTAGCCAAGAATCTTCTGAAGGCTTCCAGCCTAAGGCAAGATCGGCATTCCAGCGCTCCCAATTTGAATGAACCGTCTGACCATCACCATCTTGATAATCATTTGAGACAGAACGATTAGCATTTAATCGCGCATATTTGCTCTCATCCCCAATCGCAGCCTCTACATTATGATCGAGTCTCCCATATGAACCGATCAAGACGCTCGCTTGTCCACGATAAGGCTGATCTTTGCTCAAACTCTCTGGTTGGCGCTCAAAAATCACCGTTGCTGCAGAGCCAGGCGTTGCATATTGAACAGTTTGTGGACCTTTCACTACCGTAATTTTGTCAAAACTTTCAGGCTGAATATATGAAGTCGGAGCATCCATTCGTTGTGGACAAGCACCTAAACTCTCACTTCCATCCACCAGCATTTTTATCCGAGAACCAAACATTCCTCTAAATGTAATATCACCATTCGTTCCGCCATTTTTGATGGCGCTAAAACCTAAGATGCTTTGCAAATAATCAGCACCATCAGTTGCTGGTACAGGTTGTATGGGTTGTTTAGGATCCGCTTCAATGACTAAACCATTATTTTGGTTCGGTTGTTGAGCAGTCACAACAATAGGTGCAAGCTTTGCTTCAACACGTTGCTGAGTCGATAAATCTTCAGAATTTGCCCAAAGTAAGCTCGAATTTGAGGCAGCAAGAATCGCAACCGTTAAGGGTTGTAATAAAAATTTAGGCTGTGCCATGAGATGTCTTCTCTTAAAACATAAATAAAACGGGCTTAGAGTTCATACAAACCCTAAGAAAAAGTGCTTTGATTTATGCGAAAACAGGTGGGGCTCGCCCTTGTGGCAATAGAAAAAGTCGTTGTAGCGCAAAATAAACATGATGAAATGTTTGCTGAAATGCGACTAAACGTACTTGAACGCGAACTAAAATTTCTTTGACACCAACATCAGGCGGCAATACTAAATTGGCATATACTGTACAGTACTGACATTGATGATTGGGATCGTGATGATCGTGCGAAGATGTAGATGCGGGTGCTTGTTCGAGTTGATGTGAATGATGATGAGCATGATGCTGTGATTGACTTTGCTCAGCTTGTACCTGAGGTAACAGTAAAGCTTTGGTAATCGTTTCACAGACTGGTGCGATTTGATATTGCTTCGGCAGTAGCGGCTGCAAAAAGACCGCAATCTGCAAACAGACTGCGGTAAATGCGAATAATAAACCGCTGCGAAACAATAATGGCATCACGAAAAACCAACGATGAGCTTAGCGCTTCACAGCAACTTTCTCTTTTTCACGCTGGCGTACTACTTTCTCAACCTTTTCACGTGCACGCTGACGTTTTAATGGCGATAAATAATCAACAAAAAGTTTGCCATTTAAGTGATCCATTTCATGTTGGATACAAACTGCGAGAAGTTCGTCAGCTTCTAACTCAAATGCTTGACCATCAAGGTTAATTGCTTCAATTTTTACACGTGACGGACGCTCAACTTTGTCGTATATTTGAGGCACAGAGAGACAGCCTTCTTCGTACGGCTGAGTCTCTTGAGTCAGTGGAGTGACTTTGGGGTTAATGAACACCATCGGTTGATTTTTCTCTTCAGAAAGGTCCATGACAATAAGCTGAATATGATGATCAACCTGAGTTGCCGCTAAACCTATACCCGGTGCCTCGTACATGGTTTCTAACATATCTGCTGCAAGCTGACGAATATCATCAGTGACTTCTTCGACTGGCTTGGCAATGGTACGAAGACGGGGATCAGGAAAACTTAAAATAGGTAATAAGGCCATACTGTTCCTCATTTATGCCATTGATCAGAAAACCAACTGAAGGGAATGCTTGATCAAAAAATTGTGTGTAAAGTCGTTATTATAGCGCAACTACACACATAATTTTTAGGAATTATGATAATGAAAAAGGTTTTAAACGGCATACACTCATTTCATGCCTTGGGGTTAAAAAAACAACTGATTGCTGTTGCCATCTGTGCAGGATTAGGCATGACGGTAAATATAACGCATGCAGCAAGCCCTAATGTTAGCCCACCCTCTGTTAAAGCTGGGGCACCACATGTCTATGTAGTGAAAAAAGGCGATACCCTTTGGGATATCTCAGGCAAGTTTTTAAGTAAACCATGGCGCTGGCCAGAAATTTGGGCAAGCAATAAACACGTTAAGAATCCTCACTGGATTTATCCAGGTGACCGCTTACTACTCTGTAGTTTGAATGGCAAACCGTTAATCGGTAAAGATGAAGGTGACGGCTGTGACGGTATTATTCGTCGTTATACAGGTGGCGGAACAACTTTACGTCCACAAGTACGTATCGAAGCATTGAACAATAGTGTGCCAGTTATTCCATTGGCTCATATTCAACAATGGTTAGAACGTAGTTCAGTATTACCAGCGGATGCGATTGCGAATACCCCTTATATCTTAGGCACAGCTGACAATCGCGTGCTTGCAGGCAAAGGACAAAGTGTTTACGTCCGTGGTCAAGGTCTAGAAAATGGTCAGCGTTATGGCGTTTACCGTGAAGGTGAACCTTACATCGTTGTTGATGAGCAAGGTAAAAAACATAACCTAGGTGTTGAATTACTTCAAGTCGCATCTGGTGTCGCTGTGCGCAATGAAAACGACATTACTACGGTTGAACTCACTGATAGCTATAACGGTGAAGTTCGTCGTGGTGATCGCGTGATGCTTGAACAAGAGGCAATGTTGCCAACCTTGTTCTATCCTATCGATGCAAAACAAGTACGCGATGGCGGTAAAGTCATTCGTGTATTAGGATCGATTGGTACAGCCGCAAAAAATGGTGTTGTCACTGTTGATCGTGGTACTGCTGATGGCGTTGAAATTGGTCAAGTCTTTAGCACCTACCAAGAGGGTGAGATCGTACAAGATCCAAAAACTAAAGAGAAAGTTAAATTACCTGGACAATATGTGGGTAGCTTGATGATCTTCAAGAGTTTTGATCGTATCAGCTATGCCTACGTTTTAGACAGTGAACTACCAATCAAGGTCGGTTCAAACATCCAACCACCACGCTTGGATGACTAAGAACAAACTATGTTGAATCAATTATCACCCCACCACTACCATACCGTGTTGGTGTGGTATTTGGTTCAACATTCCCTATCCAGCTTTCACAAAATTCTGAAACATTTTGGGAGTTGTGAACAAGCAACACAAAGCCACCGATTCTCTGAGTGGTATCAACTCGGTTTACATGCAAACCATCTAAAACGCTTAGAAGAATTTCAAAGTACACAAGGTCAAAAACAATTTGAACAGATAGTTCAACTGATTTTGAAGCACTGTGACTTTATCGTGACGCCACACGATATTGACTATCCCAAACAACTCATGCCTTATGCAGATCATCCCCCCATATTATTTGGTCAAGGTCATCTTCAGGCTTTACTGCAACCGCAAATTGCATTGGTGGGGAGTCGCAAACCTAGTCCACATGGTCGCCAAGTAGCTTATGATTTTGCTTATTACCTTAGTGAGAAAGGATTTTATATTACCAGTGGTCTTGCCCATGGGATTGATGAAGCTGCTCATCGCGGTGGCTTAGCACATCATCGAAGCATCGCTGTCACGGGTACAGGGTTAGATACCGTATATCCGACTCAGAATAAACAATTGGCACAACAAATTACTCAATCAGGTGCCATCATCACAGAGTTTCTTCCTACGACCCTGCCATTACAACAACATTTTCCACGACGAAATCGGATTGTTAGTGGCTTAAGTTTAGGTGTCTTAGTGGTTGAAGCAGCACTAAAAAGTGGATCTTTGATTACGGCGAATGAAGCAGCCAATCAAGGTAAAATGGTATTTGCTATCCCTGGTCATATTTACAGTGAATACCATCAAGGCTGTCATCAACTTATTCGTGAAGGGGCTGTTTTGGTCGATCATCCTGAACAGATTATTGAAGATTTAGCATTACCTACACATTGGCAGACCCAACAACACACTAAAGATGCTGTAGAACAGCACTCAACACTTCCACCACATTTGATTAGCTTGTATCAGAATTTAGATTGGATTGGACAAGATTTAGATTTACTCAGCCAACGCTATCCAGCACCGATCTCTGAAATCACATCTCAATTAATGGAATTAGAGTTACTAGGTTTGTGCATACAACAAGGTGGTCGCTATTTACGTTGTCGTCCAATCCATTAAACTATAGCCAATCTTTTCTGTTAGTACCCACCTAGACATGATTACAAACTCGATTGCTGAAGCCGCTGATTGTCTAAAACAAGGACAAGTCCTCGCCTATCCAACAGAAGCCGTTTGGGGTTTGGGCTGTGATCCTTTTAATCAACAAGCATTTCAAGACATTCTTGAGTTAAAACATCGTCCAGTTGAAAAAGGCGTGATTTTATTAGCTGGGCATCTAGAACAAGTAGAACATCTACTACAGAACCTAGAATCCAACCTCCGCAACCAAGTGATTGCCAGTTGGTCAAATCGTCAAGAGACCGAACGTGCCACAACATGGCTACTTCCAGCCGACCAACATATCCCGACTTGGATTAAAGGACAACACCCTTTGGTTGCTGTTCGTGTAACAACACATCCTTTGTGTGTAGAGCTATGTGATTCATTTGGTGGATTTATCGTATCGACAAGCGCAAATCCCGCAGGCTTAACTCCAGCAAAAAGTTTAGAAGAAGCACAAGCTTATTTTGGTCCATCTCTGCATTATCTAGATGGTAAATTAGGCTTGAGCCAAGAACCAAGTCGTATTCTAAATGCGTTAACAGGTGAAGTGATTCGCGCTTAATTACATGAATAGCAGATAAAAAAAAGCTCAGTTATATAGGGATAACTGAGCATAAAAAGGATGTGTATCATCACATCCAGAGGGTTCGCAAATTTGGTAAGCAACTCATTCATTCTAAAACGAATCATCTTGCTGTGTTGGGTATTATGGATCAATCATTCATCTTATACAAATATATTATTTATCTAACAAAAAAAGTGAAAAGCGTACCTTTTTTGTCAGTTTTAAAGATCCAATAAAAATATATTTTTATTTTTATTGATCTTTTTCAGAATCACAAATGAGGCACTCCTTTAAAATATATTTGTAAATCATATAGAAAGAATAAACAGTTAATAAAAAAATTACGTTCGTTTGTTGCTCTTTTAAGCAAAACCATCTCATTTATGCGCAACTAAGTCGCCGTTTCCAACTGTGATTGAACAACTTTTTTTGTCTTTTTTTGAGCCAAAATAATCCCTATGAGAATCATTATACCGCCAATCGAGTGATAAATTGTCCATTGTTCAGCCAACCAAAAACTGGCTATCACTGCCGTAAATACAGGCATAAGATTCATAAAAATACTGGTTCGATTTGGTCCAAGTGCTTGTACTGCCACCATCCATAACAAGGGAGCAATCAAAGATGGAAACATACCAGCATAAAGCACACTCATGGCATTCTCTGCATCAATCGCATCCAAGCCTAAATATAATAAAAATGGGACGTGATATAACAATGCAAACCCTATTTGTACATATAGACTGGTCATCAAGGGTAACTGGACTTGCCATTTTTTGAGAAACACCCCATAAAATGCATAGAACCCTACCGCAATCACCATGACAGCATCTCCCCAATGTCCGCCTTGAGCAAACAAACTAGAAAGCTGACCTTGGCTCATCACATAGATCAATCCAGCAAAGGACAATAAACTACCAACGATCGCAAAACGATTAGGCTTATCTTTTAAGATCAAATATGAAATAAATATAGTAAAAATGGGAACAAATGCATTGACGATGCCCATATTGGTCGCCGTCGTATAATGTGCCGCAGTATATGAGAGACCTTGATATAACACCATACCAAAAGCACTTAACACAGCTAAACGTCCAATCAAAGGTCGAATCAAAGCACGTTGTTGCCAAACTTTGGGCAGCATGAATGGCGTCAGGATAATAAAAGCGACAAACCACCGATAAAAACTAATACTGGCAGGTGAAATATAATCTGCAACATAACGAGTCACCGTAATGTTCAATGACCAAATGAAAACAGCAATGAGAGGTAAGATAAACACCCATTTTTGATATTTGCTTAGCTGACCCATCCACTTTCCCGCATTTTCTAAGTAATGCGAATATTCTGAAAGATGTCTAAATCAATTTAAATATCGTATTTCAGACATTTATATCGCTGTTTAGACATCAAATTTAGAATAAATCCCAGCTACGCATTGCGTGTTCAACCACCTTATGCAGTTGTTGAACCGTTGCACCATCTCGTGCTTGCACAGTCAATCCTTGTAAGACAGTTGCATAGAAATCTGCTATCTCTTGTAGAGAGGTAGACTGAGCAATGTCACCATTTTCTACACCCTGTTTTAAACGCTCAAGCATTTTTTGTTTGGTCTTCAGGCGCTTTTCAAGAATAGTATGCTGCACTGTCTGCGCATGATCAGAACAATTCATGGTAGCAACGACAAGCATGCAACCTGTAGGTTTATTGGGTTGAACCAAACGTTGTACATTGTCATAAAGAAATAATTCAAATGCGACTTTGGCAGTTTTCGCCTCTAAGAAAATCGCTTCAATTGGACATGCTTCATGAGCCAAATAGTAGTCGATACACTTATAAAAAAGTCCCACCTTATCACCAAAGCTACTGTATAAACTCGGTGCAGTTAACCCTAAAGCTTGAGTTAAATCACTCATCGATGTCGCTTCAAAGCCATGTTCCCAAAACAATAGCATGGCTTTTTGTAAGGCTTGTTGTTCATCAAAACACTTTGGGCGACCACGTTTCTTTTTAAGGCTATTATCACAAGGCATTAGGTGAGATTCATGCGTATCTTTCATAAAAGCCACAGATATTTTCATAACGATCATTATTAAATTAATTGACGCATCTATTTTTATCAACTATTTTTATTTTCTAACGATCGTTATAAAAATTTAACCAGTATCCAAAATTTTATTGTTATGCATCTAACAATAAAGAAATTTTATATGGAAAACTCTTACTCTCCCGAATCTAGTGGTGCATCATCGACGAAAAATCAAGGGAGTTGGTATGCGATTCTTGCAGTCGCGATCGGCGCTTTTGCACTGGTAACCAGTGAATTTCTCCCTGTAGGTGTACTCAACAGTGTTGCAGCTGATATGAATATTTCTATTGGCACAGCGGGTTTAATTATCACTCTACCAGGCGTCATGGCAGCATTTGCAGCACCCCTACTCCCGATATCAGTGAAACAACTAGATCGTCGTTATGTCTTAATTCTACTGACTGCAATGATGGTGATAGCAAATACCATTACTGCATTTGCTGAGAGTTTTAATATCCTCTTACTGAGTCGGTTAGTATTAGGAATTGCAATTGGAGGCTTTTGGGCAACAGCAATTGCTTTGAGTGGCAAACTTGCTCCTGCTCATCTGCCCATCGCTAAGGCAACCGCAGTCGTCATGGCAGGTGTAACCTTTGCAACGGTATTAGGCGTTCCTATAGGCACATGGCTCAGCGAGTTCTACGGATGACTTAGCGCATTTGGAATAACGGCGGCAATTGGCTTAATCGTCCTCTTATTACAAATCATCTTCTTACCCAAATTAAATCCTGAATCCGCTATTCACCTGCGTGATCTTCCTGCGCTGTTGAGAATACCCAAAGCACGTAGTGGCATGTTGATTGTACTCTTGATTGGTTTAGCACATTTCCGTGCCTATAGTTATTTAGCCCCTTTCTTTAAAAATATCGCAGGTTTTGATGGCACCACCATTAGTTCTCTCATGTTACTTTATGGAATTGCTGGTGTATTTGGGAATGCATTCGCAGGTTATAGTGGCAATTTAAATGTTCGCTATACGCTTGCTTTTGTGGGGTTCTGCTTTGCAGTTGTGTTCTTTGGCTTCCCAATATTTGCAGTGCATGAACTGGGTGCTGTCATCCTCACCGCACTTTGGGGGTTTGCCTTTGGAGCTTTTCCAACTTCCGCGAATATTTGGATGTTTGTTCATGCACCCAATGCTGTTGAAAAAGGAATGCCTCTATTTGTTGGCATGTTCCAAGTCATGATAGCTGTTGGCTCATTATTGGGCGGTTATGTCGTTGATCACTTTAATGAAAATATCTTAATTTATGGTGTAATTAGCTTTGTGGCTTTAGCCTTGATTAGCATTTTTACTTTAGCCAAAGGCTTAAATAATCCAAAAGTCACTTGTGAAAATTAAAAGTTGAGAATCCAAATGAAGTTTGACGGTACCCAACAATTTCCATTCTTAACTGGTATAGAGGTGCATGAATTTCTCTATCAAAAGAATGACGTTGTTAGTCCTCACTCTTCACTTTGGGGTGACTTTAATTTTAGTTTAAATGGAACACTAGAGTTTGATATTGAAGGAAAATATTATTTATCACCGCCAAGCTATGGGCTATGGCTACCACCACGCACAGAACACCAATCACTGCCTGTTGAACATGAAATTCATTATATTTGCATCCGACTTCATCCTCGTTTCGGAGATGCATTAGGCGATGTCTGCCGCTGTTTTAGTATTCAACCTTTTTTTCGCTCTTTGGTCATTCAAATTCTAGAGCAACAAAAGCAAAATCCTGCGCCTGAATATCTTGAACATTTATTACAAGTGTTATTCGATCAACTAAAGCAAGCCCCAGCATATACACATTATTTGCCGCAAAGCACGATCCACCTCTAACAGAGGTGGTCCCACATGTTTGAACAACTAAAAGCGTATTTATAAGTGATATTCCGCTCTAGTTAAGCCACCTTGTTTTGTTGGGGTAGCTG
>Ga0247720_100283_pt1 | contig 22011 bp, 23 predicted proteins | sample MSEWel2015_12_15_FD_189078 | JGI IMG/M metagenome (GOLD analysis project Ga0247720, IMG submission 189078) | Subsurface sediment microbial communities from gas well in West Virginia, United States - MSEEL Well Study Marcellus 3H_2015_12_15 | ecosystem: Environmental > Terrestrial > Deep...
TTCCAGAAGGTTGGCCACCGCGCCGTGCTCAGCGCCCGGCTGCCGGGAATTCACGGCGCGGTGGCCAACCTTCTGGAAGTGCCGGCCGGCCTGGAACTGGCTTTGGAGGCGGCTTTGGGGGCCGCCCAGGAGTATTTGGTCGCCGAGACGGATGAAGATGCTGCGGTGGCCATCGCCTGGCTGAAAGAGAAAAAGGTGGGCCGGGCCACCTTCCTTCCCCTCAATACGGTTCGGCCCGCTGAGCCGCGGCCGGAAGAAAGGCGTTTGGCCGGGCGGGCCGACGTAATAGGATGGGCGGCGGAGCTCGTAAGTTTTGCCCCCGAACACCGCCCTGTCGTCCAGCACCTTCTCGGGCGGGTACTGGTGGCCCGTACTTTGGACGCCGCGCGGGCCGTTGCCAGAGCGGCGGGATTTCGCCTGAAAATCGTTACCCTGGAAGGTGACCTTCTGAGCCCGGGAGGAAGCATGAGCGGCGGCAGCCGCAGGCGCGAACGGCATTCCCTCTTGGCCCGGGCGCGGCGCCTACGCGAGCTGGAAGAAGCGGTTGCGGCCGGGCAGGAGAAATTGGCCTGCAGCGAAGCCGCGCTCGAAGCGGCCCGTGCGCGCGTTGCCGGGCTTGAGGCGGACTTAGCCCGTTTGGCGGAAGAAATAAGACAAAAAGAAGAAGCCGTAGCCGAAAGGCGTCGCCGGCTGGCCCACTACGAGGCCCAGCTCACCGAAACGCAACGGTCGCACGCGACCTGGGAAGAAGAGGCGACCGCTTTGGAGCAGGCCTTGATCGAGGTGGCCGGCAAACGCGCCAAGGCGGAAAACGAAAGGAAGCGGTTGGAGGCCGAAGTCGGGCGCTGGGAAGCAGAAACCCGGGCTTGGGAGGAAAAAGAAGCGGAGCTTGGGGCGGAGGCGGAAGCGCTCCGGGAACAGGTAACGCAGCTGCGCCTGGCAATAGCCGCAGCGGAAGAAAAAGCCAAACAGCTGGCCCGACGCGAGGAAGAACGGAAGGCGGCTCTCGACCGCTTGGAGCAGGAGCTGGAAGCCCAGCGCCAGCGCGCCCGCGAGCTGACCGAGCTGGAGGAGGCGGCAGCTTACGAGCGAAGGCGCCTCGAAGGGGAGAAGGCGGCCAAGCAAGAAGCCGGGGCCTTAGAGCAGGAGAAAGTGGCCCGGCTGGCGGCGGAGGTAGAGGAGCTCAAGGCGGCCCTTGGCGAGGGAGAAAAGGCTGTGCGCTCCCTGCGGCGGCAGGAGGAAGAGATGCGCCAAGAGGTCTACGAGCGCGAAGTTACCGCCCAGCGCCTTACGGCCCAGATCGAAGCAACCCAGAGGCGGCTTTTTGAAACCTTAGGCGTGCCGGTGGGCGCGCCGCTTCCGGAAGTTGGGGTGGATATACCGGCTGCCGAGGCCGAGGTGGAGCGGCTTGAGGGCGAGCTGGCATCTTTGGGCGAAGTGAATCTTCAGGCGCCCAAAGCTTTGGCCGAGCTCAAGGAACGCTACGACTTTCTTTCGCGGCAGGTCAGCGACTTGGAGGCGGCGCGTGCGTCCCTGGAACGGATGATGCGGGAGATCGACCGGACCGTCTTAAACCGCCTGGAGGATACTTACGCCAAACTTAGGGCAAACTTCCAGGAGGTGTTTAAGCGCCTCTTCGGCGGCGGCCAGGCCGACCTCGTCTTAACAGGCACGAAGGATCTCTTAACCGCCGGGGTGGATATTTGGGCCCAACTGCCGGGCAAGAAGATGCAGCCTCTCAGCCTCCTTTCCGGCGGCGAACGGGCGCTTACGGCAATTGCTTTTCTGTTTGCCCTCCTGCGCTCCAAGAGCACCTACCTGTGTGTGCTGGACGAAATCGACGCCGCTCTCGACGAAGCCAACGCCGCCCGCTTCTTGAACTACTTGGAGGAGTTGGCGCAAGATACGCAGTTCATCATGATTACCCACCGCAAACAAGCTATGCTCCGCGCGCGTTCTCTTTACGGCCTGGCTATGGGTGCCAGTGGAGCATCGCGCCTGGTCTCCATACGACTGGAAGAAGCAGTATGAGCTAAGGAGGCAGTATCTTGGTTGGAATTTGGTCGCGCCTAAGCGCCGGGTTGGCCAAGACCCGTAGCGCTCTTACGGAGAAGCTTCAAGGGATTGTACCCCTGGGCGGGAAGCTTAAGGAGGAGACTCTAGAAGAGCTTGAGGAAATCTTGCTCGGCGCCGACGTAGGGGTAACGGTAACGGAAGACCTTTTGGATGCAGTTCGCCGGGAGCGGGTAAATTCCGCCGAGGGCCTAAAGGCAGCTTTAGCCAGAAGGCTGGGCGAAATCCTGGCGGAAGGGCATGCTGAGCTGGCTGCTTCTCAAGAGCCGCCCCTCGTCATTTTGGTCGTAGGGGTCAACGGTGCCGGAAAGACCACCAGCATTGCCAAGCTGGCGGCGCGCTACCGCCGAGAAGGGAAGAAGGTCATCCTGGCAGCTTGCGACACCTTCCGGGCGGCGGCGGCGGAACAGCTGGAGGTGTGGGCGAAGCGGATAGGGGCGGATGTCGTCCGCCACCAGGAGGGGTCCGACCCGGCCGCCGTGGCTTACGATGCCCTGCAGGCCGCCCTCGCCCGCCGGGCCGACGTTTTGATCGTCGACACGGCCGGGCGGCTGCAGACGAAAAAGAACCTTATGGCCGAGCTGAACAAGATTTACCGGGTGCTTAACCGCACCCGCTCCGACCTCCCGCAGGAGGTGCTTTTGGTGCTGGACGCAACCAGCGGACAGAACGCCCTCAGTCAGGCGCGCCTCTTCAAAGAGACGGTACCTCTCACCGGCGTGGTGTTGGCCAAGCTGGACGGGACGGCTAAGGGCGGTATGGCCGTTGCCGTACAGCGGGACCTGGGGGTGCCGATAAAACTGGTTGGGGTCGGCGAAGGCCTCGAAGACCTGGAAGATTTCGATCCCCATGCTTTCGTGGCTGCCCTTCTAGGGGAGGGCCGCGATGAACAGGCTTGACAGAAGCCCGGCCTTTCCTTAGAATGTGAGCTGTGGGTGTAAAGTAGAAGTGCTTAACAGGGGCGGAGAAAATGGATGCTCGCGTGCGCACCGGTCTCCTTTACGACTTCTACGGCCCCCTCCTTACCGAACGCCAGCGGCGCTTCGTGGAGCTTTACTTCGGCGAGGACCTCTCTCTGGGGGAGATTGCGGCCGAGTTCAGGGTCAGCCGCCAGGCGGTGCACGACATCCTGCACCGCTCAGAAATGGCCTTAGAGGCCTTTGAGGCCAAGCTTGGGCTGCTCAAGGCTTACCAGCGGCGGGAGGCACTGCGCGGGCGCCTTCTGGAGCTCCTGGAACGGTTAAAGGCAGAGGGACTGACTCCGGCACAGGAAGAAACGGTGAAAGAGATCACGGCCCTAGTGGAGGCCATGGGCCGAGAGGGTGATTAGAGTGCTGGAAAATCTAGCCGAAAAGATTCAAGGTGCGCTGCGCAAGCTCGGCGGCCGGGGACGGCTCACGGAAGGCGACGTCAAAGAGGCCCTGCGCGAGGTGCGGCTGGCCCTTCTGGAAGCCGATGTCAATTTTAAGGTGGTTAAGGATTTCATAGAAAAGGTCCGTCAGGCTGCAGTGGGGCAAGAAGTTTTGTCCAGCCTCACGCCGGCCCAGCAGGTGGTGAAGGTTGTCCACGAGCAGCTGACCGCCCTTCTTGGCGGTGGTACCAGCCGCCTGACCTTTGCCTCCGAACCGCCCACCGTCTTCATTCTTGTGGGTCTGCAGGGCGCCGGAAAGACCACTACGGCGGCCAAGCTGGCCAACTTTCTCGCTAAGCAGGGACGGCGGCCGCTCTTGGTGGCGGCGGACATATACCGGCCGGCGGCGATCAAGCAGCTCGAGGTTTTAGGGGCGAAACTGAAAATCCCTGTTTTCAGCCAGGGGGAGCTAAACCCGGTGCTTATTGCGCGGGCGGCGGTGGAAAAGGCGCGCCGCGAAGGCTTCGACACCGTGGTTATAGACACGGCCGGGCGTCTGCACATCGACGACGAGATGATGGGCGAGCTCGCGCGGATTAAGGCAGAGGTCCGCCCGCAGGAAACCATCCTGGTGGTCGACGCCATGACCGGTCAAGATGCCGTAACGGCAGCCAGCGCCTTCCACCAGCAAATTGGCCTGGATGGGGTTATCCTGACGAAACTGGACGGCGATGCACGGGGCGGGGCGGCCTTGTCCGTGCGGGCGGTGACGGGGGTACCGATCAAGTTCATCGGCACAGGCGAGGGGATCGAAGCGCTGGAGGTATTCCACCCGGACCGCCTGGCGGCGCGCATCCTGGGCATGGGCGATGTACTTAGCCTCATCGAAAAGGCTCAGGAGACGCTGAACGCGGAAACGGCGCGGAAACTGGAACAGAAGCTGAGGCGTGAGGAGTTTACCCTGGAAGATTTTCGTACACAGCTTAGGGAAGTGCGCAAACTCGGCCCTCTCGACCAGCTCCTGAGCTACCTACCTGGCTGGTCCCAGATGAAGAAACTTTCGGCCATGGAAGTGGATGAAAAGGAACTGGTGCGTGTGGAAGCCATCATCAACTCCATGACGCCGGAGGAGCGGGCCCATCCGGAGATCATTGACGCCAGCCGCAAACGGCGTATCGCCAGAGGAAGCGGCACCACGGTTCAGGACGTGAACCGGCTGCTGAAACAGTTTACCGATATGAAGAAGCTCCTCAAACAGCTCGGCCGCGCGGGTAAACCCGGAAAGGCTCCTTTCGCCTTCGGGCCCTTTACCCGCTAGCGGCAAGCGGCTCAACGAAAGGAGGTGAAAATATGGCAGTTAGGATTCGGCTGCGCCGCATGGGCGCCAAAAAGGCTCCGTTTTACCGCTTGGTAGTGGCGGACTCGCGCATGCCGCGCGACGGGCGGTTTGTGGAGAGCATCGGTTACTACAACCCCACTAGAGAGCCGGCGGTGATCGAAGTAGACGAAGAGAAGGCCCTAACCTGGCTGTCCCGTGGGGCCCAGCCTTCCGAGACGGCACTTAAGCTCTTGAAGAAGGTTGGGATTTGGGAAAAATTTACCGAAAAGAAGGCGAAGGGCCAGGAGGTTACCCAGGGCTAAGGGGGGCGAGACCAGGTGCGGGAACTTCTAGAGGTTGTGGCGAAGGCATTGGTAAGCAACCCCGATGCTGTGGCCGTGAATGAGGTACAGGGAGAAACTTCGCTGATCCTGGAGCTCAAGGTAGGCCCCGAAGACATGGGCAAAGTAATCGGCAAGCAGGGGCGCGTTGCCAAAGCCATCCGCACGGTAATGCGAGCTGCCGCTGCCCGGGACGGCCGACGGGTGACGGTGGAGATTGTCGAGCACTCCTGAGGAGGCAAAAAAGTTCTGCTCGAAAGCCGAAGGCGCAGGCGGAGCAGGTGGGGGGTGCGATAGATGCTGGTTAAGCGGACGATCACATTGAAGGCGGTAGTTACCCCCGAGTTCCAACAGGAAATGCTCCGCGATCTCGCTAACACCCTGCAGAGGTTGGAGTTGGAACTGCAGCAGATAGAATTTCAGGGGAAACGGTTGCTCCTGGAAGCCGAGAAGCAGGGGCACCAGCAGGTGCTGGCCGCCAAGCAACAGATTGAGCAGGAAAAGGAGAAGCGCTTAGAAATGCGCGGGCGCCTGCGGCAGAAAATGGAAGAAGTAAAAAATTGGGAGATCGGGAGCGAGGTAGTCCAGGGGATGCTAGAAGGCTGGGTAGAGATAAAAACCGGCGACAGCATCGCCCGCCTGTTGGGGGCAGAGATCGTGACAGCCAATGGCAAGGTCGTAGAATTGCGCCATGAATAGGGATGAGCTGGTTACCATCGGTCAGGTGACCTCGGCGCACGGCGTGCGGGGCGAGATGAACCTAGCCCTCCTTACGGATTTTCCCGAGCGTGTCCGGCGCTTAAAACGGGTCTACCTGGTCTCGGGGGAGGAAGTGCGCGGACCGTACGCGGTAACGCGGGCACGCCTCGCGGGACCTAAGGCCATCATCAAACTCGAAGGTATCGATACCCGGGAAGCGGCAAAGGCGCTGAGTAGATGGGAAGTGGCCGTGACCAAAGACGATGTGGTGGAGCTTCCACCTGGCCATTACTACTACTTTCAACTCGTCGGCCTGCCCGTGTACACGACCGAGGGCGAATACCTGGGTAAGGTCAGCGAGATCATCGACCTTCCCAGCAACGACGTCTATGTGGTCAGAAATGACGCCGGGCAGGAGGTCCTACTGCCGGCCACGCGCGAGGTGGTCAAGGAGATCAACCTGGAGGATAAGTACCTCAAGGTATACCTGATCCCTGGACTACGCTAAAGGAGGGAGGATATGCGCCTCGACATCCTTACCCTCTTTCCCCGCATGTTTGAAGGGCCGTTCGATGAAAGCATCATCAAACGGGCACGGGAAAAAGGCTTGGTTGAACTCAGAGTGGTTAACATCCGGGACTTCAGTACGGATAAACATCGGGCGGTGGATGACTACCCCTTCGGCGGCGGGGGCGGCATGGTGCTCCAGGTGGAGCCCATTGCCCGCGCAGTGCGCTCGCTTGACCGGGAAGGGAAGGCCCGGGTAATACTTACCAGCCCGCAGGGACGGCTGTTTAACCAGGATCTGGCTTGGGAGCTCTCGCGGGAGGATCACATCATTATAATCTGTGGCCACTACGAGGGCGTTGACGAACGCGTGCGGGAGGCGCTGGTGACGGACGAGATTTCAGTAGGGGATTTCGTGCTCACCGGTGGCGAAATCCCGGCCCTCCTAATTGCCGACGCGGTGGTTCGCCTCCTACCTGGGGCCCTAGGTGCGGAAGAAGGGGCGGCAGAAGACTCCTTCAGCACCGGCCTCCTGGAGTACCCCCAGTATACGCGGCCGGAGGTCTGGGAGGGGCGGTGGGTTCCTCCGGTGCTCCTCTCGGGCAACCACGAAGAGATTCGCCTTTGGCGCCGGCGCGAGGCTTTGGCGCGCACGCTCGAACGTCGCCCGGACCTCCTCCGAACGGCCCGGCTTAGCGAGGAGGACTTACGGCTTTTGGCCGAGATTGAGCGGGAACGCGAGCGAGAGGGCGAATAGTTGTGTTAAGCTAGAGATCGTGATATAATAAGCCTTGTTCTCTGCCGAAGCGAAAAGTAGCGAAGGCACACGCCGGAAGGGCTGCGCGGCGAAAAGAACGAAAACAACAAACGTACGGGAAAGGAGGCGCGAACGTGGATCTTCTGCAGTCGGTCGAGCAGGGCGAGATGCGGACGGACATACCGGATTTTGCCCCCGGCGACACCGTGCGCGTGCACGTGAAGGTGGTCGAGGGCAACCGCGAGCGCATCCAGGTTTTTGAAGGAACGGTTATCGGACGCCGGGGTAAGGGCTCGCAGGAAACCTTCACTGTGCGGCGGATTTCCTACGGGGTCGGAGTGGAAAGGATTTTCCCCGTCCATTCCCGGCGCATCGAAAAGATTGAAGTGGTGCGTAAGGGCGAAGTACGCCGGGCCAAGCTGTACTACCTGAGAGACCTACAGGGTAAAGCGGCCAGGATTAAGGAAAAACGTAACCAAGCGAGGGACTGAAAAAGTCCCTGCTTTATTATAGCGAGTCGGGCATTTAGTGCCTGAGGCCTAAGCGAGACCGGGCAGAGCCCGCACAGGGTTTGGGAGGGGTAACGCATGGAGAAAGTGCGAAAGGTACTGTGGGAGTACGTCCAGAGCATACTTCTGGCTTTTGCCTTGGCCCTGTTTATTATTACTTTTGTGGTCCAGTCTTTTATCGTTACCGGCCCCTCCATGGAGCCGACCCTGCGCAGTGGCGAGCGCCTACTGATCAACAAGTTCATCTATCGTTTTACCGAACCCAAACCGGGTGACATCGTCGTCTTCCACCCTGCAGCCCGCCCGCGCGATGACTACATCAAGCGGGTCATAGCGGTGGCCGGCCAGACGGTAGAAATACGGGACGGAAAGGTCTGGGTGGACGGGAAGGCGCAGGATGAGCCATATCTGAGTGAACCCACCTACGGCCAGTTCGGCCCGGTGCGCATTCCTCAGGGGCGGATTTTCGTTTTAGGGGACAACCGCAATAATAGCCAAGACAGCCGGTACCCGGAGGTCGGCCTTGTGCCGTTAAAGAGCGTCATCGGCAAGGCTGTCCTCCGCTATTGGCCCCTGAATCGCTTAGGGCTGGTGGGCCAAACCGGGAGGTGAGCGCTTGCCCATCCAATGGTTTCCAGGGCACATGGCCAAGGCGAAGCGGCAGCTCGCCCAACGCCTGCCGCTCGTCGACCTGGTATTGGAAGTGGCTGATGCCAGAGTTCCCGCGGCAAGCCGCAATCCGGACCTGACCGCGTTGCTCAAGGACAAGAAGCACCTTTTGCTGCTCAACAAATCCGACCTGGCGGACCCGGTCCACACCCAGGCCTGGCTGAAGGCACTGGGAGAGCAAGGCCTTGTTGTGCTTGATTTTTCTGCCCGTAGCGACGGGCGGGAAAAACTTTTAAAGTACATAAGGAAGCTTGGAGCGCAGGCTGGTTGGCGGCGCAGCGGTGCCGTCCGCGTCTTGGTGGCCGGTATTCCTAATGTGGGGAAATCGGCGGTGATCAACCGCCTGGTGGGGCGGCGTAGTGCCAAGGTGGGGGCGCGGCCGGGTGTTACGCGCGGCCAGCAGTGGCTGCGCGTGTCGGCGGAGTTGGAACTCCTTGACACCCCGGGGCTCCTACCGCCAAAGCTGGTTACGGAGGAGGTTGGTTTCAAGCTGGCGGCCGTGGGGGCCATCCGACCGGAGGTGTTGCCGGTCGAGGAGGTGGCTCTGTGGCTGGTGGAGAAGATTCTTAAGTTTAAACCGGAGAGCCTGGTCGAGACGTATGCCGCGTCTACCCGCGAACCGCTGGAAGTAATCGGCTGTGTGGCCAGGCGGCGCGGGCTTTACCTTCCGGGAGGGCGGCCTGACCTGGAGCGTGCGGCGGCCGTCCTTCTGCATGAATTCCAGGAAGGGAAGCTCGGGCGGATCACGCTCGAGGTGCCGGATGAGAAGGGGGCTAAGGAGTGAAGAAGGATCACGCTCGCGCGCTATGGAACTGGGAAAGGCGGCTGTGGGCGGCCGGATACTCCTATGTAGCCGGAATCGATGAAGCGGGACGCGGCCCTTTAGCCGGACCGGTGGTAGCCGCAGCGGTGATCTTGCCGCCGGGCGTCCACCTGCCGAACCTTAACGATTCTAAACAGCTTACCCCCCGGGAGCGAGAGGAGCTTTACCCCCTTATTGTCGGGCAGGCGGTTGCCGTCGGCGTAGGGATTGCCGATGTTTACTACATAGAAAGATACAACATTCTTCGGGCGACGAAACGGGCCATGCTGCTGGCGGTCCGAAACCTCCCCGTGCGGCCGGACTACCTGATCATCGACGCCCTTTCTCTTGAAGAAATTGAAATTCCGCAGGAAAGCATCATCAAAGGCGACACGTTGAGCGCGAGCATTGCCGCCGCTTCCATCGTCGCCAAAGTTCGACGGGACCGAATCATGGCGGCCTGGGAGAAAGTGTACCCGGGGTACGGCTTTGCCCGGCATAAAGGCTATGCCACCCGCGAACACATTATGGCGCTAAAGCGGCTTGGGCCATGTCCCCTTCACCGCCTGAGCTTCCGGCCCGTGCGCGCCGGCGGGGAGGTTAAGCTCCATGAACCATAAGGTTTTAGGAGCCGAGGGGGAAAAGATGGCGGTGGCCTACCTTGCCACACGCGGGTACCGCATCCGGGAGCGCAACTTCCGCTGCCGGTTGGGGGAAATCGACGTTATTGCCGAGGAAGGGGGGACGCTTGTTTTTATCGAGGTAAAAACCCGCCGGAGCCGGCGCTTCGGCCTTCCTCAGGAGGCAGTTACGCCGGCCAAACAGGCGCGCCTAAGAAGGCTCGCCGAGTATTACTTTCTCACGCACGGCGGCGCCGACCGCCCCTGCCGCTTCGACGTGCTGGGCATAACAATCGGCCCCGACGGGAAAGCCCGGATGGACCTAATCAGGGGAGCCTTTTAACGGGACCTGCGGTGAGTTTTCCGGCGTCATGGCCCTTAATCGGACATGGCTTTTAAACGAAGCGCAATCGTTTTGTCATCCGCTCTTAACATGGGTCTGCTACCTTATAACCAAGCTATCCTATACCCCCTTCTTCACATACATTATTTCTCCGCCCGGTTCGCCCGGGCCATTTTTTTTGGCCTCGTGCAGCCCGCCGTTGGGAGAGCCGGTGCGGCGCCCGCGCGTTTTGGCGTAAGGCATGTAGCGGGCGAGCGCTCGAGGGAGAGGTTTTCCTCCCGGAGGTGGGAAAGTGCGCCGTTTACCCGTATCCGCACCCTGAAACTATAACGCTCCCCAAGTATGTAAAAGGGGTAAAGAGGGTAACCAATTTGGGGACTGTTTTACCCCAGGCTTACGCCGAGCTTATCAAGACCATGGTTAAGCTGGGGATCGTTGAGAATGAACCGATCGACGTAAACGGCACGCCGGTTTCACCCCGGGAATTCACTATTTCCTACGTGCTCAAACAAAGGCGCAGGTTGCTGGATGAAGCGGGACTCAAAGAGCCGGTGGGCTGTTTGAGGCTGGTTGTCAGCGGAACGCAAGAGGGAGAGAAAATTACGTATGCAATTAATCTGAGCTCGCGTGGGCGCGGGATGGGCGATGCTACAGGTATACCTGCAGCCATGGGAGCCATCCTCATGCAGCGCGGAAAGCTCCGCGGTACCGGGGCGCTGCCTCCAGAAGCGTGTGTAGATCCTCTGGACGTATTTGCTTTGGCCCGCGAGGTCCTGGCGCCGGAAAAGATGGCGGGACTGCCGGTGACCATCGAGAAGATGACCGAAGAGGGCCGGGTCTTCCGGGTGTTCAGCCTCATGGAGGCAGTGGAAATGGCTAGGGCGCAGAAGGGCAAATAACTTTTCCTCCCGGGGGACGCACATGAAAGAATATATATTAGCCCATGATGTGGGTACCGGTGGGTGCAAATCTGTGCTGGTGAGGCCGGACGGGAGGGCGGAAAGCAAAGTCTTTGTCCCCTATGCCACCTACTACCCGGCACCCGGATGGGCCGAACAAGACCCGCAGGACTGGTGGGTTGCCGTTTCGAAGGGGACCAGGATGTTGATCGAACGCACGGGTATTTCTCCTGCCGCGATCCTGTGTGTCACTTTTAGCACTCAGCAGCTCGGCATTGTGCCGATGGGGTCCTCCGGGGAGCCCCTCCGTCGGGCGATTATTTGGATGGACAACCGCGCAGAGGTAGAAGCGCGCCGTGCGATGAAGCGCTTTGGAGGCCCGGTGATATTTGCCGCCATTGCCGGCACGCCGCTGTCCGGTAAAGACGGCATACCCAAGCTCCTCTGGCTCAAGCGAAGGGAGCCAGAGACCTACGCCAAAATGGTCTGCTTCCTCGATGTGGGGGGCTACCTCTTATACCGAACGACCGGGCAGATGGCAATGGAGCTCAGCGGTGCTGCGGTATTCGGCCTGGACCTAAAAAGGAAGACGTGGCTTACGGGGATCATGTCGTACGTGGGCCTCGATCCCAAGAAACTGCCTCCGCTGGTGAGGTCCACGGACATCGTGGGGAAGCTAGGGCGGGTTGCGGCGTCGGAATGCGGGCTACTGGAAGGGACGCCGGTGGTGGCGGGAGCCGGCGATGCGCCCGCAGCTGCCGTAGGGGCCGGTGCCGTAGAGGACGGCGACGGTCACGTATACCTCGGTACATCGGCCTGGGTATCTTTCACCACAAACCGGACGTTTACCGGCAGGTACGGGGCAGTAGTCATTCAGGCTGCCGACCCGGAAAAGAACTTCCTACATGCCCAGATGGAGAACGCTGGCGGCTGCGTGCGATGGTTTACTGAACAGTTTTACCGGGATTTACCGGGCGTGCACTCTTCTGACGATCTCTATTCCCTGTTTGACGAGGACGTGGGAAAATCTCCCGCCGGCGCCAAGGGACTCCTTTTCACCCCGTGGATATTTGGGGAAAGGGTTCCCTTTACTGATACTTTTGTCCGCGGCGCGTTTCTGAACCTGAGCGCGCAACATTCCCGGCCGGATCTCGCGAGAGCCATCCTGGAAGGGGTGGCATACAACCTGGCCTGGACGTTGGAATCTGTAGAACGGGCATTTGGGTTTTTCCTTCCAAGGCTGAGGGTAGCCGGAGGAGGGGCGCTGAGTTCAGCCTGGATGCAGATCTTGGCCAACGTCACCGGCAGACCAGTTGATGTTCTAGCGGATCCGCAAGAGGTCAGCGCCGTGGGTGCGGCTTTAACGGCGGCTGTAGGTTTAGGGCGATATCCGAACTTTGCGTCGCTCAAAAAGCTTCCGAGGATCGTTCAAAGCTTTGAACCGCAGGGCGGCATGGGGGAGACGTACGCGCACCTGCTGCGCGAGTACCGGGTCGTGTACCGCCGTTTGCGCCCGGTGTACCGCCGGCTAAATAGAGAAGGGGAGGTCAAACCTCCCGCCGAACCTGAGATGTCGAGCGTGCCCTAAAATCCAGGAGCCAGTAGACTCTGACGTATATGTGTGCAGATTTTCTCTAAGGTAGTTTGCGGTACAGAACCAACTCGTACGGCCGAAGGGCCGTTTTTTGTTGCCTAATCCCGGCCGATCTCCAGGGCGGCTCTTCGGAGGGCGTTTTCGGCATAAAAGCGAATCAAAGCAGCGAGGATGGCCTCAGCACTGCCGGCGCTTTCATCTTGGTTCCGGGGATAAATTGGCGCCGTAGTTTCTTCGGGTGTGTCCCGCCGGACATCAGCAGGAGTGCTGTCCGGGCCGCTCTGGCCCACGCTTTCTTCGCCGCCTTCATGCATGTACTTGAGCACCCGGCTTACATAGGCCCTGGTTTCTGCGTACGGAGGTACCCCGCCGAAGCGAGATACCGCCCCGGGGCCGGCATTATAAGCCGCTAGGGCCAGGGTCAAGTTCCCGTGAAACTGATCCAGAAGATGTCGCAAGTAGCGGGCTGCCCCCTCCTCGCTTTGAACCGGGTCCAGCAGGTTGGAGACACCTAAGCTCTTGGCCGTAGCCGGCATAAGCTGCATTAGCCCCAGGGCACCGGCCGCAGATACTGCTGCGGGATTAAACCCGGATTCCACCGCGGCTACGGCTTTCACCAGCCCTCGCGGCAGCCCGTAGCGTCGCTTGTTTTTTCACCGCGCTACTGGTTGCCGGAGGACATTGGGCTCACGGCAGATCGCAGGTCAGAATGGTCTCTGATGCTTCGTCCGCCAGGGCCACCAGCGCGCCTTCCGGATCGGCAATTAAGCTGTTTCCTAGGCTGATGAGGCCGATATGGCTGCCTACCGCGTTGGCCAAAAGGACGTGGAAATGGTTTTCCACCGCTCTGGCTATGGGGAGGGCGCGATTTTTCTCTATTTTCCACCGCGCTTCCCGGGGTGGATAATAATGCGCCGACAGGATAAATAGCGCACTGACCTTTTGGGAAGCAATGTCGCGGGCGAGCTCCGGGAAGTTCTGATCGCGGCAGATGATGACGCCGAACTTGCGCCCCTGGAACTCGAACACGGCAGGGGCTTTGCCGGCGGCGAAATACCTTTCCTCTGCCGAAGTGAGGTGAATCTTATGATACGTCACTTCCCTTCCGTCGGGTAAGATGGCGGTGGCGGCGTTAAACAAAAGTTCGCCCGCCAGATCGGCCCTGCCGACGATGAGGCCCATGTTGCACTCCTTAGCCTTGTCCCGGAGTTCGGCCATGGCGCGGTCCAAATCTTCCTTAAAACTGGAACTTCCCAGCACCTCGGGATTATAGCCGGTAAGGCTCATTTCCGGGAAGGCCAGGAGGGTAATGCCGCGCCGGCTGGCTTCCTCCGTCAGCTGGAGAATTGTGGACGTGTTCTCCTCGATGCTGTCCGCTATGTACATTTGGGCCACACCTAGCCGCATAGGAACTCACCTCCAACGAACGTTGAGGGACGAAAGAGTATTTGGGAGCCGGCATTAGCCAGGAAACGCCTCTTATTACATTAAGGAAACTACCGATTTAAGATTTTGCTACGCGTTGCCGAAGCGATTCTTAAGCTTCGAGCGGCCGGTCCAGGGCGCGGTACTGGAGGGCCTCGGCGACGTGGGCGGCTTCAATGCGCTCGGAGGCTGCAAGGTCGGCTATGGTCCGGGCCACTTTCAGTATACGGGCATGGGCCCGGGCGGAAAGGCCGAGGCGGTTATAGGCGGCCCGAAGCAGCGCCTGGCCTTCTTTATCCAGCCGGCAGAAACGCGTAAGCTCGGCCGGGGTCATGTCGGCGTTGGTGCGCGTAGGCGTACCGCGGAAGCGCTCGCGCTGAATGTTTCTGGCCGCTTCCACCCGAGCGCGGATGGCGGCGGAGGATTCGGCGGCGGCGTCGGAAGCGGCCAGGTCTTCGTAAGGAACGCGCGGAACTTCTACGTGCAGGTCCAGCCGGTCGAGGATGGGCCCCGAGACCCGTGCCCGGTAGCGCTGAATGGCATAGGGGGTGCAGGTACATTCGCGGGTCGGATCGCCGTACCAGCCGCAGGGACAGGGATTGCTGGCGGCCACAATGAGTGGCCGGGCAGGGTAGGTGTAGCTGGCCTGGGCGCGGGAGATGGTGACTACGCCGTCTTCCAACGGCTGGCGCAGGGCTTCTAATATCGAGCGGGAGAACTCGGGAAATTCGTCGAGGAAGAGCACGCCCAGATGGGCCAGGGTAATCTCGCCTGGGCGCGGCAGGCGGCCGCCGCCTACGAGCCCGGCGGCAGAGATCGTATGGTGGGGAGCGCGGAACGGCCGCTGGGTGATGAGCGACTGGGCATCGCTGAGCAGGCCGGCCGCGCTGTAAATCTGGCTGAGCTCTAGTGCTTCCTCGAAGGTAAGGGTGGGAAGAATACCGGGAAGGCGCCGGGCCAACATGGTCTTGCCGGAACCTGGCGGGCCGATGAGGTAAACATTATGGCCGCCGGCGGCGGCGATCTCTAGAGCCCGCTTGGCATGTTCCTGGCCGCGTACTTCGGCAAAGTCGGGGTAGGGCTGGCCTCGTCCTGGATCAAACCGCGCCGTGGGAACGGGCAGGGCTTCGCGCTCGCCGCGCAGGAGCTCCACGACCTGGGCCAGGGAGGCCAGGGGGTAGACCTCTACCCCTTCGACCCAGGCGGCTTCGGCGGCGTTGGCCGGGGGGACGATAAAGCGCCTAAAGCCGTGGCCGCGGAGGGAAGAAACCAGGGGGAGAACTCCGTCGACGCGCCTGAGCGATCCATCGAGGGAAAGCTCCCCTAAAAACACCGCCTCTTGCCAATCCCCGAGCGTTGCCGTACCGGACGCCGCCAGGATACCTACCGCCAGCGCCAAATCGAAGGCCGGCCCTTCTTTAGGCAAGTCGGCAGGAGCCAAGTTCACGGTTATCCTTCCCTCGGGAAACTCAAAGCCGGCGTGTTTTACGGCCGAACGAACCCTCTCCCGCGCTTCGCGCAATGCGGCGTCGGGGAGACCGACGATTGTAAACTGAGGCAGCCCTCCGCTAATATCCACTTCCACGGCGACCGGTATTCCGGTCAGGCCGTGGAGGGCAGCTGCGTTTACCTGCGCGAGCAAGGAAAAAACCTCCTTCCCCCGGCGAATATTCGCTTCGGGGGGAAGCTTTTCCTGCCGAAAATGGCTGTATGAAGCCTGGGCCGCAAAGTTATGCTAAAAGCGAGGAGGGAAGGCCATGCGCTCTTTATGGCGCGGCTCGGTGAGCTTTGGCTTGGTGAACATCCCGGTGCGCCTTTACGCGGCGACGGAAAAGCAGGACATTAAGTTCCGCTACCTGCACAAAGAATGCCTGACCCCCATCGAATACGAAAAGCGCTGTCCCACCTGTCGGCGCGAGGTGGCCGGCGACGAAATTGTTTGGGGCTACGAGTACGAAAAAGGGCGGTTCGTCGTGCTTAACGAGGAGGACTTCCAGCGCTTACCTTTACACACCACCAAGACCATTGACATTTTGGACTTTGTGGCCCTGAAAGAGGTAGACCCGGCCCTTTTCGAGCGCACCTACTTCCTCGAGCCGGCGGAAGGGGGAGCTAAGGCCTACCAGCTACTTCTCAAGGCCATGGAGAAAACCGACCGCGTCGCCATCGCCAAGGTGACGCTCAGGTCCAAAGAATCCCTGGCCGCCGTTAGAACGCGGGAAGGGGCGCTCGTGCTCTCGACCATGTTTTACGCCAACGAACTCCGTTCTCCGCAGAGTTTGAATCTGGGGGCCGAGACGGTGGAGATAAGCGACAAGGAACTCGAGTTGGCCGTCCGGTTGGTGGAAGAGCTTACCACCAAATTTACCCCGGAAAAGTATACCAGCGAATATCGCGCGGCCCTCTCCGAGCTTATTCAGGCCAAGATTGCCGGTAACGAACTCAAGGAAGTTGAGCCGGGGCCGCGCACCGAGGTGGTGGACCTCATGGAGGCACTCCGGGCGAGCCTGAGCGAGGCGCGTAAAGAACGCAAACCCAAAACCAAAAGGACCCGGGCGAGGACGGCGGTCTGATGCTGCCGGAAACCATTGTGCCTATGGAACCTACCCTGGTACGCACTCCTTTTGACGACCCTGAGTTTTTCTTCCAGGTAAAGTGGGACGGCATCCGCCTCCTAAGCTTTATTGAGAACGGCGAGCTGCGCCTTCAAAATCGCCGCCTCCGTCGGCGCGACGGTTTCTACCCTGAGTTGGACGCCCTCCCCGACCTACTCGGGCGCGACGGGGTGGTGTTGGACGGCGAGGCGGTAGCCTTTAAGGAAGGTAAGCCTTCTTTTCCCCTCATCCTGCGACGGGAACAGGTTACGTCACCCAGCCGCGCCCGCGAGATGGCCCGCCGTGTGCCAGTCGTCTACCTGGTGTTCGATATCCTTTACTTGGAGGGCGAACCCCTTCTCGGCCGGCCGCTTGCGGAGAGGCAGGAACGGCTGCAAGAGGTGCTTAGGCCTGCGGCTGAAACCCTGGCGCTCGTCGAAAATTTTCCTTCCGGCACGGCGCTTTTCCGGGCGGTTCAGGCTAAGGGGCTGGAAGGCATAGTGGCCAAACGCCGAAATAGCCTTTACGTGCCGGGAAAGTCGCGGGACTGGCTTAAAGTCAAGGTACGCCGCCGCCAACTGTGCCTGGTGGGCGGTTACAGCGCCGAAGGAAAGCGCCTTAAGTCTCTTTTGGTTGGGGCGTGGCATGGAGATAAACTCGTTTACCTCGGACGGGTCGGCACAGGGCTGACGGCCCACGAATGGGACCGGCTGGCCCCGGTGCTTGAAGACCTGGCCTCGCCAATTTGCCCCTTTGCCGCCTGCCCGCGCGGGCGAGACTACCGGTGGGTGAGGCCTGTGCTCCCGGTTTGGGTCGAGTACAGCGAATGGACGGAGGACCTTAAGCTCAGGGCACCGAGCATCGCCGGCTTTGCCCGCGCCAAGCCGGAAAAGTGCCGCTTAGAGGGCGCCACCTGAAAAAGGAGGAAAGGTGATGCGGCGGGTGGAGAAACGCGTGCGCATTGAGGGGCGTGAGCTCGTACTTACCAACCTGGATAAGGTCTTTTGGCCCGCCGAAGGTTACACGAAAGCCGACGTTCTGGCCTACTATGTAGACATATATCCCTATCTCGGCCCCCACCTGAAAGACCGCCCGTTGGTGGTTACCCGCTACCCGAATGGGATCCAGGGGAAGTTTTTTTACCAGAAAAACCTGCCCGAGTACGCACCGCCTTGGATTCAAAGCTGCCCGCTCCCTGTAGAAAACGGGAAGCGCCTCGTCAAGTTCGTCCTCTGCCAGGACCTGCCCACGCTGGTATGGTTGGTCAACCAGGGGGCCATCGAGCTTCATCCCTGGCTTTCCCGGTATGACAAGCCGGACTACCCCGACTTCGCGGTGTTTGACCTGGACCCGGACCCGCCCAGCGGCCTGGCTGAGGTGCGCGAAGTGGCCCTGGTGCTCGGGCGCCTTCTCAGCGACCTCGGCCTTAAGGTTTTTCCTAAGACATCCGGGGCGACGGGGCTGCACCTTTATGTTCCCTTGGCCCGCCGGGAGACGTACGAGGAGGTCAGAGAATTTTGCGGCGCCGTAGCGCGGGCAGTAGCCCGGCGGCTGCCGGAGCTCGTCACGGTGGAGCGCCGGGTACGTGCCCGGCAGGGAAAGGTGTACATCGATTGGTTACAGAACATCCGCGGCCAGACCATCTGCGCTCCGTACAGCCTCCGCCCCCTGCCGGGCGCACCCGTCTCCGCCCCGCTCTTATGGGAGGAAGTGCCTGCGCTCGCTACGGGGTTCACGCTGAAAACTATCGGACGGCGCGTGGCAGAGCACGGCGATTTATTTGCTCCGGCACTGGGTACGGGTACGGCTTTGCGCATGGCGCTTCGGGAGCTTCTACACCAATGAGGACCGGCGGCCGGAAGGAATCGGCAAGGCGAGTGGCTAAGTACCCCTTCAGGTATTACGGGGGAGGGGAAGGCGACGATGAAGTTAAGCGAACGCGACCTGTGGCTGGCCGTTTCTGGGACACCGGGCATCGGTCCCCGCTCTTTTTATCAGCTCCTCGACTTTTTTGGCCGTTTGGAACATTTTTGGTCTGCCTCCGAGACGGAGGTGCGCGAGCGGGCTGCACCGCTTGGGGCGAGGCGCCTGCAGGCTTTGCTTCGGACGCGGCAGACTTTTAACCTCGAGGCGACTTTGGAGCGCCTGGCTCGGGCCAAGGCTAAGTACGTTACGCTGCTCGATGCTGATTATCCTGAGAACCTCAAGACCATATTCGACCCGCCGCCCGTTTTATACTACCGGGGAGAGCTTAAGGCAGAAGATGCTTTGGCGGTCGCCGTCGTTGGTTCCCGGCGCGCCACTCCTTACGGGAGGGAGGCGGCCACGCGCCTGGCCCGCGAGCTGGCCCGAGCAGGAGTAACTGTCGTGAGCGGTTTGGCCCGGGGCATTGACAGCTGCGCCCACCGCGGAGCTTTGGCGGGCGGGGGGCGCACGTTGGCCGTCCTGGGCTCCGGCTTGGATGTCATCTACCCGCCCGAAAACGCCCGGCTCTACGCCGAGATTGCCGAAAACGGAGCCGTCATCAGCGAGTTTCCCCTGGGAGCTCGGCCCGAGCCCGGGCACTTTCCGCTGCGCAACCGGGTAATCAGCGGACTGAGCCGCGCCGTGGTCGTGGTAGAGGCAGCGCGGACCAGCGGTTCGCTCATCACCGCCGACTGCGCCTTAGAACAAGGGCGCGAGGTGTTGGCCGTGCCCGGGCCGATCACCAGTCCTCTGAGCTGGGGGACGAACAACCTCATCAAACAAGGGGCCAAGCTCCTTCAGGAGGCGGCCGACGTCCTAGCCGCCCTGGGTGTGCCTTCCCCGGGGGCGGAGGAGGCCACTAGGCCTGACTTGACTTCCCAGGAAGAGAAGGTGTATTCTTTCTTTTCGGAGCGCGCCCTGCACATTGATGAGTTGGTGCGCCTTTCTGGGTTGACAGTGCAGGAAGTCACTGCCATACTAATGATGCTGGAGCTTAAAGGCCTGGTGCGGCAATTACCTGGGAAGATGTTTTGCCGGCTGTATTAAAAGAAAATGAAGCGTAGGAACGGAACAAACATCGGACAAACTCCGTCCTTAAGGCGGTGGGGGTGTCAGGATGGGCAACTGTGTTCTAATAGTTGAGTCGCCGGCAAAGGCGAAGACTATCGAGAAGTTCCTGGGAAAAGGCTACTCCGTGGAAGCTTCCATGGGGCATGTGCGCGACCTGCCGCGCAGCCAGTTCGGTGTGGACGTGGAGGATAATTTTACGCCCAAATATATAACCATCCGCGGCAAAGGAGAGATTATAAAAAGACTCCGCGAAGCCGTAAAAAAGGCCGACAAGGTGTACCTGGCGGCCGACCCGGACCGGGAAGGCGAGGCCATCGCCTGGCATTTGGCCTACCTTTTGGGCTTGAACCCATCTTCGCCCTGCCGCGTGGAGTTCAACGAAATCACGAAGCAGGCAGTGCGCGAGTCGCTCAAACACCCGCGCCCCATCGATCAAAATCGGGTGGACGCCCAGCAGGCGCGCCGGGTGTTGGACCGGCTGGTGGGGTACAACCTGAGCCCACTCCTTTGGGACAAGGTTAAGCGCGGGCTTTCGGCCGGACGCGTGCAGTCGGTCGCGGTGAAGCTCATCTGCGACCGGCAACGCGAAATTGACGCCTTTAAGCCGGAGGAATATTGGACGGTCACGGTGCACTTGGCGAAGGAGACGAAAGAAGAGTTTCCCGCGCGCCTGGTGGCCCGGGGCACCGACAAGCTGGAGATCAAAGATGAAGCATCGGCTCAGGCCTTAGTGGCTGAGCTGAAAAAACAGGAAATAATCGTGCTGGATGTGACGCGCCGCGAGCGGCGCAAAAACCCTCATCCGCCCTTTACTACCAGTACCCTCCAGCAGGAAGCCGCGCGCAAGCTGGGTTTTACCGTGAAGAAAACCATGTCTCTCGCCCAGCAACTTTACGAAGGGCTGGAGGTGGGTAAGGAGGGCCGCGTCGGGCTCATTACTTACATGCGCACCGACTCGACGCGCATTTCTCCCGTAGCGCGGCAAGAAGCTTTGGAGTACATTGAGCGGACATACGGTCCCGAATACAAGGGGGCGGGAACCTTTGCGGCCACGCGCGGCAAAGTCCAGGATGCCCACGAAGGCATTCGGCCCACCCAAGTGAATCGCCTGCCTCAGGATGTGGCCCCGTACCTCACCAGGGATCAGCTGCGCCTCTACACCCTGATTTGGGAGCGTTTCGTGGCCAGCCAGATGGCCCCGGCAGTTTACGACCATATCACCGCTGACATTGCTGCCGGCGAGCTCAGGCTTAAGGCCACCGGCTCGCAAATCAAATTCCGCGGATACACCGCGGTATATGAAGAAAGCCGGGAAACCGAAGACGAAGATAAAGAGCTGGTCCTACCGCCTCTTCAACCGGGAGAAAAATTGACTCTGGTGAAGACGGTGCCCGAGCAGCACTTTACCCAGCCGCCGCCGGCGTACACGGAAGCTTCCTTGGTGAAAACCTTGGAAGAGAAGGGCATCGGCCGGCCGAGCACGTACGCGCCTACGGTAGAGACGATACTTAAGCGCGGTTATGTGAAGCGGGAGCAGAAAAAACTTAAGCCTACCGAGCTCGGTTATCTCGTTACCGACCTCCTCAGGGAATACTTTCCGGAAATCATCGACGAAAAGTTCACCGCCGAGATGGAAGATAAATTGGACCAGATCGAGGAAGGCAAAGCCAAGTGGCGTCAGGTCGTGGGCGAGTTTTATCCCGGATTCGCCAGCCAGGTTAAGCAGGCCAGAGAAAAAATGCAGGAAGTGCGCGTGGCGGAAGAGGTGAGCGACGAAGTCTGTGAGCTTTGCGGGCGACGCATGGTGGTTAAAGAGGGGCGGTTTGGGAAATTCCTGGCCTGCCCCGGCTTTCCCGATTGCCGGAACACCAAGCCGCTCCGCGAGGGCACGGGGGTAAAGTGTCCTCTTTGCGGCGGCGAGATCCTGGTGAAGACCTCGCGGCGGGGGCGGCGCTTTTACGGCTGCGAAAACTACCCCACGTGCCGGTTTGTCACCTGGGACCCGCCGACGGACAAGCGGTGTCCTCGGTGTGCATCGCTCCTCGTCCGCAAAGAAAGTAAGCGGCACGAACCGTACCTAGCCTGCAGCAACAAGGAGTGCGGCTACACCGAAAGCACCAAGAAGAATAACGCCGGGCCGGGTGAAGAGGAACGGCAGGAGAAGGTGGGCTTATGAACGCGCAAGAGGTAACGGTTGTCGGGGCCGGCCTGGCCGGGAGCGAAGCCGCCTGGCAGCTCGCCAAGCGAGGCCTAAAAGTGCGCCTGGTGGAGATGCGCCCGGTGAAGTTTACGCCGGCCCACCATACGGACAAGTTTGCCGAGCTGGTTTGCAGCAACTCGCTTAGGGCGGCTTCTCTGGAAAACGCTGTGGGCCTGCTTAAAGAAGAAATGCGGCGTTTGGATTCGCTCATCATGCGCGCTGCCGATGTGAACCGCGTCCCCGCGGGCGGGGCCCTGGCTGTGGACCGGGAGGG
>Ga0247720_100284_pt1 | contig 22010 bp, 20 predicted proteins | sample MSEWel2015_12_15_FD_189078 | JGI IMG/M metagenome (GOLD analysis project Ga0247720, IMG submission 189078) | Subsurface sediment microbial communities from gas well in West Virginia, United States - MSEEL Well Study Marcellus 3H_2015_12_15 | ecosystem: Environmental > Terrestrial > Deep...
CGTCGCTGGTGCGTCCTGGTTTTTCGCCCCGCAGCAGTTCCGCCAGTTCGGCTCGCAGGTCGCTCTTGCTGAACGCACCTTCGTCGATGGCCTGGAGAATGTCGCCGGCCTCGCCCATGGCGCCGGCGTAGGTGTCCACGAAGACTTCGCTGCGGGCCAGGCAGTGACTGTCGGTTTCCCGCATGGATGGCCGGAAGGCGCCCACCAGATCCAGATGGCTGCCAGGTCGCAGCCATTCACCCCGGACCAGTGGTTCGGTCGACAGGGTGGCGCAGCTGATGATGTCGGCCTCCGGCACGGCGGTTTCCAGATCGGTTACCGCCTGGCAGTCGAACCGTCCCCTGAATTGGTCGGCCAGGGCCGTGGCCTTGTCGGGGTTTCGGCCCCAGACCCGTACCTTGCGGATGGGCCGAACGGCCGCGTGAGCCTCGATCAGCATTGGCGCCAGTTTGCCGGTGCCGACCACCAGCAGGGAGTCGGCGTCCTGGCGGGCCAGTTCCCGGGCGGCCAGGGCTGAGGCGGCAGCGGTCCGCCGGCTGGTGAGGGCGCTGCCGTCGATACAGGCGAGCGGTGTGCCATGTTCGCCCTCGCAGAGAATGTACAGCCCGGAGATGGCAGGTAGCCCGGCGTCAGCATTCTGCGGAAACACGTTGACCATTTTCATGCCGATATATCCAGCCTCTTCCCAGGCCGGCATCAGCAGCATCGTAGCCTCACCGTCCGGCCGGTGCATGGCGTGGTGATGTCGTGGTGGTGCTTCCACGCCTTCGCGAAAGGTGGTGGCGAGTCGTTCAATCAGTGCCGGCCATGCCAGTGCGCCGGCCACCTCCTGTGCAGAAATAACACGCATAGTTCCTAACCCCGTTTACGGCTGGCCAATCGCTGGATTTCGCCGATGATGCCGCGACGGAACACCATGACGCAGACCACGAAAATGGTGCCCAGTATCACCTGCACCCAGGAGCCAAAGGCGGACAGCTCGTGGCTGAGGGCACCCACGGTGATGGCTCCAACCACCGGGCCGAAGACCGTGCCCAGCCCGCCGACCAGGGTCATCAGGATGACCTCCCCGGAGGTTTGCCAGTGGGCATTGGTGAGTGCCGCAAACTGGAAAATGATGGCCTTGGTGGCACCGGCCAGGCCGGCCAGGGTGGCGGAGATAACAAACGCCAGCAGTTTGAAGTGATCGACGTCGTAACCCAGTGACAGGGCCCGGGATTCGTTTTCCCGGATTGCCTGCAGCACTTCTCCAAAGGGTGAATTGATGGTGCGATAGATGATGCCGAAACCAATGAGGAAGATGGCAAATACGAAATAGTACATGGCCAGGGAATTGTTCAGGTCAATCAGGCCGAACAGCTCGCCCCGGGGAATGCCCTGCAGGCCGTTCTCGCCACCGGTGAAGGGCATCTGCAGGGCCAGGAAATAGATGATCTGGGCCAGTGCCAGGGTCACCATGGCAAAGTAAATGCCCTGGCGGCGTATGGCCAGGAAACCGAAGACCGTGCCGATCACCATGGCAAACGCGGCGCCCGCGAGTATCCCCAGAAGCGGGGTAAAGCCCCATTCCTTGGTGACGTAGCCGGTAATGTAGGCGGCGCCACCGAAGAAGGCGGCGTGCCCGAACGAGAGCAGGCCGGCATAGCCCAGCAAAAGGTTGAAGGCGCAGGCGAACAGTGCGAAGCACAGCAGGTCCATGACGAAAACCGGGTAGGCGAAAAAGGGGGCTGTCAGGCCCGCCACCAGCATGATGATAAAGAGGATGCGGTTGGTCATGGCGCTTATTTCTCCTTACCAAACAGGCCGGCAGGACGGAACAGCAACACCAGCACCATCAGGAAGAAAATCACGGTACTGGCGGCGGGGGGGTAGAACACTTTGGTCAGCCCTTCAACCAGACCGAGGGCCAGGCCGGACAGGATGGCACCCATGATCGAGCCCATGCCGCCAATCACCACCACGGCAAACACCACGATGATCAGGTCGGCGCCCATCAATGGGCTGACCGAGTAGATGGGTGCTGCCAGCACCCCGGCCAGGCCTGCCAGGCCAGCACCGAAGGCGAAGGTCAGGGTGACCATGCGAGGGACATTCAGTCCGAAGGCCTGGGTCAGGTCCGGGTTTTCCACGCCGGCCCGCAACCGGGAACCGAGCTTGGTGTGTTCGATGACCCACCAGGTGGCGAAACAGACCACCAGGGAAAACACGATGGCAAACAGGCGGTAGGTGGGGAAGTACATGAATCCGAGGTTAACCACACCGCTCAGGGACTCCGGCTGGCCCGGATAGGGCGTGCCGGAGACATTGAAATAGTTGGCGAACAGACCCTGGAGAATGAGCGTGATGCCAAAGGTGAGCAGCAAGCCGTAGATGTGGTCCAGGTCGTAGAGTCGCTTGAGAAAGACACGCTCAATGAGCACCCCGAGAACCCCGACAATGAGGGGCGCCACCAGCAGTGACGCCCAGAATCCGACCTGAAGACTGATTCCGAACCATTGGTCCAGGAGAGAGTAGCCGATGAGGGCAATGAATGCCCCCAGCATGTACATGGCGCCATGGGCGAAGTTGATGATATTCAGCAAGCCGAATATCACCGCCAGCCCCAGGCTCAACATGGCGTAAAACACACCCACATTCAGCCCAAGCAGCGCCTGGGCCAGTATGACCTGCATCGACACGTCGGCTATCTCCCCGGAAGCAGTGATTGATCCTGCAGTTATTAGTTAACCAGCGGACACTTGGATTCGGACAGCGGAATAAACGCCTGCTCCGCCGGAATCTTCGATACCACCCTCAGCAGGTCCCACTCGCTTTCGGACTCGGAGGGCTTCTTCACTTCGACCAGGTACATGTCGTGCAGCATGGTGCCGTTGGGCAGGATGGAGCCGTTTTTTACGAACATGTCGTTCAGGGTCATCTCGCCCAGCTTGGCGCGAACGGTATCGCTGTCGTCGGTACCAGTCTCCTTGACCGCTTTCAGGTAGTTGGTCACAGCGGAGTAAACACCGGCGTGCACCATGGTGGGCATGGCGCCATGGCGCTCAAAGAAGCGCTCTGACCAGGCCCGGGTTTCGTCGTTCTGGTTCCACACGAACGCGGTGGTGAACTGCAGGCCCTGGGCAATGTCCAGGCCCATGCTGTGCACGTCAGTGATGAACACCAGCATGCCTGCCAGCTTCTGTCCGCTTTGTACGATCCGGAACTGGTTGGCCTGTTTGATGGCATTCACCGTGTCCTGCCCGGCGTTGGCCAGTCCAATCACGTCGGCGCCGGACGACTGGGCCTGCAACAGATAGGAAGAGAAATCGTTGGTGGACAGCGGTGCGTTGACGTTGCCAACCACTTCACCACCAAGGCTTTCCACGACCGCACCGGTGTTGTCTCGCAGGGAGTGACCAAAGGCGTAGTCAGCCGTGATGAAGAACCAGCTCTCACCGCCGTTCTTGACCATGGCCGTGGCGGTACCCACAGGCAGGGCGTGGGTGTCGTAGACATAGTGGATGCCGTAGGGGGTGCACTGTTCCTCGGTGAGTGCGGTGGTGCCGGCCCCGGTGTTCATGGTGATGACCTTCTTGTCATTGGCCAGGCCCTGCACCGAAAGTGCGACCGAGGAGTTGTCCAGGGCGGTGATCATGTCCACCTCTTTGGTATCAATCCATTCCCGGGCCGTGCTGGCGCCAATGTCCGGCTTGTTCTGGTGATCCGCGGAGATGACTTCCACGGGCTGGCCAAGGACCGATCCTCCGAAGTCCTCAATGGCCATCTTGGCCGCGACCACGGCGCCGGGGCCTTCCAGGGCCTTGTAAACCCCGGACATGTCACTGAGTACGCCAATTTTGAGCTTGCCGTCTGTCAGTTCGGCGGATGCGGTGATCGGCATCGCCAGCGTGGCCATGGCGACGGCGCCTGCGAGACCTTGTTTCCAGTGTTTGAACATAGTGGGATTCCTTTTCTTCTTGTCAGATTCAGGGTCGGTGCGTTTTATCGCCCCAGGCCCACGGGCTCAGACACTCAGGTGTCTGTTCAACTGCTCTTTTTTGGCCTCAAGGTCGGCGGCATCAATCTGTTCCACCACCTGGCCATGCTCGATCACATAGTGGCGGTCCGCCAGAGGCGCAGCGAAGCGAAAGTTCTGTTCGACCAATATGATGGTGAAGCCCTTTTCCCGCAGTTTGCGAATCACCTGATCGAGGGATTTCAGAATGACCGGCGCCAGCCCTTCGGTAATCTCATCCAGCAACAGCAGGTTTGCACCGGTGCGCAGGATACGGGCAATGGCCAGCATCTGCTGTTCACCGCCGGAGAGCTTCGATCCCTGGCTTTTACGCCGTTCCTTGAGGTTCGGGAACATGGTGTAAATTTCGTCCGCTGAAAGGCCGCCTGCTGCAACCGGCGGGGGCAGTTCCAGGTTTTCGTCGACATTGAGGGAGGCGAAAATCCCACGTTCTTCCGGGCAGTAGCCCAGCTTTCCCACATGGGCAATCCGGTGCGTGGGCATGTTGATGACTTCGGTACCGTGGATCTTGATGGACCCGGTACGCCGGCCCACCAGCCCGAGAATGGCCTTCAGGGTTGTGGTGCGCCCGGAACCATTGCGGCCCAGCAGGGTAATCACCTCGCCTTCATGCAGCGTCAGGTTCATGCCATGGAGAATGTGGGATTCGCCGTACCAGGCATGCAGGTTTTCGATCCGGAGCAACTCCGGGCGTTGATCAGGCGGCATCGGTGGTCCCCATATAGGCTTCCATCACGGCGGGGTTGGTGGAGACGGTCTCGTAATTGCCTTCGGCCAGTACCTCACCCCGGTTAAGCACGGTGATGGTGTCGGCGAGGGTGGCGACCACATTCAGGTTGTGCTCCACCATCACAATGGTCCGGCCTTCGACGACCCGCTTGATCAGATCGGTGACGGTGCCTACGTCTTCGGAACTCATGCCCTGGGTGGGCTCATCAAGCAGCATCAACCTGGGTTTCAGGGCGATCGTGGTGGCGATCTCCAGGGCCCGTTTCTGACCGTAAGGCAGCTCGACCGCCTTGGTGTCGGCAAAGGCGCCCAGTTCAACCAGTTCCAGGGTTGCCTGGGCCTCTTCATTCAGCTGATCGAGAATCTGCTTGGAACGCCAGAACTGGTAGGAAACGCCCAGTGTACGCTGCAGGGCAATGCGGACATTTTCCCGGGCGGACAGATGCGGAAACACCGCCGAGATCTGGAATGATCGGATCAGGCCTTGCTGGGCAATACCCGCGGGCCGGGCGTGGGTGATGTCTTTGCCGTCATAGATGATCTGGCCGGCGCTGGCCTTGAGAAACCGGGTCAGCAGGTTGAAAAAGGTGGTTTTACCGGCGCCATTGGGACCGATCAGGGCATGGATGCTTCCCGTCTGCACTTTCACGTTGACGTTGTTAATGGCGGTAAAGCCCTTGAAATCCTTTTGCAGATTTCTGGTTTCGAGGATGATCGGTGAAGGCGTTGTCTGTTCGCCAGCAGCCTGGTCGTTCACGGAAACACACCCCTTTCGGTTCAAGTCGGCGATCGGTTCGCCGAACAGTCGTTATTGTTTGTTATTCAAACTTTTTCTGAAAAGGTTGCAGATACTGCCAATTGAACTGACATTCAGTAATAGTCGGGGGATGTGGAATCTGTCAAGAAAAGACGGGAGGGCGACCGCCCTCCCGGAAAGGGGCTTACAGATACTGGTATCGCAGCAACCGGTGCTTGATACGTTCAAGGACGACCTGATCGATGACGGCGGCCAGAACCGCGATGACCAGGATGTTGGTCATGACCCCGGTCATATCGGCGATTTCGCCGGAATAGGCCAGGGATTTGCCGAGGCCGGCACTGAAACCGACGATCATCTCAGCGGAAATCAGCGCCCGCCAGGCGTTGCCGAACGCCAGCTGGGCGCCGGTGATCAGCTCCGGGGTGACGGCCGGGAAGTACACCCGCCTGAGCATCTGGAATTTCGAGGCACCCATGACCCGGGCCGCCGAAATATGCACTTTCTCCACACTTTCGGTGGCATTCATCACGCTCAGGGCGGTGGGGAAAAAGGCGCCGATGGCCACCACCACGATAATCGGCAGGTTGCCGAAGCCCATCAGGATCAGGAACAGTGGCACCCACGCGATGGAGGGGATCGACTGCAGGATAATGATGGCGGCCTTCAGGGTGTTGCGGATGGCATTCAGGGTGCCGCCCACCAGCCCGACCAGGATGCCGAGCACGATCGCAGAGCCGTACCCGGCGCCCAGTCGGGTCATGCTGTTGCCCAGCCCCTCCCAGAAGGTCGGGCTGTTGAATTCTTCCCACAGGCGGACAAAGGCCGCAGGCACGTCCGGCATCAGGAAATCGGGCAGGAACCAGGCCGCCACCTGCCAGAAGAACAGGATGACGGCGATGGCAACCACATAGGCCCGTTTGCTGGCAACGCCGGTGGTTTGATTAGCGCTCATGGTTAAAGCTCACGGGCCTTCTGCCAGGACAGATCCAGCAGCGCGTCAACATTGAAGTCGCTGTCCGCCGGGAGGATGCCCTGGGCCTTCATGATGCCGGCCAGTTCTTTCATCCGGTCGATGTCGTCTTCGGTCAGCTTGGCGCTGAAGTCGTTGGTCTGGATGGCCTGGGTAATGACCGTCTCGGCGGGAATCCTGCCCTGATCGCGCGATTCGATGAACTCATCCTTGATGAAGTAGTCGGTGATCAGCGGGGCTGCCTTGGCGGGCTCGTTTTCCAGCATCTCGATGGCCTCACGCTGGGCATCCAGCGCCGCCCAGAGGGCCTCTTTGCGATTTTTCAGGGTCTCGGCAGAGGTGATCACCACCATGCAGGGGAATGGCCAGACGTCGCCGATTTCATAGATCTGCTTCACCGGCGCTACCAGTCGGGCGATGCGGTCGTAAGGTTCGAACAGGAAGGCAGCATCGACCCGGCCGCCCACCAGGGACTGAACGGCAACCGCCGGGGCCACACCCATGATATTCAGATCGCCGGAATCCAGACCGGCGTTGTCGAGCATCACGCCTTTGAGCACAATGTCAGCGGTGCTGCCCTGTTTCTGAGAGGCGAGGTTCTTGCCCTTCAGATCGGCCACGGATTCGATTCCGGAATCCTCACGCACCAGCAGGGAGTGGTAGCCGCGCTGGGCGCCGCCAACAATTTTCAGATCGGCCCCCCGGGACACCCAGGTGAAGGCGTTGGAGAAACCCAGCACGCCAATATCGAGTTGTCCGCCGACGATGCCTTTGATCAGATCGGTGCCGGAGCTGAACTCGATGAGCTTGGCGTCCAGGCCGTATTTTTCGTACAGGCCCGCTTCGTAGGCCAGCATGGCCTGGGCATCGTCCATCACCCGGACGTAACCCACGCGGAACTCTTCTGCCGCAGCAACAGGGCTGGCAATCACCAGTGCCAGAACAGCCGTCAGTAACCAGCGAATCATACAGTGTCTCCTTGCTCAACAGAGGTTGAGGTTGTGTCGGTATCGATACCGAGCAGGTTCAGAACGTCGCGACGGATATCGGCGAACGCGGACAGATCATGGGTCTTGGGAATATGGCCCAGGGTGATTTCCTTGAGCACCACCGCCGGGCGGTTGCTGAACACCAGCACCCGGTCTGCCAGGTACAGGGCTTCGTCCACATCGTGGGTCACCAGCACTACCGTCGGACGCTCTTCTTCGATGAGATCTTTCAGAACGCTTTGCAGGGTCATTCTTGTCAGCGCATCAAGGGCACCGAATGGCTCATCCAGCAGCAGCACCTGGGGCCGGGCAATGAAGGCCCGTGCCAGCGCGCACCGCTGGCGCATACCGCCGGAGACCTGATGCGGATAATACTCTTCGAAACCGGTGAGCTTGACCCGGCCCAGCCATTTGCCGGCCTCATCACGGGCGGTCTGTTTGGGTTGGTTCTGGAACTCGAGGGCCAGCGCAACGTTTTCAAGTAGCGTCATCCAGGGGTACAGGGCGTGCTCCTGGAATACCAGGGTGCGTTCGGGCGACGGGCTGGCAACGCTCTGGCCGTTGGCCGTGAGCGTGCCGCTGGATGGGCTCTGCAGACCGGCGACCATGTGCAGCAGGGTGGACTTTCCGCAACCGGAAGGGCCCACCAGTGCCACGATTTCTCCGGTTTCGATGGTGGTGTCGAATTGTTTGATGACATTCAGGTCGCCAAAGCTCTTGGTAACCTGGTCGAATAGGAGTTTCATATAGCCTGCCAGAATATCGTTATATTCTAAAATAGAATATGTAATAATGATTTTATAACTACGAAGGCAGGGATAAAAGTGGATTATGCACTTATACCTATGAAGGCGTTTGTACAGGGAACCTGCGGCGAAGCAACCGCGTCTGTCATCTAGCGACGTACTCAGGACACTAAAGCTGTAAATAGAGGTAGTTTATGGGAAGGTATCTGACCGCCGCCCTGTTGGGCGTATTCATCATGGGCTCGGTCCAGGTTGCAGCCCAACCACCGGGCAATCAGCTCCCTCCCGGGCTGCAGAAAAAGGTCGAGCGGGGCGAGCCGTTGCCGCCGGGCTGGCAGAAAAAAGTGAACTACCGGGAAGGGGACTACCTGGACCGGGATCTGCTGCGTTACGGCACCATTGAAGACATCGATGGCAACCGTCAGCGGGTGCGCATTGAAGATCGGGTCTACACGATCATCCGGGACACCCGGGAGATCCTCGACATCCTGGATCAATGAACGCAGCGGGCCGTGGGCGCGGCCCGCTCCATGGCCGGGATCATTCCCGGGCGGGGCGTTCCACGACCTTGCGCTTGCCCTTGGCACAGCGTGAAAGCGCCTTCAGGCCATCGGCGTCGAATGCATCCACACGGATCACATCGTAGAGGGCTTCCAGAGCCTCCAGCAGTTTGTCGCACTCGTCGGCTTTAACCACGCCCTGGGCGCAGGCCCAGTCCACCAGCTCCTTGCGCTCGTGGCCCATCAGCAGGTCGATGCCGCCCAGTTCGTCTTCATCGCGGTTACGCATGGCCTCATGCAGCCGGCTGCGCATCTCTGCGGTCTCGTTGGCCAGTTTGTAGGCATTGAGGACCCGACCCAGCGAATCCTCCGGGTCCATGGTGATGTAGGCGCCACGGCTGATCCGCTGGCGTACCGGGGTGTCCTTGACAATGGAATCGGCCACTTTGGCGCCGAGCTTGTCGTCAGGGCCATTCAGGCCGGTGGCACCGAGCGGGAACACCAGCAGACGCAGGGGCCAACGCAGTGCCGGCACCGGGAAGTTGATGATGGCTTCGCGCATGGAGCCCTGAAGATCCCGCAGGCAGGTCTTCAGGCACCATTCCACCAGTGGCCGCTGGTCGTCCGGGTAACCCTCCTCATGCCATTGCTTGATCACTGCGGTGGCGTAGTAGAGCTGCACCAGGCAGTCCGCCATGCGGCCGGATAGCCGCTGCCGGGCCTTGAGACCGCCGCCGACCGTCAGCAGGGTGACGTCGGTCATCAGTGCGAAGGCTGCCGAGAACCGCGCCAGCTGACGATAGCAGGGTTTGATGTTGCCCTGGCGTGGCACCGATTCGATCCAGCCCCCGGTCAGACCCAGCAGCAGGGCCCGCAGGGCGTTCCGGGTGGTGTGGGCCAGATGGCGGTAGAAGATGCCATCGAATTTCTTCGCGGCCTTGTCTTCATCGTCCATGCCCGCGGCTTCGATCTCCTCAACGATGAAGGGATGGCAGCGGATGGAGCCCTGGCCAAAGATCATCAGGCTGCGGGTGAGAATGTTGGCGCCCTCGACGGTGATGCCGATGGGCACCGCCTGGTAGGCCCGGGCGAGGAAGTTGCGGGGCCCGGTGATGACACCCCGGCCGGCGACCACATCCATGGCGTGGTTGATCACTTCCCGCATCAGGTCAGTGTTGCGGTATTTAAGCACAGCCGAAGGCACCGAGGGGCGTACGCCACGGTCCAGCATGCCGGAGGTCAGCAACCGGGCGGCGTCCATCATGTAGGTGTAGCCGGCGATGGGCTCCAGCGCTTCCTGGACCCCTTCAAACTGGCTGATGGAGCGGCCGAACTGCTCCCGGGTGTAGGCGTAGGAACCGGTGGCCAGGCTGGCCACCTTGCCGGCACCCGTGCCCAGGGCGGGCAGGGAAATGGAGCGGCCGATGGACAGACACTCCAGCAGCATGGTCCAGCCCTTGCCCAGCATGTCCTGGCCCCCGATGACCTGCTCCATGGGGATGAACACGTCGTTGCCCCAGGTCGGGCCGTTCATGAACACGGTGTTCATGGGCAGGTGCCGGGCGCCGGCGTTCACACCCTCGGTCTCCTGTGGCACCAGCACGCAGGTCACACCAATGTCATCGTTATCGCCCAGCAATTTGTCCGGGTCGTAGACCTTGATGGCCAGACCGATCAGGGTGGCCACCGGGGCCAGGGTAATGTAGCGCTTGTTCCAGGTGACCTTCAGGCCCAGCACTTCCTTGCCATGCCACTGGCCCTTGCAGACGATGCCCTTGTCCGGGATGGCGCCGGCATCGGAGCCGGCGACAGGGGAGGTCAGGGCAAAGCAGGGGATCTCCTCACCACCGGCCAGTCTGGGCAGATAATGCTGTTTCTGATCATCGGTGCCGTAGTGCATCAGCAGCTCACCGGGGCCGAGGGAGTTGGGCACCATCACGGTTACAGCGGCAGACACGCTGCGGGTGGAGATTTTCATCACGACTTCGGAATGGGCGGTATTGGAGAACCCCAGGCCGCCGTCTTCTTTCGGGATCACCAGGCCGAAGAAACCGTTCTCACGGATAAACTTCCAGACCTTGTCCGGCAGGTCGTACTGCTCATGGGTGATCTTCCAGTCGTCGAGCATGGCGCAGAGCTGTTCCACCGGCCCGTCCAGGAAGGCCTGTTCCTCGCTGGAGAGGTGGGCCGGTTTCGCATCCAGGAGCTTGTTCCACTTGGGCTGGCCGGAGAAGAGTTCGCCGTCCCAGTCTACCGAACCGGACTTCAGGGCTTCGGCTTCAGTGTCTGACAGTTTCGGCAGGCGGCTGCGAACCCAGCCCAGCAGCGGCCGGCTGAGCTTGTCGAGGCGCAAGTCGCCGGGGATGACCATAATCAGGGCCAGTGCCAGCAGAATGCCGCCGCACAGAATGCTCAGAATGTGCCAGTCGTCCTGAAACAGGCCCACAACGGTGGCAATGGACATCACCGCTGCGGCTGTTGTGCCACCAATACCCAGATAGATCAGTACCAGGGCACTGATCAGCAGGAGAAGTACACTCATGGGATAGACCTCCGTATCGTGAATGCAAACAGCCAGAATCTGTTGCTAACCATCGGTTAAAGTCCCTGCAGTTGCAAGGGGCGCAGAACCGGGATGTAAAGATTGATTGCGATAATGAAAAGCATTGTCAAAAAACGGGATTAACCGGGCTATTGATTGATCCATACTGCAGCTTAAGGGGAATACATAGGTTCATTTAATAAGAGCCTATGGAGCAATTTGATGTTTGGTCCGTTCACTGTTGCGAAACGCCTGGCACTCGGTTTTGGTTTGATTCTCTCGTTGATGATCGGCATCAGCCTGATCGGAGATAACCGCGTCGGGTTTATTGACCAGACTCTCACCAGAGTGGGTGACGGTGCCGCGGTCAAACAGCGCTATGCCATCAACTTCCGGGGCAGTGTCCATGACCGTGCCATTGCCATTCGCGATGCCGTGCTGGTTGAGAATGATCGCGCCCTGCAGCGCCACCTGGCCGATATTGAGCGCCTGAAGGTGTTTTACCGCGATGCGGCCGGCCCCATGGACGCGATGTTCCGTGAGCAGGGGGCGAGCAGTAAAGAGAAAGAGCTTCTGGGCGCAATCAAGGACATTGAGCGTCGGGCCCTGGCCCTGACGGACGAGCTTCTGGAGCGGCGGCTTGCCGGCAACATCGAAGGCGCCCGATCCTTTCTGCTGAGCGATGTGTCCGGCGCCTACAGCGAGTGGCTGGAGCGCATCAACGCGTTCATTGACTACCAGGAGGATGTCATTGCCGCCAATCTGGACGAGGTGCGGGCGACGGCCAGCAGTTTTAACGCATTGATCCTGTCGGTGACCGGCATCGCAGTACTACTGAGTGTGCTGGTGGCGTGGGTCATTATCCGGAGGCTCAAGGGCATTCTGGGTGGAGAACCGGAGGACGTGGCAACGGCCATTCGCCAGCTGGCCGACGGCGTTCTGGACCAGGACATCCATACCCGCTACCCGGACAGCGTCATGGGCGCGTTGCAGGATACCGTCGAACGACTGGCGGGTATCATCAGCGAGGTCCGGGCGGCGGCCGAGGAATTATCCAGTTCGTCGTCAGAGCTCGAAAGCACCTCGGACAACAACAGTCGCCAGATCCGCCTGCAGGCCAGCGAGGCGGAACAGATGGCCACCGCTGTAAACCAGATGGCGGCAACCGTGAACGAAGTGGCCGGTTTTGCCGCCAGTGCCGCCACGGCAACCCGGAAGGCCGATACCGAAGTGGAGAGTGGTAACCGGGTAGTGCAGGACACTGCCGTCTCGATCGGAGAGCTCGCGGAAACCCTGGAACAGGCATCGCGGACCGTTCAGCGGGTTTCCGAGGACAGTGCCAATATCGAGAAGATCATTGAGGTGATTAATGCCATCGCCGAACAGACCAACCTGTTGGCATTGAATGCGGCCATTGAAGCGGCCCGCGCCGGCACCCATGGCCGGGGCTTTGCGGTGGTGGCCGATGAGGTGCGTTCTCTGGCCTCGCGGACCCAGGATTCGACCCGGGAAATTCAGGAGATGATTGGTAACCTGCAGACCGGTGCGGGAGAGGCAGCCAACGTGATGGCGAGCAGCCGGGAACTGGCCCGTACCACCGTGGACAAGACCACAGAGGCGGAAGCGGCGCTGGCCCGGATTCGCCAGGAAGTGGGCGCGATCAATGACATGAACGCCCAGATTGCCAGTGCCTCGGAGGAGCAGAGCTCTGTGGCGGAAGAGGTGAACCGGAATATCAGCCGGATTCACGACGCCACGGTTGAAACCTCTGCGGGTTCGGAGCAGGTCGCCGGTGCCAGCCGTGATCTGGCGGTGCTGGCCGGGCAGTTACGGTCCCGGGTCAGTGTCTTCCGGCTTAAAGGCTGAGGCCGCAAATCAACAGGGCCAATGTCGCCAGCAGTACGGCGACGTTGAGCCCCAGCAGGGTATTGAGCTGTCGGGGCGCGGCCAGAGCCTCCTGCAGCTTGAGGCTTATCCACAGGGCAGCCGGTGCCGGCGCCAGGGCGATGGCGGTCCATGGTGGCAGCCAGCCGGTCAGAAGTGCTAACCCCAAAACGCCATAACTGGCCGAAAGCAGAACCCCGACGAGTCTGGCGGCCGCCGGCTGACCCAGAGTGATTACCAGATGCCGGCGGCCCACTTTGGCGTCGGCTTCGGCATCCGGGATCTGGTTGATCAGCAGAAGCTCACTCACCAGCAACAGGCTGATCAGCGCAATGGTAACGGCTGTCACATCGAGCCTGGCGCCCAGGGCGATCAGGCTGCCGAGAATCATCACCGGGCCGAATCCCAGTCCGGGCGCGAGCAGGCAGATGATGGGCGAACGGGTAATCCAGCGGGTGTAAGTCAGCACCAGCACCACACCGGCGGCCCCGAGCACCAGCATTGGTAGCCCCCGAAGCCACAGGAAATAAAGGCCAATCCCCACAACCAGCCCCAGTGTCCCCAGGGCCGCCATCAGCACCCGTCGGGCCGCGGAAGGGACGTCAGGAAGTGCCCCGCTGCCGCCGGAAAACGGCGTGCGGCGGGTGATCAGGTCGAGGCCGGAGACAAAGTCCTCGTATTCATTGAGCAGGTTGACTGCGGCATGGGCGAGCAGGGCACCGATAAGCACCAGCAGGGTGTCCAGCAGGGCCGGTGGTGAACCCTGCTGCCAGGCAACCGCAACGCCAAGTCCCGCACACAGCGGAGCCAGTACCAGAAAGTTGGGGCGGGAGGCGCGCATCACCGCAAGGGTTTCAGACATCGGGACCTTCCTCGACGAAGGGGAACTGGCGGATGATCAGACGTAGCCGGCGGCAAAGACCAGGCCGAGAACAACGGGCATCACCACCAGACTGCCCAGGTTGCTCAATAGTACCAGCGAGGCGACCTTGTGGGGCTCCTGGTTATACTGTTCCGCGACCAGGTAATTCAACACCGCCGGGGGCAGGGCTGCGAAGACCCAGAGTGCCGCAACCTGCATGCTCGGCAGATCCAGCACGGCGATCAGGGGCCACGCCAGAATCAAGCCACTGGCGGGACAGGCGATGGCGCCCAGCAGGCCCAGTTTCCAGTCATTGAAGTCGATTTCCAGCATCCGGACGCCGAGGGCAAACAACATGAGCGGGATACTCACTTCCCCCAGCATGTTCATGCTGTCCAGCAACCACCCCGGGAGCGACAGACCACTGATATTGACCACCAGGCCGGCGATACAGGCGAAGACAATGGGCAGTCGAAGGCGTTGCACGATCGAGGAGTGGGGGTCCAGCATGTACAGACCGATGGTGAAGTGCAGCAGCATCTCGACAATAAACAGGACAATGGCGGCGGGTAATGCTGCCTCGCCGAACGCCAGCACCAGAACGGGAATGCCCATGTTGCCGGAGTTGTTGAACATCATCGGCGGCAGAAAGGTCTTCAGGTTCAGTTTCAGTGCCTTGGCGACCGGGTACAGGAGAATGCCCGAGCCCAGCACCACCACGGTAGCGCCAAGGGCCAGCCTGGCATAGTCCTGCATAGGCGCCTGCTGGTCGGCGAGTACCGCGAATACCAGCAGCGGCATGAACAGTTCCATGGTCAACAGATTCAGGCCACGGATATCCGGGGTACGGTAACGGCCGTACAGTGCGCCACAACCGGTAATCAGGAACACCGGGGCCATCGTGGAAAGGATCTGGCCAAGCATCGAAGGCTCCGAACAGCGTTGAGGGATTTCTGAATGAATAAACGGTTAGGTTCGCAATTATCAGCCCGTTCGGGCAAGCATTAATCGCCTATGTTCGACCAAAGCCGGATATTTTAAGTGCTGTCAGCGTCGCTCGCAGCGGTTGCGATGGCCGGTCCGGGCCACCACAATAACGCCGGTCGGTCTTTCAACTCTCTGTGGAGAAGCCTTGTGTCCAGCCCCTTTGATCAGCCAGTTGCCCGCGAAAACACCTGCTCGGTCAAGTTTGATGCCCGCAAGGCGGTCTTTGGCAAAGAAGATGTCATTCCGGTGTGGGTGGCCGACATGGATTTCGCCGCCCCTGCGGCCGTCACCCGGGCCCTGGCTGAGCGGGCAGCGCACCCGGTGTATGGCTATACACTGTTTCCGGACAGCCTCTACCAGGCGATGATCGACTGGTTTGCGAACCGGCACGGCTGGGAGATCCGACGGGAATGGATCCTGATGGCACCCGGGGTGGTGCCCTCGCTGAACGCCGCCTGCATGGCTTATGCCGGGCCCGGCGAGGGCGTCATCATTCAGCCGCCGGTGTATCCGCCGTTTTTCAGTTCGGTCCGGCAAAGTGGCCGGAAGGTGATCGAGAACCCTCTGGTGCCGGAAGATCCGGACACGGGCGATCCCGGCCACTACCGGATGGATCTGGACCATCTGGAGCAGTGCGCCGCCCGGCCCGATGCCCGCCTGCTTCTTTTGTGCTCACCGCACAATCCGGTTGGCCGGGTGTGGACAGAAGATGAACTCACAGCCGTGCTTGATATTGCCCGTCGGCATCAGCTGGTGGTGGTCTCGGACGAGATTCACTGTGATCTGACCTTCCGTGACAAACCCCGCCACACCATGCTGGCCAACCTGGCCGGGCCGGACGATGCCCTGGTCATGGCGGTGGCCCCGAGCAAAAGCTTCAATATGCCGGGTCTGGGGCTGTCGGCACTGGTCATCCCCGATCCGGAGCGGCGCAAGGCCATGAAGGCGGTGTTCGAGGCCATGCACCTGCCCCAGTGCAACCCGTTCAGCATCGCGGGCTTTGAGGCGGGCTACCGACATGGCGGCCCCTGGCTGGACGATCTGATGGCGTATCTGCAGGCAAACCGGGATTTCGTCGTGAACGCTGTCAGCCGACGGCTGCCGGGCATTCGGGTATTGGCGCCAGAGGGAACCTACCTGATGTGGCTGGACTGCCGTGGGCTGAACCTCGATGACGCTGGCCTGAAGCGGTTTTTTATCCAGACCGCCGGCGTTGGCATGAACCCCGGCCTATCCTTCGGGGAACAGGGCAGCGGCTTCATGCGACTGAACATCGGCTGCCCCAGAGCGGTGCTTGAACAGGTGGTTCAGCGGATTGAAAACGCTCTGGGCGAGCCTGGCGCGGGTCACTGATTTTCGTTGGCGCAGTGGCCGTTCACCGGTTTCCAGGCGGGCGGTTCGGTCATGCCGGGCATATCACCCTTGGTTGGCCGGATCGCCTCCCAGACCTTACCGCCGTGGCGGGTCAGGCTACCCACGGTATAGCTTCGCGAGAACAGCCATGGCTCGGGGGGCTCGCACAGGGCTTCTGCCTCTTCCGGGGTTCGGGTCGACGGTTGCCCGCTGTTGCCGGTTTCCCCGGTGTTTCCCTCCGGAGCGACGCTGCCGTTTTCGTTCCTGGCCTGGCAATCCGGAACTGACACCAGTCGTTCCCAGTCAAAAGCAGTTCCCGGTTCTTTACCCTGGTGAAGACTCCGGGATTCAAACCAGCTGCCCTCATGAAAGACCACGCTGCCGGCCGGGTAATATTTGCCGGGTACCCATTTGGCCTGCCCCGGGTCACAGGGGGCGGCCAATGCTGTGGTGGCAAAGCCGGCCAGCAGAAGAGCGGCCCAGAGGGTGCCGCGCAGGGCTTTTCGGACAGATTCGGGCATGGGAACCTCCTTGCGTTTACTGTGTTCTGCTCCGGTAGCTGGCGCGTTTTCCCGTCTGCGTAGCCAGTAACAGACCGGCGAGAATCAGCAGGCCACCGACGATGTGATATACGCCCAGGGACTCGTCCAGAAAGATCCCCGCCAGCACCGAGGCGAAAACCGGCGTGAGATACATGAAGATCGCCGCCCGGGCCGGGCCGATTTGATGCACACCGTGATTCCAGAAACCGTACGCCAGAATACCGGGGAAAATGGCGAAATACAGCAGGGGAAGGGCGGTGTCCTGGGAGAGCTCAAAGCCGCCTGCGAAAAAGAACAGGTCGGTCAGGTAGAAAGGCAGTATCACCAGCGTTCCCAGCAGAATCTGAGTGGTCAGAAAGGTCAGGGCCGGCAATGGTACCGCCTGGCGCCTCAGCAGGACCGAGAACAGCCCCCAGCTGAACACCGCCAGCACCATGATCAGATCTCCCGGCTGGGCCTGCAGGCTGGTCAGCACCGAAAGCTCGCCGCGGGCCACCACGGTGACAATGCCGGTGATGGCCAGGGCAATCCCGAAGGCCTGGACTGGCCGGGTCCGGTCGCCGAGCAGAACCCAGGCAAGCAGTGCCACGAAAATCGGAATGGTGGCATTGATCAGCGCGATGTTCGTGGCCGTGGTGGTGGTTGCCGCGAAGTACAGCAGCGAGTTGAAGGCCGCCACACTGAAGGTTGCCAGGGCCAGCATGGAACCGAATCGCTGGCGGATGATCTGACGGTGGCGCCAGATACCCGGAAGCCCGAAAGGCAACAGAATGGCCAGCGCAATAATCCAGCGCCAGAACGACATGGAAAGCGGCGGGATGTTCTCGACCGCGCCCCGAGCGACGACCGCGTTGCCGGCCCAGAACAGGGGGGTCAGAACCAGCCCGACATAGGCAAGCCCCGGAATAGGGATCCGTTTTCCGCTGCTCTCTGACAACACACAGGCTCCAGGCTGTTGGTACGATGGTGCGGGATTAAACGCATAGCCTACTATTCTTCCGGAACTTCTGCCTCCGTACCAATGTGGCAGACGGCAAAACCGGCCATCATGGATACGGCTCTGACAAAGGTTTAATGTCGGGTTCATGAACTTGCGGTAAAAATGGCTGACAGTATCCGCACAGGGTGTTTCAGGCATGCTATTTTGCATACACAGGACATTGATAGCCGTTCAAGGAGATTAACCGTATGGACCTTTTGCGAATTCTGATTGCGATTCTGTTACCGCCCCTGGGCGTGTTTCTGCAGGTGGGGATCGGCAAGCACTTCTGGATCAACATCCTGTTGACCATTCTCGGCTATATACCCGGGATCGTGCATGCCGTCTACATTATTGCCAAAAAATAGCACCCGGGTGCTCCGTCCGGGTAATTCGCTGACGGGACACTAGTGGCGGGAATGCCAGAGATCGTCCTTCCGGAACGCCCTGTGCTCAGCCTCCAGTTTCAACAGGTGCGCCAGGGCCGATCTTGCGGCCAGCCCGTGAATAGCGGCCGGCACATCGTCATAGGCTTTGGCGGTCAGTGACTTGAGATCCGCGGGGGCCAGCGCTGCCAGCGCACGGGCCACCTTGTGCTCCCGGGACAGGCGGTGGGTGATCAGAAAATCGATTACCGCCTCCGGCTGGCCCATCAGAAATCCGTGGGCCGGGGCAATATAACGCAGTGGTTCTGCCAGCAAGTCGTACAGGGATTCGATGTAAGCCTTCATGTCGCCGTCGGGAGGATTTATCACCACGGTCGAGCCCTGCATGATGTGATCGCCGGAGAACAAAAGCTCCTGATCGAGCAGCAGGTAACACAGGTGATTGGAGGCATGGCCCGGGGTGTGCAACACCTTCAGGATTCCGGCTTCGGTCACGATCAGGTCACCGTGTTCCGGTTCGTCATCGGCCCGGAAGGTCTGGTCCTGGCTCGCGCCCTCGGGCGCCGGCCAGCCATAAACCCGGCAGCCGGTTCGCTGCTTGAGCGCGGCAACACCAGGCGAGTGATCCTTGTGGGTGTGGGTGACCAGCACCTGGTCGATCACCCCGCCGGTCACTTCCAGAATCCGCTCGATATGGGCCTCATCCGCCGGGCCCGGATCCAGGACGGTAAACCGCTCATGGCCCAGCAGATAGGTATTGGTGCCCGGCCCGGTCATCATCCCCGGATTCGGCGCCGTCAGCCGTATCACCCCGGCCGCCACCTTTACCGGTTCGCCGGGAATTATCTCCGCATGGGTTGAACCCTCGCCCTCGGGATCCAGTTTGGTTGCCTCGTCATACCCGGGTGAGCCCGGTTCCAGAGTCACCGGCTTGCCTTTTTTCAGCGCCGGCCACGGCTGGTTCGGATAGGGCTCCGGCGGATTGGCGTGGGCATAACGCATCAGCGCCTCGGTAGTCCCGAAATCGCTCAGCACCCGCAAGGTCCGGATCGTCGGCAGCCCCAGCAACCGCTGTCCGTTCCGGTGGTCCTCAAGCGCCTGCTCCGGACGAATCCAGACCTGATCAATCGTCTCCACCCCGTCATGGCTGGCCGGTTGCCCCTCCGGCGCGGTGGTCACGAAAAACCGCGTATCAAATCGCCGCGGCGGCCCCGGCGGCGTAACCCAGTGGCCCAGATACGCCAGCCGGTCCAGCGGAATCGACAAGCCATGCTTTTGGCACAGACTGGCCAGCGACAGCTCACCGTCAAAGACCGCCTGCCGGTCGCCATGGGCCGGATGATCCCCGCCCACCAGCTGCCCCTGCTTATCCACCGCGAGCAGAACCCCGGACTCCTCAAAGCATTCGCGAACCGCCGCCAACATGTAATCCGCGCCGCCCTCGTCGACACTCATGGTCTGACTGATCTCGGCGTCCCCGGGCCCGAGCGCATGCTCCCGGCCGTGGGTCTCATGCTCCTCGACCCGGCCTCCGGGAAACACAAAATAGCCAGGCATGAACACAGCCTCCCAAGTGCGTTGCAGCAACAGGACTTCAAGGCCTTCGGCAGTATCTCGAACCAGAACCAGTGTGGCGGCAGGGCGAATATCCATAAAACTCCAATCGCAGTTTTTATAATAGAGTGCGCCGACAAAGTACGAACGATGGCTGGGAAAGGCCTTCCAAAACTGTCTGTCGCCATGGATGGCGACAGTCAAGCGTCACATGGACGTGCCGTAAGGAGCGTGTTTTGGAAGGCCTTTCCCAGCCGTCGCTACACCGAGTCCAAAAGCGCAAAGGTTAAAAGGCAAGATAACCGATCTGAAACAAAACGTCTTGAGATGAACACTAAAGTCGAACAGCGTATGATTCGCCCCCAGATCCCAGTGAAAACAGGAACCCCCGTGGCCCGAATCAAACTCTCCTTCCCGGACGACGTCTTCTGCTTCGAAACCAGAATGCCGGTCAGAATCACCGACATCAACGGCGCCAACCACCTCGGAAACGACGCCCTGATCTCCATGCTGTCCGAGGCCCGGGCCCAGTTCCTGGTCAGCTACGGCGTCCAGGAAGCGAGCAAGGACGGCACCGGCATCATCGTCACCGACCTGGCCACCATGTACCAGTCCGAATCCTTCTTCCCGGAAATGCTGAGCTTTGAAGTGGGCGTTATGGACTTCAACAAGTATGGCGGCGATTTCGTGTTCCGGGTCACCAAGGCCGAAAGCGGCCAGCCGGTGGCGCTGGCCAAGTACGGATTCGTGTTCTTCAACTACCACCGCAAGCAAGTGGTGCCTGTGCCTGAGAGCTTTCGCTTACGCTTTGTCTGACCGGTTACCGGACATGAAGGCGGGGTCAGATGAAGGCTTTCATCTGACCCCAGTCTGTCCCGTACCAGTCCTAAGCCGTCTCATGCCGGCTCGATAGAAGCTGTAGGCCATGACCCCGGCAAACAGATTGCCCACCAGTGCCCCACTCATCAGACCATAGAGGCCGTTGATCTGGCTACCGATCCAGAGCAGGGGCAGGAAACACAGAAACAGTCGCAGCGTGGAGACCAGCAACGCCCTCATTGGCAACCCGAGGGCGTTGCACACCGACACCATAAGCATGCAGACGCCCAGGCCGCTGTAACTGAGCGGCACCCGAACCAGATAGCCGGCCAGCACTTCCTGGACGTTGCGGTCGCTGGAGAACAGCTCGGACACCAGTCCCGACGCCACCACCCAGGTCAGGCCGATGGCCAGCTGCCAGACCACCACAAACCGGACTGCAATCCGCACCAGTTTCCGGATCTGCTCGATATCCCTGGCGCCCAGCAGCCGGCCGATCATGGGCGGCATCGACATGGTCAGGGCCAGCACCACCACGATGGAGAAAAATTCCAGGCGGGTGCCCAGGCCCCAGGCGGCGACCGCCGCCGAGCCGAATCCGGCGACAAGGGCCGTCGCCAGCATGGCCGAGACCGCCGGCATCAGTTGGCTGACCATGGCCGGGGCCATGATGCTGTTAAGCTGTTTCAGCGCCTTCCACAGGGCAAGCTGGCGCAGGTCGAACCGGACCCAGTGGCGTTTCAGCAGTGTCGGGTAGATCACCAGGCAACCGATTCCGAACGAGGTGACCGTGGCCCAGGCGGCGCCGGGGAGGCCCCAGCCAAAGACAAAAATATAGAGAGGGTCCAGGGCGATGTTGGTCAGACTGGTGGCCACCATCATGTATCCCGGCAGCTTCGTATCGCCGTGGGAGCGGCACACGCTGTAGCCGAAGTAGAGGAAGGCGCCGGTCCAGGCGGCCATCAGCCAGGGAACCCAGTACCGCCGGATCAGCGGCAGAAGGGAGTCTTCCGCGCCAAGGGCGGTCATGATGTGGCTCTGCAGAAACCACAGCGCCACGCAGATGACGAAAACAAGGCTGCCGCCAACGGTAATGATCAGGCCGCCCAGGCGGAAGGCGCGCAGCTCATCCCCGGCACCCAATGTACGGGAAACGATTGCCGTGGTGGCGATTCCCAGGCCCACCTGAAGACCGATGATCAGTTGCTGCATCGGCAGGGTGAAGCCCAGCGCCGCCAGTGGATCCCGGCCCAGCTGGCCGACGAAAGCACTGTCGGCCAGCTGGAAGGTCATCAGGGACAGTACCCCGAAGAGCATGGGCCAGGTCATGCTGTAGAGCTGGCGGGCCAGGGATGGGTTTTGGGCGGTGGTCTGCACGGGGCGTTAGGGGCCT
>Ga0247720_100286_pt1 | contig 21731 bp, 23 predicted proteins | sample MSEWel2015_12_15_FD_189078 | JGI IMG/M metagenome (GOLD analysis project Ga0247720, IMG submission 189078) | Subsurface sediment microbial communities from gas well in West Virginia, United States - MSEEL Well Study Marcellus 3H_2015_12_15 | ecosystem: Environmental > Terrestrial > Deep...
ATAGTTTGAATACTGGCGTAAAGTGAAATAGGATTCTCATACTCTCCTGGTATTAACTTTAGATGCAGATTGTTCAATTTGCGACCATGGAATTATTTTGGGATGAATTAATGTGAGGATCTACAGTATGGCCCTGTTCTATAGATGTCTGGTCTGTTACTTCTACCGGCAACCACCGATTTGATTTTCCCGAGGAAACTACATCCTGGTTTTTATACTTCCGCAGCCAGTACCATAATTGTTTGGGGCTAACGTCTTCATGGGTAGCGTACCATTCTCTGACTCTTTGCCTGCTCTTCTTGTATTCGGCTATCCGGGTTTCCCATAGTGCTTGCCGTTCAGCTTTGGTCATAAGGAAAAACCCTCCTCAGCGTGTTTTCTGAGAAGGATTATCCCCTAAACCTGGGTATAATGCCAAGGTGGGTTGTATTTGACGCTTACTTTTCAGCTACAGGCCCATTTTGCTCAAAGTACCTGCTAGGTTGTAGTAGCCCCTAGCTGCAGCCAATAATTCATCCACTTCAATATACTCATCGCTAACATGGGCCTGGCTTTCCCGGCCGGGCCCGAACCCGATGGTGGGTATCGCCAGGTTCCCCGCCGAACCGCTGCCGTTGGTGCAAAACCGATAGGTTTCAAGGGAGGGCTGCAAGCCTGCCTTGAAGAGGGCTTCTTGGGCTACGGCCACCAGGGGGTGCCCCTTATCAATACACCAGGCCCGGGCAAATTTTAGGCCTCTTAAAGTCTTGCCGGTGTAAGTAGTAATATCCAGGGGGGCCAGCATGACCTCGGCCTCAAGTTCCGGATCTTCAATCTGGCTTGCGTAAATTATGGCTTGAAGGGGCGCCAGAACCTGGTCCGGTTCTTCCCCCACTAGCAGACGCCTGTCGTAGGTTGCACGACATCCATGGGGAACTACCGAGGTTCCCGGGTAGGGCGACGAGATGATGTCTGTTAGTTCCATTATGGCCGGGCCCAGCAGGGAATCGGTGGGAAGCTCCAGGTGGCGAACGGCCTCTACCAAGGGCAACATTTTATACACGGCATTTACACCGACCTCCGGATTGGCGGAATGGGCCGCCCGGCCCCGGGTTTCGAGAATGATTTCAGCCCTGCCGCGCTGGCCAAAGTTGAGGTTTAGTCCGGTGGCTTCGCCGATAACCACTGCGGCCGGGCGTATTTTCGTTAGAATGTGGCTCAAAGCAACTCCTTCTGCCACTTCTTCCACCACAGTGCCGGTTACGTAGAGATCCCCGCCCCTATTTGCACCATCCTGGGCCAGGAAACCTATGGCACACACCATGGCGGCCAGGGCTCCCTTCATGTCGGCAGCTCCTCGGCCGTAGATTCTACCATCCACCAGTCGGCCCTGGAAGGGTGGGTGTTGCCAGGCCCAGGGTTCGGTTACATCCACCGTGTCCAGGTGGCCATCGAAAAGGATGGCAGGACCCTGCCCCTGGCCTGCAACGCGACCTATCACATTCCCCAGCTCATCGATCCAGGTCTCGGTATAGCCTAGAGAAATCATCTCCTGCTGGACCAGGGAAGCGATATTCTTTTCCTGGCCGGTTATACTGGGAGCCTGAATCAAGCGGCGACAAAAGTCGATAATACGCCTTTCCCTTTCAGGAGTTAACGTTTTAGCGCACCTCCATATAAGCTTTGAGAGACTTCCAAGCTGGCCTTGATAGTAGCGTCAATGCCCCTGCCGAAGACTGTCTAGGCCTTGGTACCGGTCATCAGGTTGGCTCCGAGGAGGTTATAATAGCTCCAGCTAATTCACCCGTAAATTTCCCCTTCCAAATAGCAACGCGTCCATTAACAATAACAGCTTCAATGCCTGTTGCAGTGCGGGTAGGTTCCTGGAAAGTAGCCTGGTCAGTAATAATTGCAGGGTCAAAGATGACCAGGTCAGCGTAATAACCAGCCTGAATTCGCCCCCGGAGATTAAGCCCCAAACGTGTAGCTGGTAATGATGTCATTTTTGCCACAGCTTCCTCCAAGGATAAGACTTTTTTATCTCTAACGTAACGGCCAAGTACTCGGGGAAAGGTACCATACAAGCGAGGATGAGTATGGCTACCTGAGTAAATCCCGTCACTACCAATGATAGTTGCCGGGTGTCTAAGGATCATTTCCAAGGTTTGTTCGTTAGCGTGATTAGTTTGAATGGCCAGATTACCACCTTCAATTTCAAACAGGTCCATCAAAGCATCGGCCGGATCACAGCGGCGCTTGGCCCCAATCTCAGCCAGACTTAGGCCTATGCAATCTTCATTGTCCCTGTTTTTTACATTATTGATTATGAGCCTTTCAAATCCGAGAGAACTCACCATATTATCCCAGCCGGGCACGCCTTCCTGCCAGGCTTTTTTTATTGCCTGGCGTACAGTTTGGTAATGTAGGCGTTCCTGTAAAGCAGTTGTACCTCCTGCCACGGCCCAAGTGGGGAATAAGGAGGCAGCAGTTGTGGAGCCAGCTATATAGGGGTAAACATCCCAAGTTACATCCTGCCCTTCATCCCGGGCCTTATCAAGCATGGTCAGTGCCTGTTTTACCTTAGGCCAGTTGCGGGGCCCACAGGCCTTAAGATGGGAGATATGTACAGGTATGCCGGCTTCCCGGCCAATTTGCAGGGCTTCCGATATGGCTTCCAGAACACCTTCAGATTCGTTGCGAATATGAGTAACATAAAGCCCACCAAACTCGCGGGATACGCGGGAAAGGGAAATAAGTTCAGAAGTGGTAGCATAACAACCAGGTGGGTAGAGAAGGCCGCTGGATAAGCCCCTGGCTCCCTGCTCCATGGCCTCCCTTAGGATGGTTGACATAGCAGCCATTTCTTGGTTGTCGGCCTGCCGGTCTACCATCCCTAAAACTACCAGGCGAATGGAGCCGTGACCGACATAGGTAACAACATTAACGGCAACTCCTTGGTGTTTAAGGATATCCAGGTAACTACCCACATCTGTAGCCTGAAAATCAAAGGGTATTTGTCCTAGCACCGGGGCTGTATAAGAAAAAAACAACGCACAGCTGGCAGAATTACCAGGCACAAGGGAGATGCCACAGTTTCCTATAACTTCCGTGGTAACTCCCTGGGACAATTTGGGCCAGTCTGTTGGATCCTTTAGTAGTTCAGCATCGGCATGGCTGTGAAAATCGATGAAACCGGGGGCGACTACCATTCCGTTAGCATCAATAGTAGTAACCGCTGCTGCATGATCCAACCGTCCCAGCGCAACAATTTTGTCTGAACTTATGCCGACATCAGCAGAAAAAGGAGAGCGGCCGGTTCCGTCAATAACTAAACCGTTCTTAATAAGAAGAGAAAACATTTAAGTTACCCCCAAAATTATCATTTATCCCTATCCAGTATGCTAAAGTTTCAAGGCAGGAGAATGTATTCGGCTATCTGGGTTTCCCATAGTGCTTGCCGTTCGGCTTTGATCATAACAAAAAACCTCCTCAGCGTGTATTCTTAAAAGGATTATCCCCTAAACCTGAGTATGATGCCAAGGTGGGTTGTATTTGACGCTTACTTACTATTGCCTATTATATCTCAAGATTGATTTTAAAACGCAGAAAAACTGAGGGGTTGCACGAATTATCGTAAGCTCTGTTCTACCGGTATTATGGTCAGTGAGATTGGGCTTGGCTGTGAAGGGTTTGTTGGTCGAGATGAACTATTTAGCGCTTGACTTGGAGTTAACTCCAAGTATTAAACTAATCTTACAAAATATTAGGGAGGAAGATGTTACCTATGATGAATTTTGAATTTCATAACCCAACCCGGCTCATCTTTGGTGTGGGTTCGCTAGCGCAGTTAGGAAAAGCAGTACGTCCGTATGGCAAAAAAGCACTGCTTGTCATTGGTGGAGGAAGTGTAAAGAAAAGCGGAGCATTTGACCGAGCAGTATCCAGCCTGATAGCAGCGGGTGTTTCAGTGGTGGAATTCTCTGGTGTTGAGCCGAACCCCCGTCTGTCAACTGTGGTGCGCGCTGCAGAGCTGGCCAAAAAAGAAGCATGTGATGTGGTTATAGGTATGGGTGGCGGTAGCGTCATGGATGCCTCAAAAGTAATTGCAGCCTCAGTCCTTTATGAAGGACATCCCAGGGATATGCTTGTGCGGGCAGGAAAAGCGCCCAGACTTCCAGAGCGAGCTCTTCCCATTATCACTGTACCTACCCTGGCGGCAACTGGCTCGGAAATGAACAACGGTGCGGTGATCACGATTGACGATGAAGGAGAAAAGATAAAAACATTCGTTCAAGCCGAGGTTCTCTATCCTCGTGTGGCAGTGGTGGAACCTGAACTTACGGTGACAGTACCCAAGAATCACACAGCTTTTGGGGTGTGCGACATAATAACCCATGTGACCGAGGGTTATTTTAACGGTATAGACGGGACTCCTCTTCAGGACAGATTTGCCGAGGGAGTGATCCTTACTGTCTTGGAATGGGGACCAAAGGCGGTTAGCGATGGAAGTGACCTGGAAGCGCGCACTCAGGTGCAGTGGGCGTCGATAGTTGCCCTGAACGGCTGGGTACAGGCAGGCGTAAACATGGTGGCTCCGGTGCATATGATCGAGCACACACTTTCCGCACTCTACGATATCTCCCATGGAGCAGGGTTAGCAGTCGTGAACCCGGCTTGGATGCGCTTTGCTGCGAGGGTCCGTCCCGAACGTTTTGCCCAATTTGCTCAACGTATCTTCGGTCTTTCGGTAACAGGTAAAGATAGCTTGAGCCTGGCTATGGAAGGTATTAACAGGTTTGAAGAGTTTTTGCGTTCCATAGGTTGTCCCACGCGCCTGTCGGAATTGGGCATTGGAGAAATTACCGAGGAAATGCTTTTCCGTTATGCAGAAGAGACCCTGAAAGTGCTTCGGGATGAAGAAGGAAGGCTTCCAGGTCGTCCCCCGTTGCGAAAGGAAGATATTGTAGAAATACTGCGTATGGCAATGTAATTAATTAAACAGGAGGGATCAGTTATGCAAAAGGTAGTTTTGAACAATGGTGTTGAGATGCCTGTACTGGGCTTCGGCGTTTATCAAATTACCGACCTAACGCAATGCGAACAGTGTGTTTATGACGCAATTATGGCAGGTTATCGTTTAATTGATACTGCAGCCGCTTATATGAATGAAGAAGCGGTTGGTAAGGCTATTAAGAGGGCAATCGAGGAAGGTATAGTAAAAAGAGAAGAACTATTTATTACTACAAAACTTTGGATACAAGACGCGGGCTACGAGACGACCAAGAAAGCGTTCGAAAAATCGCTTAAAAGGCTTCAGCTTGACTATATCGACCTTTACTTGATTCATCAACCCTTTGGCGATGTGCATTGTTCTTGGCGGGCTATGGAGGAGCTTTATCGTGAAGGATTGGTTAGGGCAATAGGAGTCAGTAACTTCCAACCGGATCGTTTGATGGATTTAATAGTTCACCACGAGGTAGTTCCTGCTGTGAATCAGATTGAAATACACCCCTTCTACCAGCAAACAGAGAGCATCGAGTTCATGAAGAAATACAATATCCAGCCAGAAGCCTGGGGCCCTTTTGCAGAAGGCAGGAACAACATCTTTCAGAATGAAGTTTTGGTATCTATAGCCAAAAAGTACAATAAAACAGTTGCACAGGTGATTTTGCGGTGGCTGATTCAAAGAGGGATAGTCACAATCCCGAAAACTGTACACAAAGAAAGGATGATTGAAAACATAAGCATATTTGACTTTGAATTGAGTCAAGAGGATATGGAAAAAATTGCAACATTAGACACAAAAAAGAGCTTGTTCTTATCGCATAATGATCCGGAAACAGTGAAATGGCTTGGCACACTTAAATTTGATGTATAGTGGGCAAATGAAAAACAGTGATTTTGAAAGGAGTATAGGAATTGGCGTATTCAAAGTTTCTTATCGCTTATTTTTCTCGTAGGGGAAATAATTATGTAGGCGGCAGGATTTTAAACCTGCCGATTGGGAACACAGAGGTAGTGGCAAAGAAAATACACGAACTAACCGGTGGTGAGGTGTTCGAAATTAAAACAGTAAAGCCATATCCGGAAGATTATACAGAAACAACAAAAGTAGCACAGGAAGAAAAACGGCAGAATGCCAGACCGGAACTTACAGATAAACTAGATGATATAGATTCTCATGATGTGATTTTCCTCGGCTACCCCAATTGGTGGGGAACGATGCCGATGGCGGTATTCACATTTTTAGAGTCTTACGATTTTGCGGGAAAGACCATTGTTCCATTTTGCACCCATGAAGGCAGCGGAATGGGAAGTAGTGAGCGCGACATCAAGAAACTTTGTCCGAATGCCAAGGTACTGCCCGGTTTAGCCATTCGAGGAAGCAATGTTAACAAAGCAGACAAAGATGTTGCAGACTGGCTTAAGAGACTTGGTATATCATAAGCGAAAGGGGAAATAAGAATGGACAAAACCGAACCAAGAAACTTGGGCAGCAGTATAATTTTTCCAAAGGGGCAACAAGTTGCAAGTGAATATTTCATAGGAAGGACCTGGGTTGAAACGCTGGTTTCTAACGACAGCATCTTTAATTGTCCAATCTATAATGTTAACTTTGAGCCGGGTGCAAGGAATAATTGGCATAAACATCCTGGCGGACAGATTTTGCTTGTTACCGGAGGAAGAGGCTATTATCAGGAAGAAGGCCGGCCTGTAAAGATAATCAAAGAAGGCGACGTTGTAAAAATCCAGCCGGATGTGAAACATTGGCATGGAGCGACTCAAAATAGTTGGCTTTCTCATATCGCGATTACAACCAATTCTCAAAAGGGTGAAGTTGAATGGATGGAACCTGTTTCTGATGAATATTATTTGCGACTTAAAATAGAAGAAGAGGCATAATATATTAGGGCAAACTTGATTTAGAAGCTTCGTTTTTTAAAATAGTAGCACGGCACGGGTAGTGCTACTATTTTAAAACCCTTGACCTAGAGTTAACTCCAAGTATTAAATAATATTGAACATTGGAGGTGAAACCACATGACGATTGCGGAAGTAAGCAAAAAATTTGGGCTTTCACCGGATACACTCCGCTACTATGAGCGTATTGGACTGATCCCCAGGGTAAATCGCAACGAAAGCGGTATCCGGGATTATACGGAGGAAGACTGTAAGTGGATTGAATTCATTAAATGTATGCGCAGCGCAGGTGTTCAAGTTGAAACGCTGATTGAGTATGTTACACTGGTCCAGCAAGGCGACGAAACTATAGAGGCCAGAAAACAAATCCTTATCGAGCAACGGGAGAAACTTCTTTCCCGCATTGAAGAAATGGCGAGAGCGCTGGAAAGGCTAAATTTTAAAATCGAACAATATGAAACTAAGCTTATCCCGGCAGAAAACAAGTTAAAAGGATTGGCGCACAACATGAAAAGACGAGCTGTTATGTGACGAGCTCAAGCAGGGAGTACGAGTTGATCCAAGGGTAGCGCCAAGGTTTGGGCCAACGTTGGGCCGTAAGCGTAAAATAACCCCGCCTGGCATCTGAGGTGGGGCAAAAACAAGCTTGATTAGTTCCCCCTGAAAAACTCAGGGCAAAAAGCCTTAGATTCACAGGAAACCGCATAATTCTTTATCAAAACAGAAGGAGTTACCATCCTCTGGATCGAATCTTGTAAGTGAGAGCAAACAAGAATAACCAGAAGGAGGAACTCCTATGAATAACATTCGCCACACCACCTCCTTTTCCTGCCGGGTGATCTTATGTTAAGGCTAAAAGATCCGCAACTCACCCTGTGGGATGCCCTGTTGCCAGCTGAGGTGATAGAACTAAACCCCGAACTGGCCAGAGTGGATGAACTTGCTCCAGTTCGGACAGGTCGTTGATGTCGAAGATGTTATCGATCACGCTTTCTTTGGGGAGCGTTTTTAGCTCCCATTATAGTTTACCTTGCTCAACCTATATGCTTCAGGTAAAATAAAGAAAAAGTCGCCAAGAACAGGGGGTGCGGGAAAATGAGCGCTAACCTGGCTGAGCTGGCGGCAGGCCGGGAACGGTACACCTACGCCGACTACTGCCGCCTGCCGGAAGGATCGCCTTATCAGCTTATTGGAGGAGAACTGGTAATGACGCCTTCGCCAACACCCTATCATCAGATGGTATCCATGAAGCTGGAGTTAAAAATGGCGGGCTATGTCCTGGAAAAGGGGCTGGGCATTGTTTTAGACGCTCCTGTCGATGTCTACCTCGGAGAAACAGAAACCTACCAGCCGGATATAATTTTCATATCCAATGAAAGGCTGGCCATTATCGAAGAAAAATGCGTCAAAGGCGCCCCGGACCTGGTGGTGGAGATTCTTTCGCCCGGTACAGCTTACTACGACTTGCGTCGCAAGTATAAGGTATACGAAAAGGAAGGCGTCAGAGAATACTGGATAATTGACCCCGGGAATAAAGGAGTACAGGTTTTTTGCCTGCGGGACGGGAAGTTTGCCCTGGACCAGGAAATAGAACAGCAGGGCACTGTTAAATCGCGGGTTATAGTTGGCTTTCAAATTCAAGCAGAAAGCATCTTCTGAATGTCATTCCCCCTGTACAGGGTAAAAGACCTGGTGGAAAAACCCTGGCCGGAAAAAGCATCGTCCACCCTGGCCGCCCTGAAGAGGTACATCATCGTCTTTGGGCCGCAACTGGCTGGCAGGACCCTCCTAAAAATGAATGCCAGGCGGATAAGCTGGCAAGATTGCCTCGAGATTGAGCCGGGCCGTGTAAAATTTAAGTAGGTAACAAAAAGGAGATCAAGCCCCCGAAAGAAGAAATGAGACCTCACTAATCAGATGGCCCAAGCAGGGAGTGGAATACTTCCCCGGCGCCGAGTATCGCTTAGACTCATACCACCTGAGCAAGCATTTAACCGAAGCTCTCTGGTATGATGAAGAAATCTTCCGGAAGGTGGCCACAGCTATTTTCCAGGGTAACAGAGAGGAAACCCATAAGATTCTTGAGGAAGCAGTGAGAAAGGCCAGGTGGAATCGGAGGAAGAAGATCACCAAGTTTATACGGTATCTTGAAGAAAACTGGGTGGGAATCGTTATCTCGCCGGGAGCGAAACGCCTGGGCACCATTGAGGGTAGGAAAGGAGTGCCCCCATGAATAAGAATAGCACAATCACCCGGTCTTCCAGCAGATGATACTCAAGAGCCCATAGTCTTAACCTTAGATGAGCTGTCCTTTAGCGGGAATGATTTTGTATGCGTAGTAGGGCGCTTGGAACCGGATAAGAGGCCTTTGACGATTTTGGGTGATGACAGGAAAGCAACTATAAAGGCTTACCTGGAGGGCCTCAAAAAAGCCGGGGTTAAAGTAGAAGTGGTAATTGGTTATATAGAAGGCAAGAATACTTTAAGCAAAATACTGAAACGCTTAAGTTTTGGTTTTAGGAATCGTAATCATTTCATCAAGAAAATTTTCCTGGGATGTTGCCCCCAAAATTTAATCCCACAACTATTGACATAGAGCCCCACAACTATTGACATAAATTATTGTCTATGATATTATAAAGCCATCATAAGATGACGTCTATTTAAAATTAAAAACGTGATATGGTTATGTCTTCTAGGGTTCCGCCGTAAGGGTCTGGTCCGAGAGAAGACAGCGGTTTATTTTAAACCGTACACGGAGGGATAAAAGCCCGGGAGGTAACACATAAAGTTACTCAAGGGCTTTATTTTTTACAAAAAATGTGCGCCGTGGCACGAAAGACGGGCATTGAAGCCTTTTCCGGCATTAAAGTTGTTGCCGTAAATGAAAGGGCTTTTGTATTTTTTGATTTAAAAATAATGACGTATTTAAGGCATAGACGCTTTAAGTACTAACTGCGAAGAAGCTTAAACTGGCGAAGGGGTCTTTTTACCTGTTGTTTTATAGGGTAAAAGGGCCCCTTCTTTTTTGGCAAAAGTGTTCTCGGTAGAAAATGAAATAACGGCAGTGTTATGTCGGTTAGGGGTGATAAGAATAAACTTGCGATCAAATTTTGACAGAAAATGTATACCAAAATATTAATCAGGAGGTGTATTAAATGAAAATAAAAAAACGGTTGGCATTGGGTATGGTTTTGTTGATTGCTTTTATGCTGCTGGCGGGATGCGGACAGGCTAAAGAAAAAGCCGCAAATAACACCGAGGAAACGGATGGTTCTAAAGAACCTATTAAAATAGGGCTTAGTCCGTGGCCGGGGTGGATTCCGTGGTATTTAGTGGAGGAAAAAGGGTTTTTTAATAAATACGGTGTTAATGTTGAACTTAAATGGTTTCCAGTATACAGCGATTCACTTCAGGCGCTGGCAACCGGAAAGGTAGATGCCAACAGCCAGACATTAAGCGATACTCTAGCTCCGGTATCTAAGGGATTGCCATTAAAAGTTATTTTAGTCAATGATAATTCTTTTGGCGGTGACGGCGTGGTAGCCAAACCCCAGTATAAAACAATGGCTGATTTAAAAGGGAAAAAAGTGGCTACTGAACTGGGAACAATCGACCATCTCCTGCTTGTAACTGGTCTTGACAGGTTCGGTATGCAGGAAAGTGATGTGGAGTTCATTAATATGACTGTAAACGATGCCGGACCGGCATTTATTGCCGGCAAACTTGATGCAGCGGTGTTATGGGAGCCGTTTCTAACGAAGGCTGTAAAGGAAGGTAAAGGTAAAATCATTTTTTCTTCCAAGGACACACCGGGACTGATTCCGGACCTGCTTGTTTTTAATGAAAAGACGATCAAGGAACGGCCGGATGACGTCAAAAAGATTCTGATGGCTTGGTTTGATGCTATAGAGTGGTGGAAACAAAATCCCGAAGAGGCAGTTCAGATTATGGCTAGGAAGGTTGAAACCGATCCTGAGGATTACAAAATATCATTGCAGAGCGTAAAAATATTTACCATTGAAGACAATTTAAAGGCTTTTACTAAGGCTGAAAGTATGGATTACCTGGGATATACCGGATTAAAAACAGCTGAGTTCCTGAAGAGCAAAAACATGCTGGAGACTATTCCTGATGTGGAAAAAATGTTGGACGATTCTTTTATCCGGACAATTGCCCAGGAAAGAAAAATAGAATGACAGTAAATCTCAGATTTTTATTCGGGAGAAGGTGAGGAGAGTGGAAAGGACAAAAGGGAATTTAACTCAAATAAGGGCTGAAGTTGGCAGGTCGTGGTACATGACGGGAGCGTTGCTGTCATTCATTTGTCTGCTTTTTATCTGGGCGATGCTTAGTTATTCAGAATATGTTAATAACACTTTTTTACCAACACCGTCCAGGGTAGTGGCGCTTTTTATTCAGATGCTGCAGAGCCCAAACCTCTGGTCAGACATTGGGATCAGCGTATACCGTGTAACAATGGGCTTTCTACTGGCCGCCATAATCGGAATCCCACTGGGGATTTTGGCCGGAACCTTCAAGTTTGCTGAGGCTGCTATTCAACCCGTTACTGAATTTATTCGCTATATGCCTGCCACTGCCTTCATCCCTCTGATAATGGTCTGGGCAGGAATAGGAGAGACAGCAAAAATACTTGTGATTTTTGTGGGTACTTTTTTCCAGATGGTCTTGATGGTGGCAGACAACATCCGCCTGGTGCCGGAAGATTTGCTTAGCGCTTCTTACACTCTGGGTGCTACCAGGTTCCAGGTAATCACAAAAGTATTGATACCTGCAACGCTTCCAAACCTGATGGATACCCTGAGACTTATGATAGGATGGGCCTGGACTTACTTGGTAGTTGCTGAAATGGTGGCGGCTACATCGGGCCTGGGCTATAGCATCTTAAAAGCCCAACGGTTCCTGAAAACAGATGTGATTTTTGTAGAGATTCTGGTAATAGGAATCCTTGGGCTGCTGACAGACCGCCTGTTTGCCTTTGGTAACAAAAGGTTGTTTCCCTGGGCACAAGGAGGCAGTTGATCATGGCGTTATCAGCGGAGATGGGAATCCATTATATCATTGGTAATGGACAGAAAATGACTGAAGCGGAGAATGTATATGTTCCTCCGAAGATATCTATTAGAGAAGTCAGCAAGGTATATTTAACTAAAAACCAGAAATACACAGCTCTTGACCGGGTCTCAATTGACATAACTGAAAATGAATTTATAAGTGTAGTAGGACCTTCAGGCTGCGGTAAATCCACCCTTTTACGGATGATAGCCGGGCTGGATATGCCCACATCAGGTAGGATATGGGTCGATGGTAAAGAGGTGACCGGACCGGGGGCCGAACGGGGGATGGTTTTTCAATCCTATACCCTGTTCCCCTGGCTGACGGTAGCTGAAAATATCGCCTTTGGTCCGAAATTAAAAGGGATGTCTTCTAAAAAGTGCAGGGAATTGGTGGATAAGTACCTGGAATTGATTGATTTAACCGATTTTGCCGACCGTTATCCCAAAGAACTGTCGGGTGGTATGAAACAGAGAGTAGCTATAGCCAGAGCTCTGGCCAACAACCCAGAAGTACTTTTAATGGATGAACCTTTTGGAGCCCTGGACCAGCAAACCAAAATGTCAATGCAGGAAATGTTGTTGAAAATCTGGCGGCACGAAAAAATTACGGTCATATTCGTAACCCATGACATTGATGAAGCGATTTTTCTGGCCCAGAAGGTCTATGTCATGGAGGCCAGGCCGGGGCGGATTAAGGCTAGCTTAAAAGTCCCCCTGCCGGACAAGAGGACAGGGGACATTAAGGATACCATGCAGTTTATCAAACTGAGGAAAGCGATCGTCGCTTTATTAAAAAACTACCATTAATGAAAGGAGAAATGATTATGGGATTTTATCACAAAGAACATTTTGAGGGAATGCAGGCCGCCAGGAATGAGGGATCCATTCCTGACACCAAATGGAGGGAAGAGATTAAAAAGAGCCTGGAATACGGGCTGGAGGCGGCCGACAGCATTGTAGACCGCAGTATAAGCTGTTTCAGCAGAGGGGAACTGCCCCACTTTGCCGGCATTAATACCTTCTTAAAAGTTCCCTACCTCGAAGATGTTCGGAAAGTAGGCGAATACGATGTTGCTTTTATGGGTGTGCCTCACGACTGCGGGACTACTTACCGTTCCGGGGCGCGCTTCGGTCCCCAGGCCATGAGAAGGATTTCCGCCCTCTATACTCCTTACTATTATGAAATGGGTATTGACTTAAGGGAATCCTTGAAGATGTGCGATGTGGGGGATGTCTTTACTATCAATGCCAATAATGAAAAAAGTTTTGACCAGATTTCCAAGGCGGTGTCACATGTTTTTGCCAGCGGGGCCATGCCGATGATTATGGGTGGGGACCATTCCATTGGTTATCCCTGTGTCAGGGGGATAGCCCCTCATATCGACGGTAACATAGGGATTATTCACCTGGACCGGCATGTCGATACCCAGGAAAAGGATATGGATGAAAGGATGCATACCTGCCCATGGTTCCATGCCACTAATATTCCTAATGCTCCGGCCGCAAATCTGGTCCAGGTGGGTATCGGAGGCTGGCAGGTACCAAGGGCTGGGGTAAAAGTGGCTCGGGAAAGGGGTACCACCATAATTTCAGTGGCGGACTGTGAAAAAGTCGGTATAGAAAAGATTGCTGAAATTGCACTTGAAGTAGCGTGGAAAGGCGCCAAGGCAGTTTACCTCAGCTTTGATATTGACTGCATAGATGCCGGTTTCGTCCCGGGCACCGGCTGGCCTGAACCGGGGGGATTACTGCCGCGGGAAGCCCTGAAACTATTGCAGCTCGTAGCTAAGGAAGGTATATGCGCCATGGAAGTGGTAGAGGTCTCACCCCCTTATGATATTAGCGATATAACCGCTCAGTTAGGGGTCAGGGCCATGCTAGATGTTCTTGCTACTATGGTTGCTCACGGTAAAATTGGAAAAAAATATTAGTACAAGGTGCCTTATATGGACATGAGGACGTTTTCATATGGGCGCCGGTTTTCTGATCGGCATGAAACATGCCCATGTCAACCATGTTGTGGCGGTGACAATGATGATAAAAGAAAGTAGAAGTAAAGAAGCATGTTCATAGCTACGAACATGACAACGACAGGTGTTTTAGCTAAGGTAAAAACAGAGTTACGGTCTATAAGAAATTACATGACACCTCATGGAACAGAGCCCTGTGGTGGAAGGTGTGGTTTACAGTGCTGCGCCACACCTTCCACCATCGGCGGCTCCTCCGGCCGGTAAACTTAGCCGGGTTTCCTCCCAGGTAAAAGTACCCGAGGAGGAGATAGCTAGAGTAATTGAGAATGCTTATAAAATCTAAAAACAGAGAAAAAGGCGTTATCCATTCTACTGGTGGAACAGTATTTTAAATTTTGCTTTGGGAAAGGGACAGAATTTTTTACAGGGGACGACAAAATAGATAAAATCATGAAACTTGATGGAGTACCTGGTGGCAAATTAAGTGAAAAGGGGGGGCATGAATGCATCTAACCCCGTGGGAGAAGGATAAGCTGCTTATCTTCCTGGCGGGTGAGCTGGCCAAAAAAAGGAAGGCCCGTGGATTGAAGCTCAATTATCCCGAGGCTGTTGCTCTCATTAGTGCAGAAATCCTGGAGGGGGCCAGGGACGGTAAAACAGTGGCCGAGTTAATGCGACTTGGTGCGCAGGTACTCAAAAAGGATGATGTTTTACCGGGGGTAGCAGAAATGATTGATGAGGTCCAGGTAGAGGCGACATTCCAGGACGGCACCAAACTTGTTACTGTCCACAATCCTATAAGGTAGGGATAAAATATGAAGCCGGGTGAGTATGTTTTGTCCGATACACCTATTATTTGCAATAACGGGCGCTATACAGTTACTATTACGGTAGCTAATACCGGTGATCGACCGGTACAGGTCGGTTCCCATTACCATTTTTTTGAAGTAAACAGGGCATTGAGATTTGACCGGGATAAGGCCTTTGGGATGAGGTTGAACATACCATCAGGTACGGCAATACGATTTGAGCCGGGAGAAGAGAAAGAGGTCACCCTGGTGGCTGTAGCAGGTTTCAGAACTATTTACGGCCTGAACAACCTGACCGAGGGAACGGTTAGCGAAGAGAGGCGCAAAATTCAATGCTTAGAGAAGGCCAGGCAGATGGGTTATTATGAGGAGGTTACTGAAAGTGGTACTGATATTAAGTAGAAAAGAATACTCCGATATGTTTGGCCCGACCGTTGGCGATAAAGTTCGGCTGGCCGATACAGATTTATTTATCGAGGTTGAAAAAGATTTAACAGTGTATGGAGATGAGTGCAAATTCGGTGGCGGGAAAGTGATCCGCGACGGTATGGGGCAGTCACCAAGGTTGACGAGAGCTTGCGGTGCGTTAGATCTAGTTATTACCAATGCCTTGATTCTTGACTACTGGGGCATTGTAAAGGCAGATATTGGCATTAGGGACGGCCTGATTGCTGGCATCGGGAAAGCCGGTAACCCTGATATTATGCAAGGGGTTAACCCTGATTTAATCATCGGAGCCAGTACTGAAGTCGTCGCCGGGGAGGGTTTGATTGTTACGCCCGGTGGGGTGGATGCTCACATTCACTTTATTTGTCCGCAGCAGGTGGAAGCTGCCCTTTGTACTGGAATAACAACAATGATCGGTGGGGGGACCGGTCCGGCAACCGGTACCAATGCCACCACCTGTACTCCTGGTCCATGGAATCTACACCGCATGCTGGAGGCGGCGGAGGCATATCCAGTAAATATGGGTTTTTTGGGTAAGGGAAACGCTTCTTTCCCTGAGCCGTTAGTAGAGCAGATAAAAGCAGGTGCAATAGGGCTTAAACTTCACGAGGACTGGGGTACAACACCCGCCGCGATTGATTGTTGTCTAAAGATAGCGGACGAATATGATGTGCAGGTGGCCATCCACACCGATACGTTGAATGAGGCCGGGTTTGTAGAAGATACCATTACGGCGATTAATGGCCGCACTATCCACACTTACCACACTGAAGGAGCGGGCGGGGGGCACGCGCCAGACATTATTAAAATTGCCTCCTATCCAAATGTGCTCCCATCTTCGACTAACCCCACGATGCCATTTACGATTAACACTATGGAAGAGCACCTGGATATGCTTATGGTGTGCCATCACCTGGACAGCAAGGTTCCCGAGGATGTAGCTTTTGCGGATTCGCGAATCCGGGCCGAGACAATTGCTGCCGAGGATGTACTGCATGATATGGGCGTCCTTAGCATGATGAGTTCTGATTCACAGGCCATGGGTAGAGTAGGGGAAGTAATAATACGCACCTGGCAAGCAGCGGACAAAATGAAGAAGCAGCGAGGGCGTTTACCGCAAGAAGTGGGTGACAATGACAACTTTAGGGTAAAGCGTTATTTAGCCAAATATACTATAAACCCGGCTTTGACCCACGGTATCGCCAGATATGTAGGTTCGATAGAGGTGGGTAAGTTAGCGGACCTGGTATTGTGGAAACCCAAGTTTTTTGGGGTCAAACCAGAGTTAGTAATAAAAGGTGGTATGATTGTCATGGCCCAGATGGGAGATGCCAACGCGTCAATCCCCACACCGCAGCCTGTTTTGAGCAGGTTAATGTTTGGTGGACAGGGTCGGGCGAGGTACAGCACCTCTTTAACTTTTGTTTCTAAATATGCCTTTGAGGATGGAATTGGGGAGAAGCTTCGACTTCAAAAGAAAGTCGTACCGATTGGCCACTGCCGTACCTTGACAAAGGAACAAATGGTTCATAATAATTCCACACCGGTGATTCAGGTAGACCCCGAAACCTATGAAGTAAGGGTAGATGGAGAATTAATAACTTCTGAGCCGGCAAGGGAACTGCCGCTAACTCAGCGATACTTCCTATTTTAATGGGTCTGCGGGGTGATGGTCTGTGATTGTTAACAAGATAGTGGGTAATATAAAAAACTTCCCTTGTGCCAGTCGCCGGGTCGAGAGGCTGTATTTATCCTGGGATGAGCTTGTGAAGAGAATAATCCGCAAAACCACGGATGCAGGTACGGAAGTGGCTCTAGTGCTGTCTGAGACAGGGAGTCTGCATGAAGGGGATATTATTTATGCGGACGAGGAAAAGCTCATCTTCGTAGATGTAAGGCCTCTTGATGCCATTGTAGCCAGACCCAAAGACCTTTTTGAAATGGGCCGTATCTGTTATGCCCTTGGAAATCGCCATTTACCTATCTTCATTGAAGGTGATGATGTTATCACTCCCTATGATCCCGTAACCTGGGACTTTTTGTACCGAAGTGGGTTCGATATAGAAAGATGCGAGCGGAGGATATCCCATGCCTGCCGGCTATCAGGGCGCCATCACTGATTCGGCATTTCTCTGCGCTTTGCAGGTAGCGGACTCTCTTTTTCCTATTGGGAGCTTTAGTCACTCTTACGGTCTGGAGACTTTTGTCCATGAAGGTGTAATTACTTCAGCTGCGTCCTTGAAGGAATTTATGTTAACGTATGTACGTTATGTATTAGCCCATACAGATTGCCTAGGTGTTTTTTTAACCCAAAAGTATGCTGTTGTTTATAATTTTGATTCAATTATTCACCTGGACCAGCTTATGACTGCTTTAAAGAGCAGTTGCGAGACTAGAGAAGCCAGTACGAGGATGGGCAAGGCGATGTTAAATATTGCTCAGCAACTTCTACCTTGCCCTTTACTTGAAAAATATACTGTGGAAGTGAATAAGGGTGTTGCACACTGTAATCATGCTGTTGTTTTTGGTTTGATTATGCAAATTATTGGCCTGCCTCCTTTACAGGCTAACTTGGTTTATCTTTATAATACTGTTGCCAGCATGGTCAGTGCAGCCATAAAACTAGTCCCACTTGGACAGAGGGAAGGCCAGAGCGTTCTTTTTTCCCTTCACCCACTGATAATTGAAACCGCCAAAAAAGTGCTTGAGCTTGAAGAAAGGGATTTAGGTGCGTTTACGCCGGCTCTTGAGATAAGGTGTATGGCACACGAAAGACTTTATACACGTTTATTTATGTCATAGAAGTGTATCGGGGGGGTTAGTAATATGAAACCAGTTAAAATAGGAATAGGTGGGCCTGTGGGTTCGGGTAAAACCCTTTTAATTGAAAAGATCACACGCAAACTGGTAAATGTTTATAGTATGGCCGTGGTAACTAATGATATTTACACCAAAGAAGATGCCGAGTTTTTGATCAGAAATGGTGTTCTTCCCCAGGAACGTGTTGTGGGAGTAGAAACGGGAGGATGTCCGCATACAGCCATTCGTGAGGATGCTTCAATGAATTTGGAAGCCGTTGATGCGCTTATAAAAAAGTTCCCGGATCTTGATCTCATATTCATAGAAAGTGGAGGGGACAACCTGGCCGCATCCTTCAGTCCCGAACTTGTAGATTTCAGTATCTATGTTATAGATGTCGCGGGCGGAGACAAAATCCCTCGAAAAGGAGGGCCGGGGATAACTAGGTCAGATTTGCTGGTGATTAATAAGATTGATCTGGCTCCCTTTGTTGGAGCCAGCCTGGAAGTAATGGAACGGGACGCATGTAAGATGAGGGGGAACCGGCCTTTTATTTTTACAAATTTAGTTAATGAGACCGGGTTGGAGAAGGTTATTGCCTGGATAAGAAAAAATGCTCTTCTTGAGGACCTGCGATGAGTAAGGAGATACTTAACACCATCTCAAGTCCATTGCGCATAGGGAAGCAAGGACATCTTTATATTAAGTTATCTCATCGAGAAGGCTACACTTATATTGCTGATAGCTATTGTGTTATACCGCTAAAAATTGCCAAGCCTTTTTATCTGGATTCTACCGGGGAGATATTTATTTACATTATGAACCCGACCGGTGGAATGGTACAAGGAGATCGCTATCGCCTGGATGTGTTTTTAGCTCCAGGTGCGCAAGCATTTATCACATCACAGGCTGCTACAAAGATATACCGCATGGAATATGATTATGCTGCTGCAACCGAATTTTTTGAGGTTAAGGAAGGAGCTTTATTAGAATATTTTCCTGATCCGGTTATACCTTTTGCGAGCTCTCGTTTTATCGGTGAAACAAAGATAATACTTGAGCGAGGTAGTACCGCTTTTATTGGCGAAATATTGTTTCCCGGGCGAATAAAAAGAGGAGAGATATTTCAATATGATTTTTACAGCAGGAGAACAAGGGTTTTTTACCAGGGAGAGCTCGTTTACTACGACATAATTGATTTGAGGCCAAAGGAGAAAAGGGTTGACTTACCTGGTATATTTGAGAGTTACACTTGTTATGGACAGCTTACCATTTTTTCAAGTGCGGTAAATAAGGAGCTCAGCGATCTCCTGCATTTTGCCTTACAAGATATCCCGGGTTTAACTGGTAGTGCCTCTTTAACTCAGAAGTATGGTGTTATTATTCGCATTCTTGGCTTGGACACTGTACAGATAAGTGGTGCTTTAACTATGTGCTGGGATATAGCGCGAAAATTTCTGTTAGGCCGACCCGCTCCTAAGATAAGGAAGTATTAAGATGAACGTTGCCCGCTCTCAATAAGAACGCTCGGCACAAGGTGGACAACAGCGCTCGGTGGTGCTGGGAAACTGGTGTTCCGGAAATAAGTATCCCTCGCCTTCACGCCAGGCTTGGGTTTTCCGAGGTATGGAAATTTTCCCCAGCGGTTTGAGGGGCGGCGGCCGGTTTACCTTCACCCAGAGTTAAATAAGGATCCGGTTCTTTGCATAACCCCGCCGTTTTAATAATCATCAAACCCGTGCCTCCGCGCCTCATTAATTGCTCGGTGTGGCGAAGGTCACACTTTCAGGATAAAGGCCAACACGGAAATATTTGGCGCGGGGCACATTTTTCCCACGCTCAACCAGCCCTATTTGAATCCCGGATCAAAGCCTCTATTTTTATTTTTGGAAAGAAACGGGATCTCGTTAATCCGTCCCCGTTGTTCCATGAGCCCTTTCCGGTGCCTTCAGCCCTCGACCGTATAGACGTTCACTGTGGGTAGCCTATACTGTCAAGGGTTTCTATGATTTCAGTGTGATCCGTCTGTGATATTGTCAGGGTGAAATCCATCTGTGAAAAAGTTAGTATCTTCTTAGCCCCCTAAGCAATTTGGAAAATCTCCGGGTAGAACCTATAATAACCTTGGGGTGCGGTCAATGAGACAATAACCGAGAAATTCAAAGAGCAAATCTTGGCCGAATGCCAGGGGGTCGGTAACGTAGCCCTGGTCGCCAATCATCACCAAAACCGAAAATGACCGCTAAAAAGGCGCTTGGCAGAAAAGGAGCTAGAGCTGGCCATTCTTAGAGAACTAAGGGATAAAGTAAAAACCCTCGGCTTACAGCAAAGTCGACATAGCAGAAAAATGGATTTCTCCGGGCTGACCCCCTAATTTTGGACATCAGGCACAAATTGGTAAGGCTTTTACAAAATTACGCTGAAAAGCATCATAATATCCCGATGGAGTTAAATAACCTATCTTCGAGGGGATACGGACATTGTTATAGTAGTCCATAAACTTATGTATCACCTCATAGGCCTCCCTGAAACTATTAAATTTGTACCGTGCCAGGCATTCCTCCTCCAGGATGCTGGGAAAGGACTCGATATGAGCATTCTTATTGGACGTTTTGTAGGGGATAAGCTCATGCTCTACCCCTAGATCCTTGCAGGTTTGCGCAAAAAGATTACTGGTGAACTGGGAACCATTATCTGTCCTTATAACCGGTTTGGTAGCATTTTTATCCAGCCGGCGTTTCCATAGCGCTGATTTTAAGGTGTAGACGGCATGTCTGGCTTCGCAGGTTAAACCTGCATGATAGTCGATAATAGAACGATCAAAGACGTCAATAATGGAAAGAACATAGAAGAAACGGCCCTCGCCAGCTATATAGCCGTATTTTATATCTATTTCCCAGAGTTGGTTGGGACCGGTAACTATCCGGTTCCTGGCTAAACGGCGGGGATGTTTAACCTTTATTTGCCGCTGGGGCTTTAATATCCCCATTTCTTTACAAAGGCGGTAAACCTTCTTTTTGTTGATAATCAGTCCATACTTGTGTTTTAAGATAATCGTCATCTTGACATAGCCATAGGCGAAGCCTTCGCCCTCAATTAGCTCCTTTAGCCATGCTTTTATTTGTTCATCACTAACCGGTTCTTGTTGCCTGTTGTAGGAATAACCCTTGATAGGACGGCCACCACCATATCTCCTTTTTCCTTGAGATTTAAGGGAATAGTAATAGGTGGAACGGCTGAGACCAATAATCCGTAAGACGAGGGATACCCTGTAACCCCGGTTAATCCATTTACTTGCTATCTCTACTTTATCTGTAAGTGTGGGTTGTTTTTTTAGCAGGTCTTTTAAGATCTCTATCTCTAATTCTTTTTCCCCTAATAATTTCTTTAGTTTTTCGTTTTCAGTTATTGTTTCTTTTAGCTCTTTTAGGTGGGAATTAATACCCTGGCTTCCTTTTGAGGTTTTGCTGCTATTTCCTGTAAAGGCCGCTTCCCCATAGCGGCGATAATTCCTCGTCCACCGGTTAACCATGCTGGAAGATAGACCATATCTTCTGGCTACTACTGCACAGTTTCCGGTTTCGAGGTATTCTTGGACGATCTGTGTTTGGCAAGTAAAAAATGATGAATTCGGCAATCAAAAAGTGCAGAGTTTGCCATCACGCTCGGTAATCTTTCTCCCTCGAAGACCCGGGGAGATTTCAGTTTGCCGTGGTTGTAACACTGTT
>Ga0247720_100288_pt1 | contig 21590 bp, 18 predicted proteins | sample MSEWel2015_12_15_FD_189078 | JGI IMG/M metagenome (GOLD analysis project Ga0247720, IMG submission 189078) | Subsurface sediment microbial communities from gas well in West Virginia, United States - MSEEL Well Study Marcellus 3H_2015_12_15 | ecosystem: Environmental > Terrestrial > Deep...
AGCAGCTCCTTTCCCGCATAATCCCGGGAAATTTCCTCCCCCAGCTCACGCACCCGCCGGGCAATTTCCTCTTCAGTAATCAGTACTCTTTCCATATCCCCGTGCAAGTAAAATCACTCCTGAAAATAAAAAATGCAGCAGCAGTGCCGCTCATTGAAATCCTTAATTTATAATAAAAGAAAAATGGGGCAGCGTCAATTATTCGTCGAAAATTATACCGGCGGGTTGATCTGCATCTCCCGGTCATAATCCCACAGCTTCAGGCCTACCGAAAGGCCCGCTTTATTATCCGGCCCCCTGGCCTCCAGGACAGCCTGGCGAATGCGGTGGTCCCCGGGATCAATCCATAACTTGCAGTAAAAATCCGTGTATTTCAATTCCAGGTAAGAATTATCCAGAAGGGGCTGGCATTCCAGCACCAGCATCTGCCTGTCCTCCAGCTTTTCCCTGCCCCCGTAGCGGGTTCCGGCCACATCTTTAAATTTTAAAAAACCCAGGGGATTAAATTCGGCCACAAACAGCTCCGATTGGACCAGGCGGTTTCCCTCCAGGGTGAGCCAGTTCCGGGTCCACAGATCCCGCATGTAGGTGGTATCCCCCACCTGAATGAACTCCACGGGGCTGTTGTACATGGTACCCTTGATATGTATGCGATCCGGAGCCTGCCGCTCCCCTTCCACCCGGCTGAGAACCCCGTCCTCGCCCAGCCTGGCTTCCACCCGGTAGCGAAAACTTTTGCTGGAGGCCGTTTTCTCCAGGGCTTCTGCCAGCAGCTGTTCGGGAGCTATTTCCGGCTCGGGAGCCAGTCCCCCCCTCAGTCCCCAGAGGGCCAGTAAAAAAAGAAGCAGGCCCAGAATAAACAGCAGGTACTTGCGGCGCAAGATCAACCAGCGCGGACCCCCTGCTGATTCCATGGCTTTTCCCTCCTTCCTGCTGTGTAAACAATATGTTCCGGCAGGGGAAAATATGACCATCTCTTGAATAATATGGCCCTAACTGTAAAACCCGCGTAAATAACTCTTTTCACCCGGGGTCCGGCGGGTTATAATGGCAAGGGTAAGGGCCGGTTAAAACCACTGCTTCAAACGTCTAAAAAACTACACGTGGGAGAGATTGGTGTGGAAATCAGGGAAATGCAGCAGGAAGTGGACCGCTGGATCAGCCAGTTTGAAGAAGGCTACTGGCACCCGCTGTCCATGCTGGCCCGCCTGACTGAAGAGGTGGGCGAGCTGGCCCGGGAGGTCAACCATCTATACGGCCAGAAACCCAAAAAACCCGGGGAGCCCCCGGGGGACCTGGCCCTGGAGCTGGCCGACGTGCTTTTCATCATCGTTTGCTATGCCAACTCCCTGGGCATTGACCTGGAAGATGCCTTTCTCCGCATGATGCAGAAATACCGGCAGCGGGACAGCAACCGCTGGACGAGAAAAAAACAGCCAGACAAGGAGTGAGAAAAATTGGCCCAAGTTAAACCCTTCAGGGGACTGCGCTACGCTCCCGATGCAGGGTCCATGGCTGATCTGGTGACCCCCCCTTACGATGTCATTGATGCAAAAGCCCAGGACGGCTACTACCGGCGCCACCCATACAACATCATCCGCCTGGAATACGGGAAGGTTTACCCCGATGATAACGAAAGCAACAACCGCTACACCCGGGCGGCGGCTGATTTTAACGCCTGGCTGGAAAAAGGCGTGCTGGTGCCGGACAAATCACCGGCCCTCTACCTGTACGAGCAGGAATTTGACGTGGGGGGAAGGCGCCTGGTGCGCAGCGGGATGTTCTGCACCGTGAAGCTGGAACCCTACGAGAAAGGCGTAATCCTGCCCCATGAAGAAACCCTGCCCAAACACAAGGCCGACCGGCTGGACTTGATGCGGGCCTGCCGGGCCAACTTCAGCCCCATCTTCGGCCTTTACGCCGATGAGGAAATGACCGTGGACGGCCTCCTGCGCCGGGAAAGGGACCGCCAGCCTGAACTGGAGTTCACCGATGAAAACGGCCACGGTCACCGGATGTGGGTAATTTCAAATCCCGCTATTATTGAGCAGGTGCAGCAGGCCATGGCCGGCAAGCGCATCTACATTGCCGACGGCCACCACCGCTACGAAACAGCCCTGGCCTACAGCCGGGAAAGGCGGCTGGAAGAAGGCGACCCGGAGGGCGCAAGGCCTTACGATTACGTGATGATGACCCTGGTCAACCTGTACGACCCCGGCCTGGTGGTGCTGCCCACCCACCGCCTGGTGCGCAATGTGGTCAACCTGGATGTGGAGGAACTCCTGGGCAGGATTCAAGAGCACTTCCAGGTGGAGGCCTTTACCCTGGCTCCCGACCGCAGCAATTTTACGGGCTTCATCAGGGAACTGGCCTCCCGGGGAGGCTTCACCGGGGATGTCCGGCCCGCGGCCGACCCCCGCACCCGCCGCCACTGTTTCGGCCTGTACTGCGGCAGCGGGCGGCTGTACTTCTTAACCCTGCGGGATGAAGGAGCATTAACCCGCCTGATGCCCGCCGGTCATTCCGCCGCCTGGCAGGGGCTGGACGTTTCGGTGCTGCATCACCTGATCCTGGACCGCCTGCTGGGCATCGGCGGCGAACAGAGGGCCAAAGAAAGCCATCTCACCTACACCAGGGAAGAAGTGGAGGCACTGAAAGCTGTGGATGAAGGTGAATACCAGCTGGCCTTCTTTTTAAATCCCACCCTGGTGGAGGAAGTCACGGCTGTAGCCGCCAGCGGCGAAAAAATGCCCCAGAAATCCACCTTCTTCTACCCCAAGCTGATTACCGGCCTGGTCATCAACCCCCTCTTTGCAATCAACAGCTAGAGGGCCAAAATAAAGGGCGGCGACCAACCCCGGCACTGCGGGGTGACCGCCGCTCTCTTGATTTGCGGCCCAATGGTAGCATCAGGGAAGGAACCGCACTTCTTACGCCTTTCCTCTGGCTGCCGGGCGGAAACGGCACAGGATGTTCCGGGCCAGTTCCAGGGCGTAGTATACCTCGCCCACCCGCAGCAGCCAGCAGCCCAGGAAGTAAAAACACCCCCCGGCAGCGATAAGTACCCCCAGGCGCAGGCCCTGCAGCACAAAATCGCCCGGGCTGCCACCCATGAATTGCCCCGCCAGCCCTTCCAGCAGCGGCCAGCCCGCCAGAGCCAGGCCCCGCCCGTCCAGCCACCACACAAATAGCCCCATCAGCAGGGAGGCCACCAGAACACGCCCCACCTGCCCCACCAGGACCCTGCCGCCGATATACCCCAGCCGCCGGCGGAGCAGCCAGAACAAAAGAAAGCAGCCCACCCCTGCGGCAGCGGAAGTGGCCAGGGCCAGCCCGGCCAGGCCCAGGTACCGGACCAGGATCAGGTTCAGGGCAATGTTCACGGCTACAGCCACCAGGCCGGTGGTCATGGGAGTCCAGGTATCCTGCAGGGCGTAAAAGGCCCGGTTGAGGAACTCCCGCCACATCAAAAAAAGCAGGCCGGGAGTGTAAAAGAAAAGGGCCACGGCCGTCATGGCGGCGTCCCGGCTGTCAAAGGCGCCCCGCTGGAAGATAAACCGCACCAGGTCTTCCCGGAGAACCATCATACCCACCGTCAGGGGAACCAGCACAAAGGCCAGCACCCGCAGGCCCCGGACCAATCCGGCCCGGAACCCGGCGGCATCCTCTAAAGCCCTGCGCTCGGTCAAAGCGGGGTAGAGGACGGTAATCAGGGGGACGGCAAAAAGACCCTGGGGCAGGTTCAAAACCCGCTGGGCGTAATTCAGGGCAGAAATACTGCCCTCGGCCAGGCCGGAAGCCAGCATGCGGTCCACAATTACGTTTAACTGGTTGGCCCCCACCCCGATCAGCACCGGCCCGGCCAGCCAGAGCATTTTTTTCAAGGCCGGGTGGCGACGGTTGAAGACCGGGCGGTAGGTGATGCCCCGCCGGTAGAGGGCCGGCACCTGGATGAAAAACTGGCTGGCCGTGGCCAGCACCGTGGCCCAGGCCACACCGGCAATACCCCCGTAAGCCCCGGCCAGAAGGATGCCTGTGATCATGATGATGTTGTAAGGGATGCCCATGAAGGCCGGGGCGGCAAAGTGCTGGTGGGCGTTGAGCACCCCCTGGGCCCAGCCCACCATACCCATGATCACCACCATGGGCAGCAGCACCCGCACCAGCCGGGTGGTAAGCTCCGCCTGCTCCGGGCCGAACCCCGGGGCCAGGATGCCCACCAGCCAGGGAGCCGCCGGTATTCCCAGCAGGGCGATGACCAGCAGGATGCCGGTGACGGCATGGAAGCAGGTCCAGATCAGTTCCGGCAGCTCGGGCCTTTTCTCCGCCCGGTGCAGGTACTCGCTGAAAAAAGGGATGCCCACCGTGGTAATGGTGGTACCCACCAGGCCGAAGAGAAGAGCCGGGATAATCATGGCCACCAGGTAAGCATCGGTGGCCGCGCTGGCGCCGAAGGCCGCCGCCAGGACCGCTTCCCGGCCAAAGCCCATGATTTTGCTCAAAATGGTAGCGCCCATGACCAGCGCCGTGGCCCGGGCGATCCGTCCTCCGTCGGTCAGTGTGCTAGTTCACCTCGTTTCCAGCAGCGTGCGGGATGTTTAAAATGTTCTCCACGGCTGGCTTTCCCTTCCGGTCACAATTCGGCAGGGGGCCGGCGATTCCTGCCGAAAATAGGAGCAATTCTGTAACGGCTGGCTGTCAGGATAGCCCCGCTGACAACCGGAGGGGGTGAATTGTCTTCAGCAGCAGGTAAGCTTAAAGGAATTGAAACAAAACAAAATAATCAGGCGATACATCGAGCTAACCTTCACCTGGCCGTAGAAGCCTGCCTGGATATCGGCAACCATATTATTGCCGACTCTCAGCTTCGCGAGCCCCGGGACTACAAAGACATCGTGGTTGTTCTTACGGAAACGGGGTTTCTTCCCCCTGCCAGGCTGGAGAACTTAAAAAAATAGCGCAATTTCGTAACGTTATCGTTCACGATTACGCCAGAATCGACCCCGAAATCCTGTATGGGATTTTACGAAATAATCTCGATGACTTGCGCCTGTTCGCTGGCATGGTCAGGGACATGTTTTTGAAGGAGCAATAAGAGTAGGCGTAAATGTTATATGCCCAGGATTTCCCTCAGGGGCTGCCGCAGTTCCAGGGGAATGGTGGCAATTTTAACCCGGCGACCTTCCAGCGTAGCTTTACCCACCATCACCAGGCCCAGGGACCACAGGAAACCCAGCAAAGATTCCGGTTCCCGCTCCTGCCAGAAATAGCCGTCCCCTTCTAAAGAGCCGAATTTGCGGGTAACAGCATTCAACCGGCTCCAGCCGCCCCGCTGCAAAAGGTATTTTAAAAGCTCTCTTTCCTCCTCTTCCAGTTCCCCCACCGCCTTTTCCAGGTTATCGCGTCGGGAAAGAAATTGCCGTAGTTGCTCTTCCCGCTGCCGGCGCTGCCGCGCGGGCTCGAAGCCGTAATATATGCAGGCACCCTCCAGCCAGTGGGCGGGCATGTTTTTCAACCCCCGGGAGAGGGGAGCGTCCACGGGCAGAGGTTTCTCTTCTATTTTCCGGCGCTCATCTTCCTCATACGCCCGCATAATCATTTCCGACATTTCCGACAGGAGAACAGCATTTTCCTTACGCTCTATTTCCCTTTCCAGAGCTTCAAGCTTTTCGGCATGCTCCTTTTCAAATTCCGGATCATCGATTCTGGCCAAATACTGACGGGCTTTCGCCACCTCTCCCTTTTCCAGCATCAGCAAAGAAAGGTTAAATAGAAGGAACGGGTTGTCCGGCTCAAGTTGCTCCAGCATTTCCATTATGTTTAGAGCCTCATCCAGATCGCCCTTCAAGCGCAGAAGGTTGGCGAGGGTCACCATGGCCGGGGGGTAGAACTTTCCTTCCCGGAAGATACCCAGCAGCATTTCCACAGCTTCCTCTATTTTCCCTTCGCCCTGCAGCTTAATTGCCCGGTTCACCATCCCGTCCAGTTCTTCATCCGGTTCCGGCAGGACGGGAGTCGTTTCGATTTTCACCAGCCGCCGCTCACCATCGATAACCATGGGAACGGGCTCGTCTTCCCGCAGGATGCCCCTGGCGGTGAGGGCCTCCGCCGCAGCAATTTTCAGGGCGGGAGAAAACCCGGAATCATTCAGCACCTGCCGGCCCAGCTTTTCGCCCCACTCATCGCCGTAGTAAATCAGGTCATACATCCCCCGGAAAGCTTGCGGGGAGTTACCCTCCAGCAGCCAGGCAAGCAGCATCATGCGGAAAAAGCCGTCCTGCATGTACTGCCGGCGTGCTTCCTCACTGGCCGCGGCTTCTTTTATCATTGCCTGCAATTTTTCCTTGGAATAGAATTTGTAACCCATCTGAAAGGGCGGAATAACCCCCCGTTCCACCAGGAAGGCCACCTGCTGCATGCCGGAAAACAGCCCGGATATCTGCGCCAGGGAAGACCAAAGGTTTGCAGCCCGCCTGTACCGGCCCAGGTTGAAGCAGGCCACTGCAGCCAGGAGTTTGTTTTCCCAGGAAACATGATGGGATTCCCAGCGGCGGTAAAGTTCAAACACCTGCCGGTGCTCTCCCAGTTCGGCGGCCGCCAGCATGATGGCCACCGTATACTCCCGGAATGAATGCGGAACCTGCCCCTGGCTCCGGCGCAGATCTGACAATCCCATCTCGAAGCTCTGTACGGCCTGCTGCAGCCGCCGGCGGGCCTGGTCCTCCTGGCCCAGGGAACAGTGAATCCTGGCAGCCAGGGCGAAAGTATAGGGGTTTGCACCCGTATCTTCCTTTTCCGGGTCCAGGCATGGCTTCAGAATCTCCAGGGCGCGCCGGGGCTCTCCGGCCATAAAGACAGCCAGCGCCAGGTTGTTGCGTGTGGGAACAGCGTTATCCTCTTTCAGGGCTGCGGCAAAGGCCTTTTCCGCGGCCCGGAAGTCGCCCTTCTCCAGAAACTCTCTACCTTTTAAAACAAGTTCCTCAGCTTTATTGACCTTCGTTATTCCGTTGGATTGCCTCCTTAAAACTAAATATTTTGTAAGGTGGGAACTGCTGAGGGCATCTCCCCGCCGGAAGTGCTATATCCGGCCGTAGACGCGCTGACGCGCGTCTCCGTTAACTTCTCAGGGGTGAGGTCCCTGCAGGATACCGGTGAATGCGTACCGGGTAATGGGTACACGAGTACCGGGTAGCGGCAGCAATCTCCTTGGTGAGGGCGGGATAGAGAGATACTATTTAACAGGTGCGAAGCATGCTATTCACCTGCAATCCGGATCTCCATAACCACGCCGGCTCCATCCAGCCACAACTCAATCAGGGATTTGATGTACCGGTCCAGGTCGGAAAAGGCAATTCTGTTGCCCGAGGGATCAGTTACCCTCACCGCGGGGTCCACCTCATACTCCTTGTCCTTTTCCAGGACAATGCGGTAAGTCCCTCCAGTTGTTTTGATGGCCTGCAGTTTACCCGTTTGTTTTTTCAGGCCGGGACGGGAGGTTATCTTAATCTGCAGCACCCGTTCGTCCTGGATTTCCCCGGGGATGGGATCGAGGTAGGTAATTTCCACCCGGTCTCCCCGCATAACGCCCCCGGCACGCCGGTCTTCCCTGTCCACTATCCTGGCCCGGTCCCAGTAATCGAAGCGATCCGGGTTGCCCTTCTGGCCGGACCTGCCCAGCAGCCCCAGCGTTTTGCCGGTGAGTGTACCTACGGTACCCGAGATCTTTTTTACCTCGAGCAGGGTAACCCGCTTTACCTGGCCGCCGTCAAGCTCCACTTCCACGAAGTCGCCCGGTTTGAGGGAGCGGAAATCCTGTTTGGCCCTTTTCCCCATCAGCACCGCATCCCAGGCCAGAGAAAAAATGCGATCCTCGCAGTTCAAATCGTTCAATACCAGCAGGTTATCTTCACCCAGGACTACGGACTTCACCGAACCGGTTATTTTCTCTGTATTACCTGCTATCTTCCGTTCCTCCAGCAGGTTGACCCAGCGCACCTGCCGGCGGCCGTCCAGGATAACTTCCACCCGGTGGTTGCCGGCCTGGAGCAGCGTGCATTCCCTGCCGCCGGCGAAGCAATGATAATCTGGACTTACCCGCAACTTCTGCACCCCGACCAGGGAGGTGAGCTCCAGTTCCAGGCCTTTCGGGTCCATACGCACACTGGAAACCCAACCCTCCAGCTGACGGCCCGCCGGCACTTTAACCCAGTTGCGGTCCAGCAGGCTGGAAAGAATGACCGCCATCTCAGCGCGGTTCAATATGTGGGCGGGACGGAAAGTGCCGTCGGAATACCCGGACATGATCCCTGCTGCAGCCACGGCCCGGATGTAGGGTTGGTACAGGGCGGGGGCCCGGTCGATGTCGGGAAAGTCGCCGGTGGAAGGGGCACTGCCGGAAGTGCTTCCCTCTTCCGGTACGGGCAGGTAAAAACTCCGGGCCAGTAAAGCGGCCACTTCGGCCCGGGTTACCGGTTTATCCGGATTAAAGGAAGCCACCCACTCCGGGGGCAAAAATTCCTTTTTTACTGCAAAGGTAAAGGAATCCTGGCCCCAGGGCACCCGGGGGATAGGACTTCCAGCAGACGTAGGCGTGCCGGAATCCTCAACGGTGCGTCTCCGGGTTCCCCGGCGGGCCGCCTCCGCTGCGGCCTTTTCGAAATCGCCCACCCGCATCACAAGGGCCACCAGCTCCAGCCGGGTGAGGGGGCGCTGGGGCCGGTAGGTGGCATCGGGATAACCCCGGACCAGATCCAGGGCGGCCAGGCGCAGGATGTGGCTTCTGGCCCAGTGGTTCCGTATATCCTTGAACCACTCTGTTCCGGCCGACCCCCCCGCTGCCACCCGGGGAGGTAAAATAAACATAATCCCTGTAATAATTCCCGCCATCAGCAGGACAAACTGGAAATGAAATCGCCTCATATCAAAACACCTACTTGAACAGGCGCCAGGAATTGCCGGCATCCAGTATTTTGTACAAACTCCCTTTGTCTGTGACTATGTACAGGTAACCGTCCGGGCCCACAAGCGGCGGCCTGCTGACGGCCCCGTCCAGCTCCAATTCCCAGAGCAACCGCCCTCCGGTATCGACCGCCAGCAGGCGTTTGTCGGAAGTTCCGGCATAAATCCTGTTCCGCCTGCCGTCCACCGCCGGGGCTGAAATCAGATTCAAGAGCGGCTGGTACCATTTTTGCTGCCCGGTTTGCGCATCCAGGGCATAAATGCGTCCCCCGGCAGTGAAATAAAGGGTTTTATCCGGGGAAAGAACAGGGGCGGTCAGGTCGTCGAAGGGTATGGTCTGGCTCCAGGCGGGCCGGCCGCTGTCCTCCGGCCGGAAAGCATATACCTTCCCTTTATTCAACTTGTCGAGTTTCGACGGATTAACCGTTGCATAGAGAACGCCGTCGCCTCCCGGAACCAGGTGGACCTCCTTTATCTCTCCCAGCCAGTAACGCCAGAGGATTTTCCCGGCACCGTCCACAGCCAGCAGGGTCGATCCAGCCTGCCTGCGGCTGCAAACCACGTATACCGCCCGCTCGTCGCCGGCACAACCGTCAATTGCCCGGTCTTTAAGGGGGACGGCCCGGTACAGATCACCGGCATCCCAGTGTAACAACGCCCATTTATACCGGCCAATGGTGTCCACGGCGTACAATGCCGCAGGCAGGGGCAGGTAAAGGTAACCCCGCGGACCTGAAGACAACCAGGCAGGCCCGGATGCCGTGGAACCCTGGAAGGCACTGAAACTCCACCCCGCCGCCCCGTTCATTTTTATTTCCTGCACCACGGTACTCCCCGGTAAAAAAATAGAACCGGCGGGACCGAAAACCGGCCGGCCCATCCTCCCTCCCGCCGGACCGGCCGCCTCCCAGACCACCCGCCCCCGGGTGTCCACCGCCGCCAGCTTGTTGCCTACGGGGAGGTATAAAAGGCCGTTGGGGCCAACCATTATGTCCCCCGAAAGGCGGCCCACACCGGACAACTGCCAGATAAACTGCGCCGGTTTCCCCTTCTGTTCGGCCGGGGCATAGACGGTCAGTTCCCCGGCGGCCCGGGCGGGAGAAGGAGCGATTAGATGAAAGATAAGTAGCCCAAGGACAAGCCGGGCTAATAATTGCTTCGGTACTCCACACATGCCGACCACCCTTTACTGGTTCAGTCATTTCCCCAGCGTTAGCAATCACCACCCGGATACCGCAAGCTCCGCCGCGGCCAGCGGCGTCTCCAGGAGTCCGGCGTTTTTTAAGGGCACGAACACAGAATACGGGGGGGTGAGAGTCCGCTTCTGATCTCAATCTCCGGTCGATTCCAGCGGGTTGCCGATTCTCAACGCGGGGAAATATCTTTGCGGGATCCCTTTATCTGCCGTAAGCAGCAGGTCTGCCCGGTGCAGGGCGTGGGCGGCGACCAGAAAGTCCGGGAGTATATGACGGGGAAACCCTAGCATCTTACCGCAATCGGGGCATATTACGTTTATCTCCCTACCGCAGGTGCAGTGTTGAATCGTTTTGCCGCGGCGGCGGTTTTCGAGGTAACGCGCGAAAGCATCTGCCGCTGCAGACCAGACCTCCGCTGTCTGCTCCCAGTCAATTAAAATCCGACTATCTTTCAGAAAAGAGTCAAGCTTTTTTGTACTGATCAAGACCTTTAACTCTGCCCAAACTATAGGGGAAATAAGCAACTGGCCCTGCCCATCGTACTTGATCAGTGCCTGTGCAACAAGTTCCGCCTGATCTGCGGGCTTTCCCCGAAGAAGGATGATCAGCAGGTTGGTATCAATGGCAGTGCGCATAGGATCAGGCTTCTCCCGCCTCGGATTCCCGGCCGCGCAACTCCCGGACAAAGGCCGCAGCGTCGTTCACGTCCGCCAGTTCCTCGGCGCAGCAACCTATATACTTCTGAATAGGTGGCGGCGGCTTGTGGGGCAGGAGACGAAAACCGTCTTCCTGCGCAACCAGCTTCAACTCCCGGCATACGCCTTCGACACCGAGCATCCGGCGCACTTCCAATGGAATGGTTGCCTGTCCTTTTGGGTTGAGCTTCAAAACCCACTCCCTCTTTTTTGCTTCCCTGTACGCCCGCTTACCCGGAGACTTTGCGTGGACTTTTGTTATCTTCATCGGTTATCCCTCTTCTCGCGAAGTACAGCTTTATGTACAACTTTGAAGACGTACCTGTTGGTACAATTTTAGCCTTTCCTTGTTTCAAATGTCAACACTTTACAATTACCCTGTAACAGGGAAGGTTAACCTGGCCAACTTTCGAAGATGCTTTCCAAACGAATGGTGAGCCCGGAAAGGACACGGGAGGAGATTTCGCCTGTCTGCTCTGCCTCCTGGTCGAGAACGAACCTGCCCTCCTTGAGCAGAAAAACCTGTATCGATTTTTCTTCCGGGTCCACGATCCAGTATTCTTTGACGCCGCACCGCTCGTAAACCTTGAATTTTTTCCGCAGGTCGTAATAGGCGGTGGTCGGGGAGAGAATTTCCACCACCAGGTCGGGAGCGCCGTTTATCCGCTGCGGTTCGATGATATTCATTCTTTCCCGGGCGATAAAGATGATGTCCGGCTGGTAGGTTTCGGTTTCACCGAGGTAGACGTCTATAGGGGCGTGGAGTACAAGCCCCAGGTTTTGCCGGGTCACAAAGGTCACTATTTGAAATTCAAGTTTCATGGAAATAATCTGGTGGTACGTAGACGGCGCAGGAGTCAGGACAAATTCACCTCCAATGAGCTGGTAGGGTGCCCCCTCGGGGAGCTTACAATAGTCTGTGTAGGTGTGTTTTTTTTCGCCGGCAGCGGCGATCTCTACAAGTGCCGCCTTCATCGATTTCACCTCCCTGGATGCTTGCGGGAAAAGGCCCTGACCGGCTCTTTTGCGGCATTATTGTAACACCACCTCGATCTCATCCCCTCGCTTAATGCAGTGCGGATTATGGCTTGTTTTCAGGCACCACCTCAAGCTCCACAGCGCACAGGGCTTCCCATAACCGAACGTCCCAGCAGGCTGCTATGACCCGGCTTTTAACCTGTGTCTTCAGGGTTACCGCGGCAGCAAGATGTATGGCGTCAAAACCCCTCAGGCGGTGTTTCTCGGCCAGTTCTCCGGCAAGCCAGGCAAGGGAATCCGATACTTCCAGGGCGAGATACCTTGGCCAATCGTGCTGCAGGGCCGCCACAACCAGGCGATAATCCTTTTCCCCCAGCAGACCCTCACGGAAACCCCGGGCAAAGGCGGCCCGCGCTTCCGGGTAAGCCACCTTGCTGGTAGCTACCACCGCAGCCGCGTCCACCAGTTTACGCACAGTCTCCGAGCCCTGTTCGTGCACATAGAGCTTCACCAGTGCGCTGGTGTCCAGGTAACAGATCACCGGCGATCCTCCACGACCAGCGCTGCGATCGAGGCAGTGCCGGGAACCGCCGGCGGCACTGCTGCACCGCGTGGCTTACCCCCCTGCCAGGAAGCCACTTTCTCCTCCACCAGGGTTAAAACGGGAAGCTGCCCTTTTTCCTGAACCGGCACCAGCCTGGCAACGGGGACGTTACGCTCGGTGATGACAATTATTTCGCCCTGCTTGACCCGCCTCAGGTATTCGCTGAAGCGGTTCTTGACTTCCCTGATACCCGCCTTCATGGAATCACCTCCGGTAGCCACATTATAGCACGCAGGAGGCTACATGGCAAATAGTTTCGACCTGAAGCTAAAGCCTTACCACCCGAATACTGTGGAAAATTTTCCCATAATCAAAAACGGGAACCTCTATCTTTTTACAAAATCCCGCCTGCTTGCCGGCATCTCCCGGCTAATATTCCCACTCAAAATCCCCCACCCGGGGGTGGGCGGTAATGGCTTTTTTCATCAAGTCGCAAATTCTTTGCAACCCTTCCGGTGTCCTCGCCTCGCAGCGGGCCACCAGCACGGGCTGGGTGTTGGAAGCGCGCACAAGTCCCCACCCGTCCTCAAACAATACCCGGGCACCGTCCACGTCAATAACTTCGAACTGGCGCTGAAACTCCTTGACAAGTTGCTCTACAACGGCAAATTTAACTTCGTCCGGGCAGGGGATGCGGGTCTCCGCCGTTGAATAATATGCCGGCACATCGGCCAGGAGCAGGGAAAGGGGTTTTTCGGTATTGGATAAAATGCGCAAAAGCCTTCCGGTGGCATACAGCGCATCGTCATAGCCGTAATATTCGTCGGCGAAAAACATGTGGCCGGACATTTCCCCGGTAAAGGGGGCGTTAAGTTCCCGCATTCTGGCCTTGATCAGGGAATGCCCGGTGCGGGAAAAAACGGGCTTCCCCCCAAGGCGGGCGGCCTCCTCCACCAGGCTCTGGGAGCACTTGACCTCCACCAGCACCTGGGCGCCGGGGAAGCGGGGGAGAATTTCGCGCCAGAAGAGAATCATCAGCCTGTCTCCCCAAACTATGTTACCCTGCTCGTCAACCACCCCCAGGCGGTCGGCATCCCCGTCGTAGGCCACGCCCAGGTCTGCCACCTCCTCAAGAACTTTCTTCTGCAAATCGCGGAGGTTGGCCGTTTTTACGGGATCCGGGTGGTGGTGGGGAAAGGCCGGGTCGGGAGTACAATAAAGCTCTATCACGTTACAACCCCAGCGGCGCAGGAGCTGCGGCGCGAAGTAACCCGCCGTACCGCTACCGCAGTCCACGACCACTTTTAATTGACGGGGACCAAGCTTAATTTTATCAGCCAGCATTTCCAGGTAGGCGGGAACAACATCAGCAGTTTTAATTTTCCCCCGGCCGGCGGCAAAGAAACCGAGTGAGCTAATCTCCTTGAGCTTCTGGATTTCTTTCCCGTAGATGGTTTCTGCACCGCCCGCAGCGAGCTTAAATCCGTTTTCCTCCGGCGGGTTGTGGCTGCCGGTGACCATCACGGCACCTTTCACGCCCAGGTGATGGCGGGCGAAGTAAACCACGGGGGTGACCACCAGGCCCAGGTCAAGAACATCACATCCCGTTGATAACAGCCCGGCGCATATGCCATCCCGCAGTTCTCCGGAACTGGCCCGGTTATCCCGGCCCACCACCACCTCTTTCAATCCCTGTTCCCGCAGATAGGTGCCGAAAGCCATTCCCAAAATACGGGCGGTTTCATAATTCAGGTCTTTTCCCGCCACGCCCCGGATGTCGTATTCACGGAAGATAGAGGGGTTCAAAAAAGGAACTGTTTCCGGCAAGAAAAAAATCGCCTCCTGGGAACTGATAAAAATCTCTTATAATTCTACACTGCTTATAAGACCGACTTTCTATAAATCACTCAGTCTTTACTACCCGCTGTACCTTAAATTCCTCCACCGACGCAACTTCCTGCCGTCCGTTGACCAGGGCGTGAATGACGGCCTGTTTTTCCGGATCTGTATCTTTCTTCTGTCCCTGTGCCCCTTCGCCGCCCAAAGTTACGGGAATGGTCTGCAGGATGATTTTCAAATCCAACCATAACGAATAATTGCGGATGTAATAAAGGTCGAAACGCAGCTTGTCCTCCGCTGAAGTAGTATATTTGCCGTAAATCTGGGCCAATCCGGTTAAACCCGGTTTGACCAGGTGCCGGTAGTGGTAATGGTGCCGGTAGTGGTAATTTGGTATTTCACTGGCAAATTGATTAACGAAATAGGGTCTTTCCGGCCGGGGACCCACAATGCTCATATCACCTTTAATCACATTTATTAACTGGGGAAGCTCATCCAAACGGGTTGCGCGCAAGATTTTCCCCACAGGAGTTATGCGAGGGTCTTTTTCCTGGGCCAGTACCGGTCCGGTTAACTTTTCCGCATCCTTAACCATGGTCCTGAATTTATAAAGCAAAAAGGTTCGACCCCGGTAACCAACACGTTCCTGGGTATAAAACACAGGACCGGGAGAAGAAAAGGTTACCGCCACCGCGCTAAGGATGAAGAGAGGCAGACCCAGCAGCAGTCCCAATCCAGACAGGGTTAAATCCAGCGCCCGCTTTATCGCCCGCTGCAGCCAAGTTAGGCGGATATCCTGAATTTCCACTACCGGGAGGTCATCCAGCTGGAACATACTGCTCCCGCTCACCATAATATCGTAAAAGTCGGGTACCATGTAGGCTTCCCGTCGTGCCTGCAGGCATCTGGACAGGATAGCTGCTTTCTGCTCCCGGGAAAGTGAAGGTACCACCAAAACAGCATCCACCTGGAGCAACTCGGAAGGGAGGGCGTCCAATTCCTCAGGCGCCAGCACCCGCCGCACCTCAAACCAGCCGCGGGGCAACTCAAAAAGCTTGCCCAAAACCTTTGCTGCTTCCGCGGGAGGCCCCACTACCAGCAGCCTGCGCCGCCCGAACAACCACCTCTCAATATGCCATGATAGGTAGCGCCAGGAGCAGACCAGTATCACCTGCAGTAGAGCAGCCAGCAATAAAACGCTGCGGGGAAATGCAAAGCCGCGGAACCAGTAAGTAAGGGCCATGGTGGCTACCATTACCCCGAAAATGCCGGTCACTACACCACGCAGCAACGAAGCAAACCCGTTCTGGTGAACGTGATAAAGATTCAGACCTGCAAAAAGAATAAGCGTTACCAGAGCAACCCAGGGAGCAATTTTCAAAAAAGGTTCCCAGTTAATAGCCGGCGCCGGACCGGAAAAACGGATGTAAAAGGCCGCCAGGAAACCAGTCAGGACCAGAATTAAATCTCCAGTTGCCACCAAATAAGGAAATATTGACTTAAAAGCACGAGAGCGAAACATTTTTTACCGTTCCCCTGATAATTTAAAATTTATCTTTAGTAAAATATGGGTTTGGGTATAGATTCGACAAAAAATGGCCCGTTCCTTTCGTTATGGATAAAATCTCCACTTAGCAGGGTATTTTAACACTTTCTGAGTAGGTGTCTGTTACTATAATGTCTCTCTCATGTTATTTCCACCTAAAACCCGCTGATGCTATGGCAATTACCTCGCATTATCAGCTCCGGTGAGCCGGGATCATGGCGCAGATAATTTTTGCTGGATCCGGCACCCGTGCTGGCATAGCAGTAAATACAACCGTGGGGACAGGTATTATACATGCCGATGTCCACGCTTTCCCAGCACCCGCACTGTTTGCGGGTGGGCCTGATCCTGTAGAACCCTGCTTCCAGGTTGAATAAAGAAGCCAGCAGTCCCGCGTCCACGCAATGAGCTTTTTTCACCGGCCCGCCGACCAGATGGTCGTTGCAGCAGCTGTAAAGCTCGATGCCGTGTTCGGCGGCGATTTCGGCCAGTTGCCGGGCCAGGGCGGCCTGTTCCGTTTCTGAAACCGCCAAAACCTTTATCCCCTGCTTCTCCAGCGCCTGCAGCCGCCGCCTGACCTTCGGGTAGAGACAGACAAAACTTATATAGCACCTGGTTGTATATCCGCTCAAAAGCCGGCACAATTCCCGGAACCGCCGGAGGTGGTATTTTTCATCCGTCACGCTGGTCAGGAAGATGGGATCGTAACGCCACTGCACATGCCCGGGGGAAAACATCCTGGAAATTGCCTGCAAGGCGGCAACAGTCACCCCGGTATCCGGCACCCGGCTTTCAAATATTCGGGGCAAACCGGTGATGGTGAAAAGAAATACCATCCTGTAGCCCAGCTTTTTCAGTTCGGCCAGATAAGGCAGAAAGGGGGCAAAGTTCTTCGACCAGAAAACAAACGCAGCCACGTCTTCCGGCCGCAGCGAGACCCGCATTGCCCGGCGGTTAAAAGGATTGCAGCTCACCGCCCAACCAGCCCGCACCCGGTTCATAAACCATTCCCCGTAAAAGGCAGGAATATCTGTCCGCCGGCTGACCGAAACGATCCGGGGCTTGTGGAACGGTACCATTTTTTCTTCCATCAGGCAGTAATAACCCCCTGTGCTCGCCAGGCTTTTTAAAATTCACATAATGTTAGAATACCTTCAGCCAAGACCTGGGGATTAACGGCCTTCCACAGTAATCCCGCCATCGGCATCTTTAACAATGTTGTTTACTGCTTCTACCGCCATAATTATCGGTCTTCTAATACTCTCTAAACCCTCACCCTTGCGCGCAACATTTGCCGTACTTGTGAATAATATCTAACCTGTTGATTGGAGCAATCTTCAAGAACAACCACCAGAGCATATGGTTCGCGGTCAAAAATATCTTTAGCCCATGGTTCTACTGTTCTCGTGACCACGACAAAAAGCTTATTATTCCCCCACCGTGAATCAACCTGGGACAAATCCCAGGTGGCCGCCTGGACAGTTCCATTATTTCGAAACCTTGCCTTGGGGATAAAATTCCCTGCTTCCCGGATTAACTTTTCCCGTTCTTCTCGTGGAGTATACCGGAAAACGCGTACAACATTGTCCAAACTATTGTTTTTAACGACCCTAAAATTTATTGCACTTGCTTTATAGTTAATCCTGGTCCTGCGAACGAGCGGGGTGTGCGCCAGAGCAACTGTTATCCGCCGCAGCCTTCTCGCTGGCGGGCCAAAGAAATCCTCCGGCAGAGGAATTTCATAGAAATGATGGCTTTCCCCCTCTATTTCTTCTTGATTAATTAACGTTACTTTATTCTCAAAAGAATATACAACTTTTTCCCAGTCCGGCTTTCCGTAGCCAACAACGTTAAATACTTTCTCTAGATCGCCATTAAAAAGATTTATTGTGGCTTCTGGGCATCTGGAATGAGCTACAATCAATGCCCGCAAAAGGTTGGGACCGGCATCAGGATATCGCCGCAGCAACAATCCGGCCAGGTACGCTATTTTAGGAGCTGCAAAACTGGTTCCCCGATCAACTTTAAACAAATTACCGGTAGCAAAATTATGCGAGGTACTTATTTCACCAAGCCCATCATTTGGTCCGGCAACGTGATTACTAAGCCTGAGGTCTACCGAGAAATTCCCGCCATACTCCACCACCTCAGGTTTAATCGCTTTCCGGGGACCAGGTCCCGTTCGTGTGAAAGGCGACGGTTGATCACGACGGGCGATCGGTTGGTATCCCACATCATGAGGATGTCTTTGCCCCATACGTGGTTGCTCATATCTGGCTAAACTGCCCACAGTTAAAACATTTAAGGCCGGTGCGGGGTCAATTATCCGTGCTTCGGGAGAAAAAAGATAATCTGGGTATTCTGACCGCCAATTGACCGGAATAACGTCAGTACCCTCAAAATTTCCGGCTGAAACCACGAATAGTACCTGGTATTCCCTGGCCAGGCTATCCAGTACCGTTGCCAGCCCCCGAACGTGACCGTCCAGGTATATTTTGCGTAAATCCCCAAAAGATAGGTTAAATATCCGGCAATTATAGTGTTCAACAAAATATTTAACTGCTGCAATAATGTGGTTTTCGACAAAGCCAGTATCATTCCGGTTAGCAGCATCTATAATCCGGCCACTAAAAATACGAAACTCTGGTATAAAGCGCCCCTCAGTAAGGCACTTCTCAATATCTCCATACAAGGCAAGACCACAAACCATTGTACCATGACCGGACTCGTCTTGCGGCCCCAAACCAGGGAAGAAACTCTGAGCATCACCAATGGCCGATGCCAGCAAAGGATGCCCCGTTGCCACACCGCTGTCGAGGACGACAACACCAGGAGCACCATCCGGCGGGGAAGGAATTTCCGGCAAATCTCTTAAAGACATATGCACCAAGCTTACAGACAATTGATAACGGGGTGGAAGGTCCACAAGACGAACATCACGATGCAACAGGATTGCCTGAAGTGACTCCCGGGTAACTTTTAACCTGTACATGACGATATTTTCCTGGTTAACGCGGTCTATTTTCACTATGTTTTTCTTAGTACACCAGTTTTCGAAATAATTAAGCATTTGTTCCCGCCGCGGCCCCCTCTCCAGAGGCCAAAGTTCTACATCTACAATAAACGGCTCCTCTTCCGGGATACCCTCCTGGCGCATTGCCGGTCCCTGGCGATCTTCGGGCGTCCAGCCTTCAATTCCTTTTACGGCAAAAATTATCTTCTTTCCGGGTGGGTACTTCGCCACGCGACATTTGCGCCAGCCTTCTTCTGAATTCATCCAAACCTTCTTTAGAAGCAAATAGAACTACCAGTTCGCTCCCTTCCTGGCTGACTACCCGAAGGCCCTCAATGCTTTCCAGGTCGTCAGGTTGAATTCCGACCGCTTTAATTTTTAACAGCAGATTGGGGTCAAATCCCGGTTCTTGCTTATATGCCGTTATGACAACCCTTTCCAGTTGCCGGGAGAGTTCCTGCGCATGAGCCCGCGGATCTGACGGGACGGTTACGTTACTTCTTCCCGGTCGAACACGCCGGGGATTAACCGGCACCAGGCGTTGCAATCTCAGGTGGTTATATCGCTCCAACACAAACACCTCTTCATGGACCTTATAACCTCAATACAATATTCTGCCTTTCCTCCTCACGCTTGCGCGCTTCTTCTACCAGTTCCAAGGTGAGAAACTCCCTTCCTTTGAGAACCATTGTTTTAATGGCCCGGATCAGGATGCGCTCGATGTCGGCATGCGAAAAGCCCTTAAACTGGTTAAGAAACGAACGGTTTTCCAACGGCAGATCGTACCGGACACCCCTCAGTTTAACAATCAGCAACTGCCGAATCTGTTCTAAGTTAGGCCGCTCAAAAAACAGTACCTCATCAAATCTACGCCACAAAGCTTTGTCCAAAAGTCGCTCGTGGTTGGTAGCAGCAATTAAAATACTTTTTCCCCGGAAACCATCCATCATCTGCAAAAAAGAATTGACAACCCGCTTGAGTTCTCCATGTTCGCCAAGGTCATCCCTGGTCTTTCCAATCGCGTCAAATTCATCAAACAAAGCAACAAAGCAGCTTGCTTCCAAAAAATCAAATACTTTCCGAAGGTTGGCCGACGTTTCCCCCAGGAAGGAAGAAACTACCGCATCAAAACGGACAACCGCCAGTTCCAAACCCAACTCGGCGGCCAAAACTTCTGCCGCTAAAGTTTTCCCGCATCCCGGCGGCCCGCAAAACAAAAGGCGGGAAATGGGTTTTAGACCGTAACTGGCCAGCACTTCGGCACGGCTATTTTCAAGCAACACTTCTTCCAATATGGATTTGTTAACGTCAGAAAGAACTATGTCCTGCAGATACCGCACCGGCTCACGAACTGCAAGGAGCGGCAATCCTCTTTCCCGGTCCCTGGGAATATCATACAATACTCTCGGAAAACTTTTTCTACTCGGGTCCGAATGTTCTCCATAAAGAATGCGCTCCAGATCATTAGCCAAAAGATGATGATTTTTTAAGCGCTCTTCCCGGATAACTTCTTCAGCCACCCGGCGAAACTCCTCCCCGCCGTCCCGGGCGCCTATTTTAATCAACTGCCTCAGCAGCCTGCCGCTGGTCATTTTACTTCACCCACCAGGTTATTTTTTCTCTATAAACAGTTCTATTAACATAATATTTTGATTCCATTCGTATTTTAATTCCATTCGGTCTTTCAAAACCTTTATTTACTATAGAACCCCAATTCAAATAACCGCGAATTAATTGCCCGGATAGACGTTCGTTTTCCGGCCGTAGCGAGACCCGGACGACCTGGCGGCTAAAGGTAATGTGGCTTGTACCCACCCTTTGCGAACCAGCTGCCTAAACTACTCATCATAAAAGGCGGTAATGTCGGTGCGCCGGCTGGTCGAAACGATCCGGGGCTTATTGAACAGCACCATTTTTTCTTCCATCAGGCAGCAATAACCCCTTGCGCTCGCCAGGCTTCAGAAAACATTTTTATCAACAGTTGCCAGCAAAGCCTCGCTAGAGGTGAATACCGCGAGTATTTTTCAACAAAAACCAACCAAAGATGCAGATTTATGATCGTGATATAATCATGCCGATAACCGGGGAGCCTCTAAGGTTATTTTCTTTACCCCAATCTGTTCAAAGGCACGGTGCACGGCTATCGGCTTCCCCAATATTGCAATTAGCGTATGGAAAATACAAACCAATCCAGACGGAGCCCAGGGTTCGTGATCGCGAACGAATGACACAATTTTATCCAATTCCATCTTCGCCGCGTCCACTTTTATTGCCTCCCATTTATCTTTTACGCCTGAAGCACGGATGGCTAGCAGCTCATCCAACGTGAGTTGAATCCGGATAAATCCCAGCAGACCAAATTGGTAAAATTGAGTATCCAGGCCAAAGCTAACAAACTTGGGCTTTTCCTTATAATCGCGCCCCAACGATATACCCAATTCCTCATAAAGGCCCCGGGCCGCTGCTTTAAAGAAATCAGGCGCCCCCGTTTCATCATTGTCGAGTGGACGTTGCAGCCCCTCATTTACCGGCACATTCCAATACCCCGGCCGGGAAAAAGTACCTGGTGAACGTTGCGCGAAAACCATGTATTCATCACGGGTAATCACGGCAAGATTAATCCCGAAACTATGGGCAAGGAAACTTACCGGCTTCGACCAGGGGTCCAGATCTTTCAAATACTTGCTGCGCAACGTTACACCGGGCAAAGCATCATTTAACGGCCGATCTAAAACAGGAGAAGTGGCCAGAAAATTATAATAGTCGCTGGGACCGAAAATAAACTTTAATCTGCTCCGTTCATCACCGGGTTCGCGGTCAA
>Ga0247720_100289_pt1 | contig 21555 bp, 18 predicted proteins | sample MSEWel2015_12_15_FD_189078 | JGI IMG/M metagenome (GOLD analysis project Ga0247720, IMG submission 189078) | Subsurface sediment microbial communities from gas well in West Virginia, United States - MSEEL Well Study Marcellus 3H_2015_12_15 | ecosystem: Environmental > Terrestrial > Deep...
GGGTTTTTTCTTCTTTGAGAATTTCCAGTACGATCTTGCTTTTGAATTCCGGCGAATATTGTTTGCGAACAGACATTTGGTTCTAAAAAACCCCCTTTTCACTGTCTAAAATCCTGGGTCCATTATAAGATACTCAACGCCATCTTTGAGGCGGATTTTCTGGACATGTCCTTCGGGTTTCGTCCTCAGCGGGGCTGTCACGACGCTCTAAAGCTGCTAAACTATCTCATCGTAGCCAGGAAGGTCAATTATATAGTCGATGCCGATATTAAAGGCTTCTTCGACCATGTAGACCACGATTGGCTGATGAAATTCTTAGAGCACCGCATAGCCGACCCCAATTTTCTCAGGTTGATCCGTCGATTTCTCAAGGCGGGCATTATGGAAAACGGGGAACTAAGGGACGCAAGCGAAGGAACACCCCAGGGCGGCATAATATCGCCCATCCTGGCCAACATCTATCTGCACTATGTTCTTGACCTGTGGTTTGAAAAAGTGGTGCGGAAGCACTGTCGGGGAGAGGCCTATATAGTGCGCTATGCCGATGACTTCATCTGCTGCTTTCAATACAAACATGAAGCCGAAGCATTTTACCGGGCCTTAAGGGCCAGACTGGCTAAATTCTCCCTATCGGTGGCCGAAGAGAAGACCAAGATAATACCCTTTGGCCGCTTTGCGGCGCAATGGTGCAAACGAATGGGGAAGCGAAAGCCAGATACCTTTGACTTTCTAGGCTTTACCCACTACTGCAGCACCAGCCACCAGGGCAAGTTCAGGGTCAAGAGACGTACCAGCAGGAAGAAATTCCGGCAAAGTGTGCAGAGGATGAAGGAATGGATAAAGGCGAATCGCATGCTGCCGGCAAAGGCTCTCATGGGCCTTCTTAGGCTAAAGCTTGAAGGCTACTACCGTTACTATGGTATAACCGATAATAGCCAGCGCCTCCAAGCATTTCACCATATTGCCAGGTGCTTGCTCTTCAAGTGGTTAAATCGGAGAAGCCAAAGGAAGAGCTTCGACAGTGAGAAGTTCGAAAGGTTCCTGGAAAAGTACCCCTTACCAAGTCCCAGGATATATGTGAATATCATGGACATTCGGTTGCCGTCGGCATACATTGCGAAGGATTCCTTGAGGAGCCGTGTGCGTTAATTGCGCAAGCACGGTTCTGGGAGGGAGGTATGCTGTGAGGCATACCTCTACTCGACCACCTTGGCCAAGGCCAGGGCGAGAGGCTACCGCAACGTTAAGACCTTGATCACAATGGCCTACATCATTGGAAGTCGTCTGACTATGGCTTGCCTAAAAACTGTCTTTGTTAACAAATAGTCCTGTCTCTACCCATACTAAATAGCGAGGAACCAAATAAAGCTTCCTGTTGACCGGTCACAAACGTGGCCGGTTTTTGCATTGTTAAAAGTTAAGAAAAAATTAACGACTTGCGCAGAAGATGATGAAAATTTTGTTGGAGCTCTTTTTTAAAATTTTTAATTAATTATGAAAATTTTGTTAGCTCGAAAGCAAAAAACATCAAGTTTTTTTTGAGACTTAAGAAGGAATATTTGATTTTATAGCGAAATATGATACCATAATATGAAGCTATCTTCCATATTATGAAATAAAGAGAGACATGGAGATGCAGAGAAGCACAAAGCCTGTTCAGGGAGCACAATCAATATACCGAGCATTCCAGCTGCTGGAATGTGTTTTTGAGCTGCCAGAGGGGGGTACACTGGCGGAGTTATGCAGGAAAAGTAGTTTAAATCCCAGCACGGCCTTCCGGATGCTCGCCGTACTGGAAGGCCTGGGTTATGTGCGCAAGGGTGACGATGATGTATACCGGCCCGGCTTTAAACCCCTTTCGCTGACTGAAAAGCTCCTTGCGACGTTAGATGTGAGAGCGGTTGCCCACCCGATTTTAAAAGATTTAAGTGGTCAGACAAAAGAAGTGTGTCACCTGGTCGTCCGTGACGGCCTGGAAGCCGTATATATCGATAAGGTCGAGGATAACAGCCAGGCTATTCGTATGAATTCCAGGGTGGGTAAGCGGGTCCCTTTGCACTGTACCGCTGTGGGCAAGGTTTTGCTGGCCGGTATGGATGATATTTCTCTAGAAAAAATCCTTTCCCAGCTGGAGCTCAAGCGTTTTACGGAAAATACCATCACCACACTGGAACAGTTGCGGGAAGAAATTAACCGGGTGCGCCGGGATGGCTATGCCTTTGATAGATCTGAATATGAAGATTTAATTAAATGCGTGGCTGCACCGGTTTATGATGCCCGGCATGTTGTAAAGGCTGCCATAAGCATTTCCGTTCCAGCTATAAGATTTCCCCCGGAAAGGGAACCACAACTGATTGAGCTGCTGCTGGACAGTTGTAAGAAGGTATCAAAACAACTGGGGAATTTGTATTATAAGTAGCGTTATAAATAACTAACATACCGATTTCTAATGGAGGGGAGTATATGTGTTAAGGAAGTACGAGCTTTTAAATCTCATCCTGGATTGTGGTATTGTGGCCGTGGTACGCGCCGACAACCCGGAAAAAGCCTTTAAAGTGGCAGAGGCCGTACGCTTGGGCGGTATCAATGCCATAGAGATCACGATGACGGTGCCCGGCGCCGTCGAGGTTATTAAAGAACTGGTGAGTAAATACAGCGCAGATGAGATGGTGATCGGTGCCGGCACGGTACTGGATGCCGAGACTGCCCGCCTAGCCATACTGGCCGGGGCCGAATTTGTTGTTTCTCCCCATCTCAATCCCGATATGGTGCGGATGTGTAGCCGCTATCAGAAAATATGCATGCCCGGCGCCATGTCAGTACGGGAGGTAGTTGAGTGCATGGAGCTCGGTGCCGATGTGGTGAAAATTTTCCCAGGCAGCCTCTTCGGCCCTGGTATTATTAAAGCAATCAGAGGACCCCTGCCGCAGGCACCCCTGCTGCCTACCGGTGGTGTTAATCTGGACAATGTGGGTGACTGGATCCGGGCCGGTGCGGTTGCCGTGGGCGTAGGTAGCGAGTTGACCAAAAAAGGACTGGCTGAAAACAATTATGAGTTGATCACTCAGACGGCAAGGGCCTTTGTAGAAAGGATCAAGCATGCCCGCCAGCAATAGTTTTGAAAGAAAAGCAGGAGGAGATGAAGATTTATGGCACCTAAAGTAGTTTGTTTTGGCGAAATCATGTTGCGTTTATCCACTCCCGGCTACCAACGTTTTATGCAGGCCGAATCCTTTGATGTTACATACGGCGGCGGGGAAGCAAACGTTGCCGTATCCCTGGCCAACTTTGGACTCGATTCCTATTTTGTCACCAAGGTGCCCGCCAATCCCATCGGTCAATGTGCCGTCAATCACCTGCGCCGTTTTGGCGTAAACACCGGTTTCATTGCCCGCGGCGGCGACCGGCTGGGCATTTACTTCCTGGAAAGCGGCGCTTCGCAGAGACCTTCTAAAGTGGTCTATGACCGGGCTCATTCGGCCATTGCTGAAGCCAAACCGGAAGATTTCAACTGGCCGGAAATTCTTGCCGGGGCAGAGTGGTTCCACTTCACTGGTATTACCCCTGCTTTAAGCGATGCTGTGGCCGAAATAACGCTGAAGGCAGTTAAAACCGCCAAAGAAATGGGTTTAACGGTTAGCTGCGACCTGAACTACCGCAAGAAATTATGGACGCCCGAAAAGGCCAATCAGGTGATGTCCCGGCTGGTGAAATATGTAGACATATGCATTGCCAATGAAGAAGATGCCGAAAAGGTATTCGGCATTAAAGCCGCTGATACGGACATTACAAGGGGAACTTTAAGCGACGCCGGGTACCGGGATGTAGCCCGGCAGCTGGTCGAGCACTTTGGCTTTAAATGGGTGGCTATCACCTTAAGGGAAAGCCGCTCCGCTTCGGATAACGGCTGGTCCGCCCTTCTTTACAACGGAAAAGAATATTTCAAGTCCCGCAAGTACGACATCCACATCGTGGACCGGGTCGGTGGCGGGGATTCATTTAGCGGCGGGTTGATCTACTCCCTCCTGAGCGGCAAGAAGCCCCAGGATGCAATTGAGTTTGCCGTGGCCGCCTCCTGTCTGAAGCATACCATCCCTGGCGATTTTAATATTGTTACCGTGGATGAAGTGGAAACCCTGGCCGGGGGTAACGCGTCGGGACGGGTGGAGAGGTAGTGGCAAATATTTACCCGGGTACGGGACAATTTTACCGTTATCCTGTACCCGGTATGATGTAAAAATAATTCAGCCAATGATGCTGCACCTGATGGTTACGAGGCCAAAGATGAGCATTGATTGCTGCACGATCAAGAGGAGTGGTTTACTTGTCCAGGTCTAAAGTAATGCCGGCAGAAAAGGCTGCAGGGTTAATTAAAGATAACGATACGGTTTGGATTATCAGTTCCGGAGGGGGAATTGGGGAACCCAGTCGCATTCTTTCTGCAATTGAAAACCGCTTTTTGCAAACCGGGCACCCTAGAGATTTAACTGTTTGCCATTCCAGCGGCATTGGCGATAAGCGTGGAGGCGGTTCCGACCATTTTGCCCACGAAGGAATGGTAAAGCGCGTTATCGGGAGTCACTGGACCTGGGCGCCCAAACTAAGCAAAATGGTGGAAGAAAACAGGGTCGAAGGCTATGTTTTGCCCCAGGGAGTAATGGTCCACTTATTAAGGGCAATAGCCGGGAAAAAACCCGGTGTTATCACCCATGTAGGCCTGGGCACATTTATAGATCCTGAATATGAGGGAGGTAGGTTGAATAGCCGATCCCAGGCCAGCCTGGTGGAAAAAATTCAACTAGCTGGCTCGGAGTGGTTATTTTATAAGAGCTTTCCATTAAATGTAGTGGTTATTCGCGGCACCACTGCAGACGAGGATGGGAACATAACAATGGAGCATGAAGGCGTATACATGGAAGCGCTTCCCGCAGCGCAGGCCGCCAAAAACAGCGGTGGCATTGTCATCGCCCAGGTGAAACGGTTGGCTGTTCGCAGGACCCTGGATCCCCGGATGATCAAAGTACCCGGTATTCTGGTGGATGCGATAGTGGTAGATCCTAACCAGATGCAATCAATGGAAATTATATACGACCCCGCTTATAGTGGAGAACTTAAGGTGCCTTCCGATCTTTTTACGCCAATGTCCTTCAATATCCGCAAAATAGTTGCCAGAAGAGCGGCCATGGAACTTTTTCCGGGAGCAATTGTTAATCTCGGGTTTGGAATGTCCGATGGTGTTGCATCCATAGCGGCAGAGGAAAACATTATTGATCAGGTTACCTTCACCGTCGAGCAGGGAGTCATCGGCGGTATGCCGGCCCTTGGAGTGAATTTTGGGTTATCATCAAATCCAGTTGCAATTGTTGAACATCACTCCCAGTTCGACTGGTATGATGGCGGAGGGCTTGATCTGGCCTTCCTGGCATTTGCACAGCTTGACAGGTTTGGCAATATTAACGTCAGTCGTTTTGGCAATCGAATAGTTGGTGTAGGTGGTTTTATCAATATTTCTCAAAATGCAAAAAAAGTTGTATTCTGTGGCAGTTTCTCTACTTCTGGATTAGAGATTGCAGCGAAAGACGGAAAACTCACCATAATAAAAGAAGGAAAATATCATAAGTTACGCAATCAGGTTGAACAGATTAGTTTCAGTGCCAAATATGCCTGTAAGAAAGGGCAGGAAGTAATTTATGTAACGGAGCGGGCGGTATTCAAACTGAGTCCTGATGGCGTGATCCTGACGGAAATAGCACCAGGAGTAGATCTAGAAAAGGATGTTCTTTCGCAAATGGAATTTAAACCAATTCTAAGTCCTGAACTTAAACTTATGGATTCACGTATTTTCAGAGAATCCATTATGGGGCTAAGAAATGATCAAACATTTAGACCCGGAGCTGAGTTAGATGAATTATGAAAACATCATCGTTAAAAAAGAAAAAAACATTGGGTGGATTACTGTTAACCGCCCAAAGGTTTTAAATGCTTTAAACCGTAAAACCCTTGATGAACTTGAAAGGGCCTTCTATGAATTTGAGAATGACCCGGAAATTAGAGTCTTCATCATTACCGGGAGTGGTGAAAAGGCGTTTATAGCCGGAGCTGATATTAACGAACTGGAACTTTTGTCTCCGGTAGAGGCCTTGCAGCTGATGAATTATGGTCAGAGGGTTTTTGGAATACTTGAACAAATCACCACTCCGAGCATAGCCGCTGTGAACGGGTATGCTCTGGGCGGCGGATGCGAACTGGCCATGGCATGCGATCTGAGGGTGGCTTCATCCTCAGCTAAATTCGGTCAACCGGAAATAAAACTGGGAAATATTCCTGGTTGGGGAGGCATCCAGCGACTCTTAAGATATATTGGGGTTGTAAAAGCTAAAGAACTGGTCTACACCGGCAAGTTCATTACAGCTGATGAGGCCCTGCGGATAGGCCTGGTTAATAAGGTTGTACCCGCAGAGGAGCTGTTAAAAGAGGCCAGGGAACTGGCCCAGGAAATTGCCGATAGAGCCCCTGTCGCCGTAAAGATTGCCAAAACCATTTTTGACAAAGGAACCGATACTAATCTTCTTACAGGTCTACTGCTGGAGGCATTTGGTGTAGCGTTATGCTGTTCCACCCATGATCAAAAGGAAGCAGTTCGTGCCTTCTTAGAAAAAAGGAAACCGATTTATTCAGGACATTAAATTTCTAAAGAAGCTATGGTTCCTCGCTATTTAGTATGGGTAGAGACGGGACTATTTGTTAACAAAGACAGTTTTTAGGCAAGCCATAGTCAAGACGGCTTCCAATGATGTAGGCCATTGTGATCAAGGTCTTAACGTTGCGGTAGCCTCTCGCCCTGGCTTTGGCCGCCTGGATAAGGCTGTTGATGCCCTCCAGGATGCCGTTGCTGACACGGGATTCGAACCAGTTGAGGATGCCTTCCGAGTGGTCTTTGATGGTGTAAGCCGCCTGGATCATGGGTACCAGCTTGGAGTGCGTGGCCCAGTAGTACCAACGCTTCAGGAAATCCTCTCCAGCGGCCCGGTCCGGTTGGGTGAATAAATCCTGGAAGGACAGTTTCAGGTTATAAGCCCGCACCGTGTCCAGGTGCTGGTATTTCAGGCTCTCGAGCTTCTTACGCTGTTTGGCCGTGAGATTGGAGGGGTTCTTCAGCCACAGGTAGCGGGTCTTTTTTAGCTGCTGGTTCTCCTTACTCTCGTCCCGGCGCACTTCGTCTACGGCTGCGTTGATGATCTTCATGACGTGGAAACGGTCAAACACCAGTCTGGCCCGGAGAAAAAAGGACTTCACGCCCGCAATAAACGCCGGCGAGAGGTCACAGCACACGGTCTCAATCCCCTCCGGCCGTCCGCCGTGAGCTTGCAGGTCCTCGCTGAAGGCGGCGATGGTTTCGCTACCTTTGTCCGGAGCGGCAAAGAGCAGCCGGGATGTATCCAGGTCTACAAAGAGGCTGATGTAGTTGTGGCCCCTTTTAGCTGCGGTTTCATCCACGCCGACGCGCCGGACACCGGAGTAATCCTGCTTGGCCCGCGCCTGTTCCACGTAATGGTCGAGGATGCGCCAGAGCTTGGTGTCGTGCTCGTCCACCAGTTCGGCAATAGCCTTCACAGTCATGTCCTGGGCCAGGAGCATGATCAGACCCTCGAAATACAGGGTGAAGTCACTCCTCGGTCTGGCCCAGGGTACCTGCACCTGGCGCACTGTGCAACCGCCAGGACACTCCACCCGGGGCACCCGGGCGTGCAGGTAGGTACGGTACTGGAAGAAGTTAAGGTGCCGCCAGGTCTTCTCCTCGCTGTCATAAGCCTTGGCATCGGCGCGGCCGCAGGTCGGACAGACAAAGGTGCTGCCGGGCGGGAAGTCTACCCAGATATCGAGCCGGCGCTCCTCCACCGAAAACTTAATGTTAACAACCTCCCAGGGTGGTGTGAGACCCAGAGCTGAGGCAAACACGGTACGGTAATCCATCATGTGTAGGACCCCCTCAGGCAAGTGGTATGTGTTCCATTTATTTCTCTTCTGAGAGAAGCTTGTCCTACCACAGAAGAATACCAGCCATTGCTACCACATGCCACGACTTGTCATAAATTACCATGTGACATCTTCTGGTAAAGACTCTTACCCACACAAAATAGCGAAGAACCGAAGCTATTGTCGAAATTAATAAGGAGGTAGAAATTAGTGATAAGGGGTGTAACTGCGGACAATATTGCGGGTGTCACCAGAAAAAGGTCATTTATCAAACTCGACGTGTCCCTTGCTCTGGTTATTTTGTGTGTAATCGCAGCCATATTATCGCCGGCGTTTCTCACTCCCATGAACCTGATGAATCTTACCCGACAGGTAGCTATATCCGGGATAGTAGGCGTCGGCATGACCTTTGTAATATTAACGGGAGGCATTGATCTTTCTGTCGGCGCTATTATTGGAGTTGTAGCAGTAATTGTAGCCAAATGTCTTGCTGGAGGTATGAGTGTTCCGTTGGCGATGCTGTTGGGCCTGGCAATTGGAGCTTTAGCCGGTTCAATAAACGGCATTGGAGTGGCGCTGGGTAAGATACAACCCTTTATAATGACCCTGGCTTCAATGGTTGCTCTAAGGGGTGTGGCCTTAACATTTTCCGATGGCCGGCCCATCGGCCTGGGCCCGGCAAGCAGCAAAATTTACTGGCTTGGTGGTGGGTCATTGGGCATTGTTCCGGTACCAGTAATAGTGTTTACCGTCGTGATTGCTGCATCTTACTTTATGCTTAAATATACATTTGTTGGAAGATATATATATGCAATAGGAGGCAATGTCGAAGCGGCCAGATTGTCCGGGATAAGTATTGAACGCAATCAAATTTTGGTCTATACAATTAGCGGTTTTCTTTCTGCGCTTGCCGCCCTGATCTGGGTATCCAGATTAACGGTTGGGGAACCAACAGCGGGTTCAGGAGTAGAACTGGACGCTATAGCTATGGTGGTTATTGGCGGCACAAGCCTTATGGGTGGGGAAGGCGGTGTCATAGGGACCTTAATAGGGGCAATGATCATTGCGGTGCTGGCCAATGTGCTCAACCTTTTGGGCATTTCACCATGGTCACAGCAGATCTTCAAAGGATTGATTATCATCTTGGCTGTACTAATTGAAAGATTTAAAAAGAGGTAACTTGTCATTGAAGAAAAAGTGAACTATAAGGGGGTGATATGCAAGGGAGGAGATGTGTTTTATAATTTTGTTAAATATTGCAAAAAAAGGAATAAGGGAGCGTGAGAAGAAAAAATTCTTTGTTAAATAAAAAAACAAAATGAAAAACAAAAATTTTCAAGGGGGTAAATCTTGAATGTTAGGTAAAAGAGGCTGGAAAAAAATTTTAGTTCTCTGCATGATTCTTGCAGTCGGCATTTTCTTGATAGCATGTTCTTCAGATCAGAAATCCAATGAACAAAAATCACAGACTGAGCAAACATCACAAAAGGAAATAGTGATTGGTTTTTCTCAGGCGACTATGAACCATCCATATCGGATTGCCATGGTTGAACGCAATAAAAAATATGCTGTAGAACATTATCCTGATGTTAAGCTTATTGTAACTGATGGTCAGAATACTGCCTCAAAACAAGTGGCCGATGTGGAAGACCTCATTGCCAAAAAGCCCAATGTGATTATTGTAAGTCCTCTGAATGAAGATGCACTCACTCCTGTTGTGAAAAAAGCTATGGATATGGGTATACCAGTTATAACTCTGGATAGAAAAGTAAATACTGAAGTAACTGCCCACATTGGAGCTAAGAATTATCCTATGGGAGTAGCAGCTGCGGAGTTTATAGCAAAGGCTCTTAACGGTAAGGGTAACATAATTGAAATTCAGGGTACAGCTGGGGCCTCGGCAACTGTTGAGCGCGATCAAGGATTCCGCGATACTATTAAAAAATATCCCGGCTTGAAAATTGTAGCAGAACAGTACTGTGACTACCTCCGGGAACCGGCAATGAAATTTATGGAAGACATGCTCCAGAGATTCCCGAAAGGTCAAATACAGGCCGTCTATGCCCATAATGATGCGATGGCGCTTGCAGCTATTGAGGCTATTAAGGCAGCCGGTCGTTTGGACGATATCAAAGTGATCACGGGTATGGATGGAGAAAGACTTGCCTTCGAGTCCATTAAGAAGGGTGAGCTATCCGCAACAATAACATATCCGACCTGCGCACCGGAAGGAATTCAATATGCCTATAAAGTTGCCAAAGGAGAAAAAATACCCAAAGAAATTTCACTCGAGGGCCACTTGGTTACTAAAGAAAATGTTGATCAATTTATAGATCAGGGTATCTAGTTATTGATAAAGGTATCTAATAAGTACCAGTAGAAATTTGTTTAAGTACCAGTAGAAATTTGTTTGGGATCCTGCAGGGTCGAGCGTTATAGCTGCTCGATCCTGTAGGGTGAATATCACATAATTTAATGTTTGGGAGGTTTTCGGAATGAATGTATATCAAACATTTCAAGTAAATTTTGGGCCTAAAATTGTTGCCGGGGCTGGTGTATTGAAACAATTGCCTTTCGAAACGAAGGAATTAGGGATAAATAAGCCGCTTATCGTTACTGACAAAGGGCTGATAAAGGCAGGATTAATTGAAAAAATAACCGATGTATTACGTGAATCAAATATCTCCTTCTCTATATTTGATGAAATTAAAACCAATCCGGACAATATTTCAGTTGAAAATGGTTTAAAGGTTTTCAGTGAAGAGGGTTGTGACGGCCTTATCGCCGTTGGTGGGGGGAGCCCTATAGACGTAGCAAAATCTATTGGCGTTTTAGCAGCAAATGGTGGCCGGATAAGTGATTATCAGGGCTTCGGAAAATTTAATAATCCCATTACACCTTTGATAACTATTCCAACGACTGTAGGAACAGGCAGTGAAGTAACTCTCGGTGCAGTAATTACAGATGTCGATTCTCATGTAAAAATGGTTATTGCCAGTCCCAAAATGTACGCCAGCGTAGCCATCCTTGAGCCAGCCTTAGTTCAGAATCTACCGGGTTTCATTACAGCCGCGACAGGAATGGATGCTTTAACCCATGCCATAGAAGGCTATATTTCCAGGGGTGCTAATCCCATTTGTGATGCTTTAAACTATAAAGCCATAAGTATGATCGCAAGATCACTGCGACAGGCTGTCACAACTGATAATATTGAACATAAGTATAATATGTTGCTTGCCAGTTGTATAGCTGGCTTGGGTTTTCATAATGCGGGATTGGGCTTGGTCCATGCAATGGCCAGTCCTATAAGCGGACATTATGGTGTTCACCACGGAGTGGCAAATGCAATATTATTACCCTATGTAATGAAATACAACTTGTATGCTTGTCCGGACAGGTTTGCTGAAATCGCTGAAGCCATGGGTGAAAATGTGAGTGGCATGTCTTTGATGGAAAAAGCAGAAATAGCAATAATTGCGGTTACCAAGCTCCGGGAAGATGTCGGTATTCCAAAAACACTCAGTGAAGTGGGAGTAAATCCAGACGAAAGCAAATTGGAGATTATGGTGCAGGATGCCCTTGACAGCATAGATCTTCCGTCAAATCCAAGGAAGTATAGTAAAGACGCCATTAAGGAGCTATTCAAAAAGGCTTTATAAAAAGTTTTCGCCAAATACTATTTCCTATATTAGTAAAATATGTGGGTGGGGAACAATGGCCCAAAATGATTATATTTTAGAAATGAAAGGTATATATAAACATTTTCCCGGTGTTCAAGCACTTTCAAATGTTAATTTATCGGTAAAACGAGGCGAAGTTCATGCACTATGTGGAGAAAACGGTGCCGGCAAATCTACATTGATGAAGATATTATCCGGTGCCTACCAGAAAGATTCCGGAGAAATTTTTATTGATGGTGAGCCTGTAAGCATAAGCCATCCAAGGGATGCTATGGACTTGGGGATTTCAGTTATTTACCAGGAATTCACCCTCATACCCCATTTAAATGTTGCCGAAAATATTTTCCTAGGAAAAGCACCGGCAAAAATCCCTGGTATTGTTGATTGGAAATCCATGGAGGCCAGTGCAGCTAAATTGCTCGAAAGCTTGGGGGTAAGCGTTCCAATAAGAAGTCCAGTAAAATACCTCAGTGTGGCTCAGCAACAAATAGTGGAAATAGCCAAAGCAATTGCCTCAAATGCAAGAATTCTGATAATGGACGAGCCTTCGGCAGTTCTTGGCGATAAAGACCTGGAACAGCTTTTCAAAATAATAGATAATCTGCTGGCCAAGGGGACTACTATAATCTATATTTCTCACAGGCTCAGCGAGGTCTTTCAGATTTCTAGTACTATTACAGTCATGAAAGACGGAAAATGTGTTGGAACATATCCCACCAAGGATCTTAATCCCACCGAACTAGTCAAATTAATGGTAGGCAGAGAGATTGGCGATATCTATCCCAAGCGAAAAATCAAAATTGGGGAACCTGCTCTTGAAGTTACCAATCTATGCCGGCATGGCAAGTTGTATAATGTTACTCTTAATGTCAGAAAGGGTGAGATAGTCGGATTAGCTGGATTGGTAGGTTCAGGCAGGACTGAGCTAGTGCGGGCGATATTTGGTGCAGACCCGATTGACTCTGGCCATATTAAGATTAATGGAAGAACATTAACTGGAACAAGAAAGATATCTTCCAGAATTGGTAATGGTATAGGGCTGTTGCCCGAGGACAGAAAGACCCAGGGATTAATTTTGGGAATGAGTGTAAAAGATAATATTACCATAACAAAGCTCACAAATGTTTCCAGGATCGGTATGGTTCTAGATTTAAGAAAAGAACATCAGCTGGTCAAGGACTATATAAGCAAACTCAGGATAAAAACTCCTGACGCCGAAACCATTGTCAAGAACCTAAGTGGTGGGAACCAGCAAAAAGTAGTTTTTGCCAAGTGGCTGAATGCCAATTGCGATGTGCTCATAGTTGATGAACCGACAAGGGGTGTGGATGTAGGAGCCAAACGAGAAATCTATGAGTTATTGAACGAAATGGCTGCGAATGGGAAGGCGATATTAATGATTTCATCAGAACTTCCCGAAATACTAGGTATGTGTGATAGGATTTACGTGATGCATGAAGGGAAAATTACGGGAGAAATTCCAGGAAAGAAAGCCACTGAGGAAAAAATTATGGCCCTGGCAACTGGTTCTGATAGTTGGTTCCATTAAAATTTTGAGGTGTTTTATAATGGAGATAAATATCCGCCTTCATGGTCTCCTGAGGCGTTATGCCAAAGAAGATGGAAAAGTAACCTTAAAAATGCCAAAAGGTATTACCATACAGGATGTTGTAGATGAGCTTAAAATACCAAGAGGATTATGTGCGGTAATAACAGCGAATGGAAAGGCAGTTACACCGAATGTAAAATTAGAGGGAGAAAAAGTAGAATTAGTAATATATCCATTTGTTAGCGGGGGTTAGTAATTTTAATTACGAAAACATTACGTAAAAGAACGGGGGTAATACCATGCCATATGGTTATTGCGGAAATATTCTTCGAGTTGACCTCACAAAAGGACATATTACAATTGAGCAACCAGATGAAATATTTTATCGCAAATACTTGGGTGGCAGGAATATTATAGGTTATTATTTATTGAAGGAACTTCCCAATGGTGCAGACCCGTTGGGACCGGAAAATGTCCTTGTTTTTGCTACCAGCATTCTAACAGGGCTGCCCGCTGGAGGTTTGGCTCGTCATAGTGTAGGTGCGAAATCACCGGTTACGGGAGGATGGGCAGATAGCGAAGTTGGCGGATTCTGGGGTGTCGAACTAAAATTTGCCGGGTTTGATGCCATTGTTATAACTGGAAAGGCAGATAAACCTGTGTATCTCTGGATCCACGATGGCGAAGCAGAAATAAGAGACGCAGGACATTTGTGGGGCAGGACTACAGGCGAGACCCAAAAAATGATCCGGGAGGAACTGGGGGATCCCAGAGTAAGGGTTTCTCAAATCGGGCCGGCCGGCGAAAAGCTGGTACAGTTTGCCTGCATTATTGAAGATCTGCATGATGCAGCTGGACGAAATGGCTTGGGAGCCGTCATGGGTTCTAAAAATCTTAAAGCCATTGCCGTTAGAGGCACCAGAAGGAAAATTGACGTGGCAGACCCTGACGGTGTATCCGCGATAGCTAATAAATTTGCCTCAAACTGGCGTGAATATGCATCAGGGCTTCATGAGTTGGGTACATCACAGGATGTTCTTGGCCTTAACGCTGTAGGTGGAATTCCCACCAGGAATTTTAGCGAAAGCGTATTTGAAGGTGCTGAACTTATATCGGGAGAAAGAATGAAGGAAACAATTCTCAAAAAAATAGAAGGTTGCTATGCCTGCGCCATAAGATGTAAACGAGTAGTGGAAACGGAAAAGAATGGTAAAAGGGCTGAGCAGATGTATGGCGGCCCGGAATGGGAAACTATTGGTTCGTTGGGATCAAACCTTGGTATATCAGATATGGATAGTGTTGCAGTTGCCAATGCATTATGTAACGCATACGGTATGGATACCATTTCTGCCGGAACATCTATAGCCCTTATGATGGAATGTTATGAGAAGGGCATTATAGATAAATCTAAGACCGACGGATTGGATTTGCGGTTTGGAAATGCCGATGCCATGCTGGAGTTGATCGAGAAAATTGCAAAGCGTGAAGGTGTGGGAGATGTCCTGGCGTCCGGATTGAAAAAGACCATCGAATATCTCGGACTGGAAGCAGAAAAATATGCCATGCACGTAAAAGGGCAGTATCTTCCCATGCACGAACCGCGTTTAAAGTTCGGCGTTGGACTGGGTTATGCGGTTGCGCCCGGCGGAGCTGACCATCTACAAATCTCTCATGACCCTTTCTTTGAGCAGGAAGGAATTGGCCTGGAAAAAATAGCTCCGTTTGGTATCTACGAGCCGATGAAAAGCCAGAGCCTGGGGCCCGATAAAGTCAGGTTCTTCTCCTTTATGCAAAGGTGGACCAGCCTTTTGAATGTGCTGGATGTGTGCTTTTTTACCGCCATGCTTCCATCAACTTATGACACCGAGGATATTACAAACCTGGTGAAGGCTTCAACAGGCTGGAATGTGAGTCTTTGGGAACTGCTGAAAGCCGGTGAACGAGGGTTGACCATGGCACGTCTAATTAATACGCTTAACGGGGTCGGCCCCGAGAAGGATACTTTGCCCGATAGATTTTTTACACCTATTCCCGAGGGACCAATTAAAGGTGCAAAAATGGACAAACAGGAGTTTGAAAACGCTAAAAAGCTATATTATGAAATGATGGGCTGGGATCCCAGTACGGGTATGCCAACATTTGCGCGGCTGGTTGAGCTCGGACTGGAATGGGTGAACGAAAAATAAAAATAAATAATTAGAGCGTAATTTACTCGTTCCTAGCTTCAGACACCGTGATAGGATAGCAAGGATTTACGGAAACAAAATGATAACGGTGTTGCCATCCGGTTTTAGAGGAGCGAGGACTCTTTAAATATACGGGAGGCTATATATGACGTTTGAAAAAGAGAAAAGGGTATTGATCGTTGGAGGCGGTGGCGCTGCCTGCCGCGCCGCGCTGGAGGCGGCCGAAACCGGTGTTCAGGTAGTTATGGTCATGAAAGGCACTCTCGGGGAGAGCGGAGCTACGGCCTATAAGGTGGCAGAAATGGCGGGATTCAACGTGGCCGACGGCCAGGTAGACCCCCTTGACTCGCCCGAGGAACATTATAAGGATATCATAAAGGCCGGCCAGGGCATGGCGGATCCCGTGCTCGCCAGAATTGTAGCCGAAGAAGCGCCGCAGGCATTGAAAACCCTGCAGGAGTGGGGCGTACCTTTTGAAAAAGATAAAGACGGCTACCTGGAATTCCTCAGTTGTTTTTCCACCCGGCCCCGTACGCATGTAATAAAGGGACATGGAGAACCGATTATAAAAGCCCTGGTGGCCAGGATCAGGAAATGCAGTAATATCAAAGTATATGAAAATTGCCTGGTGACGAACCTCTTAGTTCAGGATGGGGAATGTATAGGCGCCGGAATTATTGATCCCTCAGGTGATTATCAGGCCATCCCTGCCGGTACGGTTATCCTGGCCACCGGAGGGGCCGGGCAACTCTTTGCCCGGAACTTAAATCCGCCGGATATCTGTGGTGATGGCTATACACTCGGCTACGAAGCCGGGGCAGAACTGGTGAATATGGAATTTATGCAGGCGGGCTTCGGAATCGTCCACCCGGTGGTGAATATTTTAAACGCCTGGATATGGTCGGCTCATCCCCCTCTTACCAATGCTCTTGGTGAACAGTTTTTGGGGAAATACCTCCCGAGGGGAGTTGCTGTAACAGAAGTAATGGATGCCCACGCCCGCCATTTTCCATTCAGTTCTTCAGATTTATCATGTTACTTGGAAGTTGCGGTCCAGGCCGAAATTGCGGAGGGGCGCGGTACCAGGGAAGGCGGCGTTTTTCTGGACCTAACCGGGCTTACGGACAGTTATCTGGATTCCCTGCCCCCAGGAGATGACTTCCGGAAGATGTGGCCGATCACCCGGGATTATCTGCGGGGAAAAGGTGTGGATGTTCTTGAAAAACCCGTTCAAATTGCATGCTTTGGCCATGCCATTAACGGCGGTCTTAAAATAAACGAACGCAGCCAGACGACGGTTTCCGGACTGTATGCCGCGGGAGAGGTGGCGGGAGGGCCACACGGCGCCGACCGACTGGGCGGAAATATGATGGTTACATGTCAGGTGTTTGGTGCTCGGGCCGGTCGTTTTGCCGCCCGTGAGGCTCTGAAAAAAAATTATATCTCTATACCAGAAAGCTTGTTTAAAAAGAATAGAGACGAAGTCTTTAACGTGATTTGTCGCAATGTCGATGTGCAGGCATTAAAAATAATGTTGCAGAATGAGGCGCAGCAAAAACTTCTTGTAAGGCGGAACGAAGCAGGGCTTAAAGAATTTATTAATATGGTCCATAGTTTACGTGGAGAAATTCAAAAAGCTCCATCCGCCAGCCCACGAAAAGAACTCTGGGAACTGCTGAGCCTTTTAAGGGCGGGAGAACTTATGGCGATGGCCGCCCTGTTGCGGCAAGAGAGTCGCGGCAGCCATTTCCGTCAGGATTTTCCCGGGAGAAATGATGCTCAGTTCGGATATCCTTTATTTATTAAACGGGTTGGTAACCAACCGTCCATAACAAGAGGAACTTACTTATAAGCAGAGTTGGAAAGATTAATAAATCGCTAAAAAATACTGTTCCAAACAAAAAAGGGATGGCGGTTGTCCCTTGCGGAGCTATATACTAGAGAAACGTAGGACTACCGCCGCCCCAGTAGTTTGTACTTATAAATAATTAGTTCTTCAATTCTTTACTATGTGAGTTCAGGGATAGCAGGGGCTTGAATAAATCAGATCAAGAGGTGAAATTGAAATGTCTAACTTATCTTTGTTCAGCCTGGAGGGCAGGGTTGCCCTAGTAACCGGTGCCGGTAGCGGTATCGGCCACGTGGTTGCCGTGGGGTTGGCGGATGCCGGGGCTGAAGTTTTTGCTGTGGGCCATAGCTGTATAAAAGAAACAAAGGAAAAGATCTTCAGCCTGGGGAAGAAGTGTACCGCCATCACTGCGGATTTGAGCCGGGAAGAGGAGATAAGGGCTACCGTAGACCAAGCGCTCAAAGAATATGGGAGAATAGACATCCTGGTTAATGCGGCCGGCATTATTCGCCGGACACCTGCCGAAGATTTTTCCCTGCGGGATTGGGATGAGGTTATCAATCTCAACCTGCGCAGCGCCTTTTTGCTCAGCCAGTTGGCCGGGCGGGACATGCTGGGCCGGGGTTACGGGAAAATCATTCATTTTGCTTCCATGTTAACCTTCATGGGCGGGTTTACTGTGGTTTCCTATGCAGCAGCCAAGTCGGGTATTGCCGGCCTTGTGCGAACCCTGGCCAATGAGTGGGCTGGCCGGGGCATAAATGTCAATGCCATTGCCCCGGGCTGGATCAAGACCAAAATGACTTCAGCCATCCAGGAGAATGAAACCCGCTACCAGACGATTCTGTCGCGTATCCCAGCCGGCCGCTGGGGCGTACCTGGGGATCTGGTGGGAGCTACCGTTTTCCTGGCTTCCCCGGCTTCGGATTATGTCAATGGACACATCCTGGCCGTAGACGGCGGCTATCTGGCCCGGGGGTAAGACAGAAATGTTAATATTATACTGGGGGTAGGAGTAATGAAAGCGCTGGTTTACCATGGGCCCGGAGATGTCCGAGCCACAGATATGCCACTGCCGGTACTCAAGCCGGGGGAAGCTTTAATCAAGGTGGCCTGCAGTGGCATTTGCGGTACCGACCTGACCATCGCTTCCGGCAAGCACCCGCGGGCAAAGGCGCCACTAATCCTGGGTCACGAATTCTGCGGGGAAGTGGTTAGCGTCCATGATGAGGTTGACCGGCACTGGGTAGGGAAACGGGTGGTGGTTGAACCCCTCCTGAGCTGCGGTTACTGCCGGCCCTGTCTTGAGGGAAACTACCACGTTTGCGAGACCCTGGGCTTCCTGGGCATTGATGTCCCCGGTAGTATGGCGGAATATGTAGCCGCGCCGGTACACAGGTTGTATGACATCGGCGATCTGGCCTACGAGAAGGCCGCCCTAGTTGAGCCACTGGCGGTGGCCGTCCACGACGTGCGTCGCTCCGGCGTTAAAGTGGGGGAATTCACCGTCGTCCTGGGCGGTGGGACCATCGGCCAGCTCATCTGCCAGGTTCTGGTGGCCGCTGGGGCCGGTGAGATCATTGTCACCGAACCAAGCCCTTTCCGGCAGCGTCTCTTAGCACAGTTACCGGTCAAAGTGGTTGATCCGTCCCGGGAAAATATTCCCGCCAATACAGCCGATGTGGTTTTTGAGACGGCTGGGGTGACTGTTGCGGTGGATCAGGCAGTCAATATCGCCCGGGTTAGGGGCACCATAGTTCAGATCAGCCTGCCCAAAGAACCTATCCCGGTAGATCTGATGAAAGTTGCATTTAAAGAATTAAACATTGTTGGTTGCCGTGTTTACAACCGCTTTGATTACCAAGCGGCCATCCAGCTATTGCGCAGCGGGAAGATTAATACGGATACCTTGATAACTCATATAATGCCTCTCGAGAAAGGGGCGCAGGGTATCGAGCTAATCAAAAAGGGAGAAGCCATTAAGGTATTACTACAACCGTAGCCTTTAATGGCTGGGTGAAATCGGGTTTACCGTGCAGAGATTGATCAACATGCGTGACGGAATCCGCAGGAAGGGCGACAGCTTGCCGAAGAAAATGAAGGTGCCGACACTGGTAGGTTCCAGGGCAGGAAAGACGCCCACTCCCCATGATAAGCGACGAATACTATCAATGTAAGGGGATGGAACGAGCAAGGAGTGCCTACTCCAGAGAAACTAAAGGAGCTGGGATTGGAGGAATACATCACCTACCTGCCCGCTGTATAAACGTGGTGTGTTCTTAATGGCCGTAAAAATACGTTTTTTAGGGGTCTTAAAGAAGTACTAGCCGGCTGATGACGGCGCGGGATTTCTGGCACATGGAAGCCGGAGAAGCTACGGTCAAGGAAATACTGGCCAGGACATCCGTTGACGAGAGCCTGATCGGGTATGCCGTAATTGTCAATGGCGTCCGGAAAACGAAGGATTACGTTTTACAGGACGGCGACGTGGTTAATATCATGCCCATGATCGCCGGAGGATAGGAGCTAAAGGGCTCGGGGGACAGCGTACAGGCTGAGTGCCCCCGGGTTTTCAATTTGTCCAAACAATGCCAGGGACTTTCAAACTCAACTTTGACAGTAAAATCCGGTTTTAGGCTCCATCAACTCTCGAAAACCCAGTAAAATCAAGGATGTATATTGGGATTATCAAAAAATGTTGTGCCACGTATACCATTTACTGCCTTTGAATATCCAATGTTGCCATGTTATAATGATTATGCTATGTTTGTCAGAACAAAAACCTTCACCAATAAAGATGGCACCAAAAGGACGTACTTACAAATAGTTGAAGGTGTTCGTGAAAACGGTAAAGTACGCCAGAAAGTTGTTGCTAACCTGGGCCGCATTGAAGATGCCCAGTCAGGTAGCCTCGACCGTTTAATTGAAAGCCTGGCTAAATTCTCCAAAAAGAGGTGGGTCCAAGCTGAAGCCGCCAGGCTCATGGTCTTAGAGGCAAAAGAATGGGGTACCGAGCTGATCTTCCGGCACCTGTGGGAAAAGCTGGGACTGGCTGCCATTATCAAAAACCTTCTTGAGAAAACAGAAATAACCAGCCCTCTTGATGAAGCCATATACGCCATGGTCCTAAACCGTATCAGTGACCCATTGTCCAAACGGGCGGTCAACGAATGGGTCAACGAGATCTACCGGCCCGCCTTTAAGGAACTGGAGTTACACCATTTTTACCGGGCACTGGACTTTCTCATCTTACATAAGGAAACCATTGAACTGGAGTTATTTGAGCAAACGAAAAATCTCTTTAACCTGGAACTGGATCTGGTTTTCTGGGACACCACCTCCACCTACTTCACTGGAAATGGTCCCGAAGGTCTGGCGGAATACGGGTATTCCAAAGACCACCGCTCCGACCGGGTGCAGATTATTGTAGGAGTGCTTATGACCCGGGAAGGAATACCGGTGGCTCACCAGGTTTTTCCCGGTAATACTGCCGACATCGAGACCTTCAAGAAGGTCATCCATGATACCCGGACACGGTTTCTACTCCGGCGGGTAATCTTCGTAGCCGACCGGGGAATGGTTAGCCCAACACTTCTGGATGAGCTGGATAAAGAACATATCGAATATATCGTCGGCGTAAAAATGCGCCGGATGCAGGCGGTTGCGGAAGTGTTGAAAACGGGCGGCCGTTATAAAGAAGTGACCGAGAACTTGAAAGTAAAAGAAGTCTGGCATGATGCCAATCGTTACATTATCTGCTATAACCCAATGGAGGCTGAACACGACCGAAAAGCCCGGGAAGAGATTGTCAAGAAATTGGAAAAACAGCTCAGCGAAAAAGGTCTTAAATCAATGCTATCAAACAGTGGCTACAGCAGGTTTCTGAAAATATCAGGCGCCAATGTTGCCGTGGATCAGAAGGCTCTGGAAGAAGATGCCCGTTATGACGGGAAGTATGTTCTCAGGACCAACTCCCAACTGGACACCGCAGAGGCAGCCCTGGCATACAAAGAACTCTGGCGGGTGGAAAGGGCCTTTCGGGAATTAAAATCCACCCTTGATTTAAGGCCAATCTACCACTGGAAAGACCGCCGGGTAAGGGCACATGTCATGGTTTGTTTTCTGGCGCTGGTGTTGGAATCGGCTTTTTACCGGTATCTCAAGCTGGCCGGCAGCCAGGTTGAATACTTGTGCGCCCGGCATGGGCGTTAACTTGGTGGTGAAAGTCCACTGCAGGCGAGGCAGCACGAGTCTGCTAGCCAAAGGCAAGGGTGTCCATCGCGAGGTGGAATCCGAAGGAAGCCGGCGGCAAAA
>Ga0247720_100291_pt1 | contig 21403 bp, 21 predicted proteins | sample MSEWel2015_12_15_FD_189078 | JGI IMG/M metagenome (GOLD analysis project Ga0247720, IMG submission 189078) | Subsurface sediment microbial communities from gas well in West Virginia, United States - MSEEL Well Study Marcellus 3H_2015_12_15 | ecosystem: Environmental > Terrestrial > Deep...
TGGTAAAGGCATAATTAAACACCCCTTTAAAACTCTTCTTATACTAAGTTTAACATTTTATATTCTTAATATCCAGAGCAAAAATATCTCCCTTTTTATTTGTTGCATTTAATTATACAACTAACCACAACTAACCTTATAAAAAATTTTTATTTTTATTATTGACAAAATGTCATTTTTATTTTACTATATAGTTAAGCGTTTTACTAAAACGTTAAACCAAATTTAATAGGTGATGAATTTATGGCTGTAACAATAAAAGATATTGCAAAACTAGCGAATGTATCAATTACAACAGTATCGAGAGTTATAAACAATAAAAGTGAAGGGGTTAGTGAAGAAACTAGAAATAGGATTCTTCAATTAGTGAAAGAATTGGGTTATCAACCTAATGCAATAGCACGAGGCTTAGTTACTAAAAAAACTAAGACTATCGGTCTTATAATTCCTGATATTTCCAACCCATTCTTTCCTGATATTGCCCGTGGTGTAGAGGATAGTGCTCACATTTACGGTTACAACGTCTTCTTGTGCAATACAGATGACAATTTGGAGAAAGAAAGCGAGTATATAAATGCACTAAAAGAAAAATATGTTGACGGAATAATATTTACGAGTAGTGCACCTTCTAATTATGAGCATATTATGGAACTTATTAAAAGCGGAGTTCCTGTTATTATGATGGATAGACGTATAGAGTCAGAAGATATTTATGGAGTTTTTATTGATAACTATGAAGGGGGATATCTTGCAACGAAGCACCTTATAGATTTAGGTCATAGAAAAATTGCATGTATAACAGGACCACTCAATGTTAGAAATGCGAGAGAAAGATTAGCAGGCTATAAAAAAGGATTATTGGAAAACGGCTTAGAGGTTGATGAAGAACTCATATTTGAAGGGGATTATAAAATCAACAGTGGAATAGTGGGAACTGAAAAGTTGTTAAATAATAATAAAGATATTACAGCTATTTTTGCATGCAATGATTTAATGGCATATGGAGCATACAAAACAATACGTTCTTATGGATACAAGATACCAGATGATATTTCGATAGTAGGGTTTGATGATATACAACTTTCACAAATATTAGAGCCACAATTAACTACTATACGGCAGCCTGCATATGACATGGGACTTACTGCTGCTCGAATGTTAATAAAACTCATAGAAGGAAAAAAGTTAAATAAAAAAATTGTAACTTTCAAGCCGCAGTTGATAATAAGGCAAAGTACAGGGACTGTGAAAGAGGAAAAGAATTATTCATAAAGTTTGATAGTTTCAAAGAAGTTATAAATGTAGATTAATGGTGTAAAATCCCGTTTTTTATACGGGATTGTAATAAATTATTTTTTAAAAAATAAAGGGGGAAAGATTAATGAAAAAAATTATTGCACTTACTATTATTTTAAGTTTACTAGTTACTGTAATGTTAACAGGCTGTGGTAAAAGCAGCAATGTATCAAATGAGCAAAGTGCTGATGTTAGTTCTAAGGAAAAACCACTTAAAATTGTTTTACTTATTAATGGTACATTGGGAGACAAATCATTTTTTGATTCTGCTAACCATGGCATGGAATTGATTAAACAGGAATATGGTGATAAGGTAATAACTAAGGTAATTGAAATGTCCTACGACAACTCAAAGTGGGAACCTACTTTACAAGATGTTTCAGAACAAGACTGGGATATTATAATTGTGGGAACCTGGCAAATGGCAGAATATCTTGAAAAAATAGCTCCTCAGTATTCTGAAAAAAAGTATATAATATTTGATACTTCTGTAGATTATGCAAAAGGAGACCTTTCGAACGTATATTCTATTCTTTACAAGCAAAACGAGGGATCGTTTTTAGCAGGAGCACTTGCAGCTAAAATTGCAAATTCAAATATGCCTCTTGTAACAGGTAAAAAGCTGATAGGCTTTTTAGGAGGAATGGATATTCCAGTGATAAATGACTTTTTGGTGGGTTATATTCAAGGTGCTAAATATGTTGATAAAGATATAAAAGTTGCTATTTCTTATATAGGAGATTTTTCTGATTCTGCAAAAGGTAAAGAGTTGGCGCTTGCTCAATATCAACAAGGGGTAGCAATAGGTTTTAATGTAGCAGGGCAAGCAGGGCTAGGGCAGCTTGATGCAGCCAAAGAAATGAACAGATATGTGATAGGAGTAGATTCAGATCAAGCTATGTTGTTTGCTGAATCAGACCCAGCTAAAGCTAACTTAATTGTTACATCAATGTTAAAGCGAGTTGATAATTCTCTTGTAAGAGCAATAAAATTGTACAAAGAAGGGACTTTGAAGTTTGGGCAAGCTGAAGCATTGGGTTTGAAAGAAGATGCAGTAGGCTTAGCAGATAATGAATATTACAGAAAATTAGTTCCTGAAGAGATTAGGCAATATATAGAAGAACTAAAACTTAAAATAATAAATGGAGAAATAAAAGTTGATTCTGCACTTGGAATGGATACCAATAAACTTAATGAAATAAGAAATTCTGTTAAACCATAAACAATTTAAAAAGGGTATATGCATTGGCTATCTGGCTAATGCATATACCTCTCTTATAAGGAGGCGAAGCAATGAGAGAATTACTAAAAATGCATAATATTACCAAAATATATCCCAATGGAATAGTTGCTAATAAAAAAGTTAATTTTTCAGTTAATGAGGGAGAAATACATGCTTTAGTAGGAGAAAATGGGGCTGGTAAAACAACTTTGATGAAAATCCTTTTTGGCTTAGAACGACCAGAAGAAGGTTCAATTTATATTAATGGCAGTAAGGTTAATATAACATCACCAATTGTGGCAATTAAAAATGGAATAGGAATGGTTCACCAACATTTTATGCTTGTTCCATCACTTACTGTTGCGGAAAACATAATCTTAGGGATAGAACCACAAAAAAATGGATTTATTGATTTTAGAAAGGCGATAGAAATTACTGAAAAATTATCAGAAAAGTATAATTTGAAAGTAGATCCCAAGGCAATGGTTAGAGATCTTCCGGTTGGGATGAAGCAAAAAGTTGAGATATTAAAAGCTCTTTTAAGGGGTGCCAAGATTTTAATCCTTGATGAGCCTACTGCTGTGTTAACACCACAAGAAACGACCGAATTATTTAATGAACTTTTCCATCTAAAAAATAATGGCCATACTATTATATTTATTTCTCATAAATTACGTGAAGTCAAACAGATATCTGATAGGATTACAATAATGAGACACGGTAAAAATGTTGGAGTATTTAATACTTCTGATGTTACGGAACAAGATATTTCGAGATTGATGGTAGGAAGAGATGTAATTCTGAAAATCGAAAAAACGAAAAGTAAACCGGGCAATGTTGTTCTATATGTAAAGGATTTAAACCATATAAATGAATGGGGGAAGACTGTTCTGAAAAATGTAAGCTTTAGTGTAAGAAGTGGTGAAATATTGGGGATTGCAGGAGTTGAAGGGAATGGTCAAAGAGAATTGGTAGAGATTATTACAGGACTTAGAAAGCTAGATAAGGGAGAATTAATATTAAATGGAAAAGTTATAAATGACTTTTCAATACGTGAGAGAAGAGAATTAGGAATTTCTCACGTGCCTGAAGATAGAATGGTTTATGGAGTAGCTGCTGATGGCTCAATAGCAGAAAATTTGATATCAGATAGATTTGAAAAGAAAGAGTTTAATCGACGAATTCTCATGAATATGAAAAAAGTAACTAATCTTTCTAATCAATTGATTAAGGAATTTAGAATCCAGTCTAATTCTCCGAAACAAAAAGTGAGAATGCTGTCGGGAGGAAATATTCAAAAAGTTGTGGTCGCTCGTGAATTTTCTTCAGAACCTAAACTTTTAATAGCTAATCAACCAACAAGAGGTATTGATGTAGGAGCCACAGAATTAATCCATAGAAGGATTATTGAATTAAGAGATAAAGGTGTTGCAGTATTACTTGTATCTGCTGATCTTAATGAAGTAATGGAATTAAGTGATAGTCTTATCGTAATGTTTGGAGGGGAAATTGTAGCGTATTTTGAGGATGTATCTTATGTAACTGAAGAAGAATTAGGTGCTTATATGTTGGGATTAAAAAAACAATCTTTAGAAGAGATAAGGAGAGTTTTATATGCATAAAGAAGTTTTATTTGAAATGATGAGGACTTTAGTTGCTATATTTATTTCACTTATTATTGCTTTTATAATTATATTTTTCGTCAGTACACAACCAACGGAGGCATTGTCAAAATTTTTAATTGGGCCTTTTTCTAAAATCAGATATTTTAGTAATGTTATTGAAATGAGTATACCACTTATTTTTAATGGTCTTGCTATAAGTGTGATGTTCCAAGCAAATCAATTTAATGTTGGAGCTGAAGGCGCATTTTTCATGGGAGCAGTAGCAGCTACAATTGTTGGTATAACAATGAATTTACCGGTTGGAGTTCATTCAATTTTTGCTATAATTTGCGGTGGATTATTAGGAGGTTTTCTCCTCTTTATTCCAGCTATTTTAAAAACAAAATGGAATGCGAATGAGTTAGTTTCATCGCTTATGCTAAATTATATACTGTATTATCTCGGTATATTTATTATAAATTACTATCTCCGCGATGTTAATGCAGGTTATATGGTATCTTATAAACTTAATTCTTCTGCCTTAATACCAAAATTAATTCCCGGTACGAGATTGCACTATGGTGTATTATTTGCTGTAGCAATGATTGTAATTATATATTACTTTATGTACAGGACAAAGTGGGGTTATGCAATTCGAATGACAGGCTTAAACGAAAAATTTGCAGAATATTCAGGAATACGTGTAAATTTTGTTATTTTGTATGCTCAAATAATAGGTGGAATAATTGCAGGTATGGGTGGAGCAATAGAACTTTTGGGAATGTATACAAGATTCGAATGGCAAAAACTACCTGGATATGGATGGGATGGTGTAATAGTTGCAATACTTGCTCGTAATAACCCTGTGTTAGTACCTCTTGCTGCGTTTTTTCTTTCCTATTTAAGAATAGGGGCTGATTTAATGGCGAGAATGACTGATGTTCCCAGCGAGGTTGTATCAGTTATCCAGGCATTAGTAATAATGCTTGTTGCTGCAGAAAGCTTTATGGCTAAGTGGAGACATAAAATGGTGATAAAACAAGCAAAAGAGGAAATTTCTATGGCTAATGGAGGTAACTCTAGATGAAGATATTAGAGATCATTTTTTCAACAAGTTTTGGTTACGCAATTTTGCGTGTTACAACTCCTATATTATTTGCAGCGTTAGGTGCTATCATATCTGATAGAGCGGGAGTTATAAATATAGCTCTTGAAGGTACTATGTTAATGGCAGCATTATGGGGAGTAATTGTAAGTGCTTTTACTCACAGTGCATGGCTAGGTCTTCTTGCGGCAGTAATAAGTGGCATTCTTATGTCAGTAATTCTTGCATATTTTTCTTTAAATTTAAAGACAAATGTTGTATTAGCAGGTATAGCATTAAATCTTTTTGCGAGTGGCGGGACTATTTTTATTCTTTATTTAGTAGCACATGATAAAGGGATTTCTTCTTCATTAAAGAGTGAAGTTTTACCTCAATTGACTCTTCCTTTAGTAGACAAAATACCAGTAATTGGCCCTATATTCTCGGGCCATAACATTTTAACATATATAGCTTTGCTTGCTGTCTTTTTAGTATATATTTTGCTATATAAAACACCACTAGGTCTAAGAATAAGAGCTGTCGGAGAAAATCCTGATGCTGCTGATTCAGTGGGGATAGGGGTGAATAAAACTAGGTATATCGCCCTTATACTAAGTGGTTTGCTTGCAAGTTTTGGTGGTGCATATATGTCAATGGGTTATGTTTCTTGGTTTTCGACTAATATGACGGCTGGCAGAGGATTTATTGCTTTAGCAGCTGAGGCTATGGGGAAAGGAACACCTCTTGGAACTTTTCTTTCTTCTCTTCTGTTTGGTTTTGCTGGAGCATTAGCAAATAATTTACAATCTCTTAGGATACCATCAGAGTTTGTACAAATGATTCCTTATATAGTAACTATAATTGGCTTGGTTATATATTCATCAAGTCAGGCAAGTAAGCCAAGAAAATTTAAGGAGGAGTAAGTATGAAAAGAAAACCTGTGATTATTGACTGTGATCCGGGTCACGATGATGCTATAGCTCTTCTTGTGGCGTTTGCAAGTGAGAAACTTAATGTTAAAATAGATATAATTACTCCAAATGAAGTAGAACTTACACAATTGACAGGTACAACGGATATAAAAGATGGGGCAAATATGTTAATTGAAAAAGGTGTTAGTGAAGTTATAGTTACTCTCGGAGAAAAGGGAAGTTATTATACAAATGGTCAAGAAGAAATTTTTTCAGAGGCAGTACCTGTAAATACTATTGATAGTACGGCGGCTGGAGATTCTTTTAATGCAGCAATTGCTGTAGCATTGTGTGAAAATATGAATATAAAATCAGCACTTAATTTTGCGAATATTGTTGGAGCGTTAACTACTACCAAAATGGGGGCGCAAGATTCTTTGCCCTACAGAGATGAAGTGGAAAGTTTCAGAATTAAGCTACAGAAATAATTATTTTAGTTATAAAAAAACAGAAAAGTTTATTAAAATAACATCAAAAATAGTTAAAGAGCCAAAAATGCTGGCTCTTTTTATATAGATTTTTTGATAGTTGAGTTACTTATAAAACATTTTATGAAACCAAATTACAAAACCATAAAAAATACTTGAAATATTATTTCATAAGTAGTATAATATAAACTAGAAAGGAGTGCAAACATTAACATGCCAGGAGATATAGAGAAAATTAGGGCAGTTATTAATAATTTAAAACCATCAGAAAGAAAAATTGCTGAGTATATAATTGAAAATGCTGATAAGATTTCAGATTTATCTGTAGCTGAACTTGCAAAAAACAGCAATACCAGTGAAGCAAGTGTTGTGAGATTTTGCAAAAGTCTCGGATACAAAGGATATCAAGATTTAAAAATAAAAATTGCTGCAGACTACACATATAAGACAAAAAGTATTCAAGGTTTTGTTAATATAGATGATGATATTAATACCATAATTGTGAAAATATCTAAAAATAATATGGATTCAATAGAAAAAACGATGGATATGTTAGATAGAAACGAAGTAGAAAGAGCTGTTATTGCTATTTTAAATGCCAATAAAATAGACATTTATGGAGTTGGAGCATCTGCTATTGTTGCACAAGATATGTTGCAAAAATTTATGAGGATAAATAAATCTTGTACGGCATACAGTGATTCTCACATGCAACTTGCATCTGCGGCTAATCTTCGCCAAGGTGATGTGGCAATTGGTATTTCGTATTCAGGTCAAACAGCAGATACTGTTGACGCTTTAAGGATAGCGAAAAATTCGGGCGCTACAACAATTTGTATAACAAGGTTTGGAAATTCACCCATAACGGAAGTTTCAGATATAAAACTTTTTGTATATTCTACTGAAGCAATCTTTAGAAGTGGTGCAATGGCATCAAGGATGGCACAACTTAATGTAGTAGATATATTGTTTTCTATAATAGCCTGCAGGAAATACGATGAGGTAATAAAATATTTAGAAAATACAAGTGAAGCAGTCTCATCAAGAAAGTACTGAAGGAGAGGTTTGTATGTTTAATATATTTAAAAAAAAGACTGATAAACTATTAATTAAAGCACCTGTTGATGGAGATGTGGTAGAAATAGTAGATGTTCCAGATGAAGTGTTTGCTCAAAAACTTATAGGAGATGGTGTTGCTGTGATACCTGAAACTGATATATTTGTTTCTCCTGTTGATGGTATTGTAACAACTGTTTTCCCTACAAAACATGCAATAGGTATTAGGACAAAAGAAGGAATTGAGGTAATGATTCATGTAGGAATTGATACTGTAAAACTAAATGGTGAAGGATTTGTTACGTTTGTAACTGAAGGTGATAAAGTAAAAGTTGGCGATAAACTATTAAAGGTAGAAAGAACTTTAATAAAATCAAAAGCTAAATCACTCGTTTCCCCTATAGTAGTAACTAATATGGATATGATAAAAGAATTTAAAAAAATGACAGGTAAAGCGACTGCTGGGCAGACCGTTGTAATTGAGGCGGTTATTTAATTTACTTCAATATGAAATAAATTTTCATAAATACTTTATATTTATGAAACAATATAACATATAAGGAGGTGGGAGATAGGTATATAAGATTCATATGTTTAATTATCATTATCCTTTAAATATTAAATTGAGGATAGGGGGATTAAGAATGTCAAGAGAAAAAGAAATAGCTCAAGGAATTATTAAAGAGTTAGGCGGAAAAGAGAATGTTATATCAATCACGAACTGCATGACAAGATTAAGGATACTTGTCAAGGATTATGACAAGGTTAACAGGGAAGCTTTGGGGAAAATTGACGGTGTTATTAAAGTCAATGAAGAGGGTGGAGAGTTACAAGTTATTGTAGGACCTGGTCTTGCTAACAAGGTAGAAAGTGAGGCATCAAAAATACTAGGTGGTACTAAAGTTGGAAAAGCAGAAGAAGTTAAAGCGGCAATTAGTGCCAAAAACCAAACACCTTTTAAACTTCTCTTGAGAAGGATTGCTAGTATATTTATTCCTTTGATTCCAGGTTTAATTGGTGGTGGTTTAATACTTGGCATTACCAATGTTGCGACAAAATTTAATTGGATTGCAGACAAAAATTTATTGGCTATGTTAAGTTTGTTAGGCAGTACTATTTTTACGTATATGGGTATTATGGTAGGTATGAATACTGCTAAAGAATTTGGAGGTTCTCCTACAATTGGAGGTATTCTTGCTGGTATTATTTATAACCCTGCATTAGCTAATATTACAATTGGAGGGAAAGCTTTAGTCGTAGGTAGAGGCGGAATTATTTCTGTTTTAATTGCAGCAGCATTTGCAAGTTGGCTTGAGAAAAACATTAGGAAAAGAATGCCTAACAGTATAGAATTGCTTGCAACTCCTTTGCTTACAATTTTGATAGCAGGTTTTGCAACTTTATATGTATTACAACCTTTAGGCGGATATATAGCTGATGGTATTGGCAAAGCAGTAACTGTTGCAATTGCAGGAAAAGCTGGTGTATTTACAGGATTTATACTTGCTGGTACATTTTTACCATTAGTTATGACAGGTTTGCATCAGGGTTTGACACCTATCCATGTGCAATTAATTGAGTCGACAGGAGTTACTATATTACTTCCTATTTTAGCGATGGCGGGAGCAGGTCAAGTTGGAGCTGCATTAGCAGTATATGTGAAGACCAAGAGCAAACAACTTAAAAAAATTATAGAAGGCTCAATACTTGTCGGTATTCTCGGTATTGGAGAACCATTGATTTACGGTGTTACTTTACCACTTGGGAGACCTTTTATAGGGGCATGTATAGGAGGTGCTTTTGGTGGAGCTTTTGAAGCCCTTAAAGTAGTTGGTGCAAGAGGATTGGGTATCTCCGGTGTACCATTAGCTGTATTAATTGAGCCAAATAAAATTATTTATTATGTTTTAGGATTATTGATATCGTATACTGCAGGATTTATAGCTACCTATCTATTAGGATTTGAAGATCCAGTTGATGAAGAAATAGAAAATTCACAACCATTTACTTTTAATGTTTGATACAATTAAAAAGGGGCGTTTTGCCCCTTTTTAGGAGGAGATGATGAGGTGGCTGTTGGTATTTCGGTTTATACTACAGAAGACTTTCCACATCAAAAGAACAAGGAATATATAAAAATGGCAAAAGACAATGGGATAAATATGGTTTTTACGTCGATGCATATGCCTGAGGTTGAATATGATAAAAAATTAAATGAATTTGAAGATTTAATTGAATATATTAAATTACTAGATATGAAATTAACTATTGATATTTCGCCTGTAACAATGAATATATTAAATTCCTCAATAACAGATTTAAAACCTTTTTATGATTTGGAAGTAGATTGTTTAAGGCTTGATTATGGTTTTACTGCAGAGGAAATAGCTGAAATGACAAACAACAAATATGGAATTAAAATAGAGTTAAATGCCAGCACAATAACAAAAGAAGAAATAGAGAAATTGATAAAGCTAAAAGCTAATATAGATAATTTGACAACTTGCCACAATTATTATCCTAAACCGTATACAGGTCTTTCCTATAAGTTTTTTAAAGAAAAGACAATGATGATAAAAAATTACGGACTTAAGGTATCGGCATTTATTCCTTCTTTGGAAGGTAGGAGAGGGCCAATATATGAGGGATTGCCGACGCTTGAAATGCATAGAAACATAAAACCTTACACAGCAGCGAGACATTTAATTTATTCTGGGTTGATAGATGACATATATTTTGGGGATGCATATGCATCTATAAATGAAATAAGAGATGTTATCTCAATAAATAAAGATGTCATTGAATTAAATATCAATCTTATTATGGATATAACAGATTATGAGAAAGACATAATTTTTGCTGGTATTCATACAAATAGGTCTGATTCTTCTGAATACATTATAAGATCAGAGGAGTCAAGGGGTTATGCAAAGATAGGGAAAGCAATAAAGCCGTATAATTGCATTGAAAGAAAGAAATACAGTGTTACAATTGATAATTACGGTTTTAAAAGATATTCGGGAGAGCTTAATATTTGTTTGATTGATATGCCTCAAGATGAAAGAGTAAATGTGGTAGGACATATACCTGAAGAAGAACATATATTGGTAGATTTAATTAGACCGGGGACAAAATTTAAATTTAGAAAGGGTTGATACAATGGATTTAGATAAACTTATAACGGAAGGAAGAAACCCTGATACACTTGATATTGATAGATTAAGTACAGAAGATATGTTAAAAAAAATAAATAATGAAGATAAAAAAGTTCCAATAGCTGTTGAAAAAGAAATACCTAATATAGCAAAAGCTGTTGATATTATAGCAGAAAAATTAAAACAAGGAGGAAGACTTATATACATTGGTGCTGGTACAAGTGGAAGGCTGGGAATTCTCGATGCATCCGAATGCCCACCAACTTTTGGAGTAGATCCAGAAATGGTGCAAGGGATTATTGCAGGTGGAGATGTTGCAATAAGAAGGTCAGTAGAAGATGCGGAAGACAAAGAAGACCTTGGTAAAGAAGATTTAAAGAAAAAGAATTTGTCAAGTAAGGATGTTGTAGTAGGTATTGCAGCCAGTGGTCGGACGCCTTATGTATTAGGAGCACTTAGATATGCTAAAGAAGTTGGTGCACATACAGTAGGGATATCCTGCAATCCGGATAGTGAGATGAAAAAAATAGTTGATATAATGATAGCGCCTGTTGTAGGGCCAGAAGTAATTATGGGTTCTACCAGAATGAAAGCAGGAACTGCACAAAAATTAGTATTAAATATGCTATCTACAGGTGCTATGATAAAACTTGGTAAAGTTTACAGCAATTTAATGGTGGATGTAAAAGCTACAAATGAAAAATTAATTAACAGAGCAAAACGCATTGTAAAATTAGCAACGGATGCAGATGAAAAAGTAATTGAAAAAATACTTAAGGAAACTAATTATAATGTTAAATTAACAATTTTAATGATATTAACAGGACTTAACCAAAATAAAGCAAAAGAACTTTTAGATAGGTCTAATGGTTATATTGCAAAGGCATTAATGCTTAATGAAAATAAGTCTTAAGAATAAATTTGAAGAGAAATTGAATTTATTAGGAAGTTTTATTTAAACTGAAAGGCGGATTAGTTTCCGCCTTTTATAAAAAATTTTTCGAAATCATATTGACACTGATGAATTAAAATGCTATATTATAAATGTACAAAATATTGTATATTGTCCGGGTGATTGAATGATTAAAGATCTATTAACTAAAAATGGGATTGCCGTTACGATGTTGGCACGAGAAATGCTTTCTTTAAAATGTGGAGATAGAATTGAAACGATAGGAGAATATGCCAAAAAATTTGACCTCGGGCGTGGGACAATACAAACTGCTTTAAAGTATTTAGAAGATAATGAAGCAATTGAATTAGAGCCACGAGGGCATTTAGGTACGTATATAAACAATATTGACTACAAAAAATTATGGGAATATGCGGGACTTACTATTGTTTCAGGGGTAATGCCTCTTCCGTATTCAAGAAGATATGAAGGGTTAGCTACAGGTTTATATAAAGTATTTGAAAAAGGGGAAATACCTTTTAATATGGCATATATGAGAGGAAGCGAAAGAAGGTTAGAGGCATTGTTGAATGGAAAATATGATTTTGCCATAATGTCGATGTTGGCAGCAAAATTGTATATTGAATCTGGTAAAAATTTAAAAATAGTAGTCGATTTTGGACCAAATACGAACGTAAGTACTCATCGTATAATATTTTCAAATAATGCGAAAAATGCGATTGAAGATGGAATGAAGATTGCTATAGATCCAACTTCATTAGACCAATTTATATTAACCTACTATGAATGTGAGGGAAAGAATGTAGAGTTTATAGAATTACCGTATAATCAAATTATACCTCATATAATGGAAGGAAAAATAGATGCAGCTGTATGGAACTATGATGAAATAGTTGACAGAGGACTGTCTATTAAAAATGAACCGCTTAAAAGCGAAAAATCGAAAAAAATTAGTGAAGATAATACACGTGCTGTTTTAGTAGTTAAAAGAGATAATTGGGGTGTTGATAAAATAATAAATAGAATTGTTGATAAAGAAGAAGTTATAAAGATTCAGGAACAAGTGTTGTTGAATAAAATATTTCCAGAATATTGATTTATAATTATTCATATATTATTTTTGGAAGGGCTTAAAAAATAACTTTATATCACAGTACAAAATACTGTATAATGTTTGGAGGGATTTAAGTGAAGGATAATGTTGTAAATAGAATAGATTTGTTAGTACAAGGTAATGTGATTGATTTTGATACTGGAAAAGCTATTAAAAAGATTGATGAGGAATTAAGAGTAAATTATGAAATTTGCGCTGAGGATGAACACTATGAGATGTTTATAACCCATTTAGCAATGTCTATAAAAAGATTAAAAGAAGAAGAAAAATTGGAGTCTACAATAGATGACGAACTTTTTAACGAAGTTAAAAATTGTCCTAATTACTATAGAGCACTTGGTATTTTACAAAATATAGAAGATAGGATAGAAATAAAATTACCCGAATCCGAAAAAAGATTTGTGTTATTACATTTGTGTAATCTTTTAGAAAGGGGTAAAAGTACATGATAAGATTTGTTGTAGGTGGAGCTGTTGATAAGCAAAAAGTTGCTCAAATGATAAAGGAGATAGGAGGTGATAAAGTAAGTGTTGAAATAAAATCAGATATTGAAGCTGCAATGGCTGTGAAAAATGGAAAGGCAGATTACTATGTTGGTGCTTGTGCAACAGGAGGTGGTGGTGCTTTAGCTATGGCAATGGCTATATTAACAGCTCAAAAATGTGCAACTATCTCTATGCCTGGTAAGCCACCACAGGAAGCCGACGTAAAAAAAGCAGTAGCTGAAGGGAAAGTAGCGTTTGGTTTTACTAATGACCATATTGAAAAAGCTGTACCTTACATTGTAAACGCAATTTTAGAAAAATAGGGATTGGAGGATAAAAAATGAAGATAGTGTTAATTGCTTTAATTGGTGCTTTGGCAGCAATTCTTGCGAATGGTGGTATTGCTGTATTTAATGATGGGCTAAGACCTATAATGCCTGAATATCTAGAAGGTAGAATGAAAAAAGCAGAATTGGCTGCAACGAGTTTTGCTTTATCTTTTGGACTTGTAATCGGTTTTGGAATACCAATTTCAATTGGTGCTACCATATTACTTGTTCATAGTATTTTACTCGGGACAGATATTATAGGAACATGGTCACCAAAAGGTAAAATAGGATATGCTGTTGCTGGAACAATAGGAGCTCTGTGGGGAATAGGACTATTGGTAGGATTGCAATGGATTGTAAATGTATTCAAAAAATTACCGGTTAATGTTTTCGACTCAATGGGACAAATAGGTACACCTGTAATATTTGCTTTTGCAGCATTTCCTGCATTAGCAGTTGCATACCAATATGGTGTTAAAAATGGGCTTATTACTTTAACAATATCGGCATTGGTTAGAGCTATAGTAGCAAGATTTTCTCCAATAGTTATTGGAACAAGCAAAATAGCTTTGAATCCAGAAGGTATGGCATTAGTTACTGGAATGATAGTTTTACTTATCTATGCTATGAGAGAAAAGAAAGAAGAAAATTCAACAAATATTGCTGCTTTATTTACTGAAAGAGTAGACAGGATAAAAAAGAATGTTTGGGTACTTGCTATAATGGGTGCTCTTGTAGCGGCAGCCACGTCTCTGCATATTTTGGCAGGCGATCCAATTTCTCTATCATTGGTTTCTAAAGGTAATTATACAGATGCTGCTTTAGTTGCATTAGCGAGAGCAATTGGTTTTGTACCTTTAGTTGCAACTACTGCTATTGCTACCGGTGTATATGGTCCTGTTGGAATGACTTTTATATTCGCAGCAGCTTTATTTGCGAACAATCCACTGCTTGCAGCAATACTAGGATTTGTAATAATTTTTGCGGAAGTTTACCTGCTGGGAGGTATAGCGGCATTTTTGGATAAATTCCCAGGGATTAAAAAGTCTTCAGATAACATTAGGACAGCGATGGGACAATTATTGGAAGTGGCATTGTTAGTTGGCGGGGCGAATGCATCTAATATGGCGTTGCCTGGATTAGGGATATTTATTGTAATTGGGTTATACCTTTTAAATGAAATTGCAGGAAGACCTATTGTGAGAATGGCAGTTGGACCCATTGCAGCAATATTAGTTGGTATTCTTGCTAACATATTGGCGGTTTTTGGACTGTATGTTCCACCGGTTAAATAAAGAGGGGAATTTCCCCTCTTCCATATAATAAATTTATTAGGGTGAATGTTATATATGAATGATAAAATAGTTATGCAAAAAATAAATGAGATGGCAAGACTCGCATATGCGATAAATATAGCACGTGATAATTTAGGTTATTCTGTTAGATATATCAATTATAAGGCAATAAAAAAAGCTGTAGAAGCGTTAAAAGTATATGATAAATTATACTTTTATGGAATAAAAAATACATCACAAATTAAACGCGAATATTTGCAAAAATTATCTAATATTGGAAATTATATATGGCTTACAGTTGATGAGATGTCAAAAGGCGGTAGAGCAATTGATATTGAGAGAATAAACCCTGTTACTGGCAGGCCGATGACAGGCTCTACAAGTGCTGGTTGTATCAATGTGTTATTGGGAATAAATGATTTTACTATTGGCACTGATGGTGGTGGTTCTGTGTTGGGGCCTGCGATGTCCTGTAATTTGTATTCTATCATGGCAAAAGGATTAGGCCTTGAAGGTAAAAAATTAAAAAAATCAACAGATGCTATAAATTTCATACCTGGTATTGGAATAATTGCAAAAGATTTATTCGTATGTAAAGATGTATTGAGTAACCTAATAGATTTGGATGATACAATAGATTTTCGCAATTTAAAAGTTGGAATTCCACGAAAAGGCGATATAAATCTTCCGATTATTGGTGACGTCCGTGAAGATTTATATAATATTGAAAGAGTTTTATCAAAAGAGGGTATTCCAGTAATTGATATTGATTTGAAGGATGTATTGAAAAGAGAAGATGCTATATATAAGCTTAATAAAGCTTTTGAAGAGGTAGATATAGTGATAACAAAAGAAGGACCTATTGATATTTTTGGTTTAGGAGATTCGGTTTTAGGTACTATGGGATATGTCGGAAGTTATATTCAAAATAGTTCAGGAAAATATTTGATAAAAGTTGCTAACATGGTAAATACTACAGCTCTTACAATACCATCAGAAAATTTAGGTGTAGGGATTTTAATAATGGCGAAAGAAGGAAATAAATATGGTACAGGTGCTATTAAGCTGGCAGAGATAATTGATAGCAATATTAGCCATCCAAAACTATTTTATGAATATTTTAACACTAAAGAATATGATGATATTTTATTTGAGGTGAATTAAATGATTTTAGATAATAATACTGGTTTTAAAGATATAGGTTATACTCTTATACATGAACATTTGACTATTGATTTATCAAGACTCAAAGAAGATGATGATGCCAAACTTGATGATGTAGATAGCTTAATTGAAGATTTAAAAGAACTCAAAAAAAGTGGCATAGATACTATCGTTGATGTTACAAACATAGGTATGGGTCGAGATATTGAAAGAATCAAGTATATTTCTGATATTTCAAATATGAATGTGATTTTATCTACTGGATTTTATAAAGAACCTTTTTTGCCGGAAATAGTTTATAAGAGTTCTGTTAAAGAATTGGCTGATATATTTATTGATGAAATTATTAATGGAATCGATGGTACAAATTATAAAGCATCTGTGATAGGCGAGATAGGCACAAGTAAAGAAGAAATAAAAGAAGTAGAAAGAAAAATTTTTGAAGCTGCTGCAATTGCACATAATGAAACCGGAGTACCGATAATAACTCATACAACGTTAGGGCTTTTAGGATTAGAACAGATTAAAATTTTTAAAAATGTGAAAGTAAATTTAGAAAAAGTAGTTATAGGGCATGTTGATTTAAACATTGATATGGATTATTATTTAACTTTACTTGATAGTGGATGTTATCTTGCTTTTGACACAATTGGTAAAACTAATTATCAACCAGATGAGTTAAGAGCAATATCTATAAAGAAACTTATTGACAAAGGATTTATTAACAAAATTCTCCTTTCATTGGATATTTCAAGAAAATCTTATCTAAAAAATTATGGTGGTTTTGGCCATTCATATATAGTAGAAAAATTTATTCCTCTTTTAAAAAACAATGGGTTAACAGAAGAAGATATAAAGACTATATTATACAGAAATCCATTGAACTTGATTGGAGGATAAAGAATGATTACGTATCCTATTAAACAGATTAGCTTAGAGGAAGCAATTAATTTGCAGTTTAAATTAGTAGATATCATCCAATCAGTTTTTCGAGGGCATGAATTGCTCGAAGCTGGTGATTATGGTGTATCATTGGAGCTTGGACGACCTAAAACCACCTCAAAAGTTGAGAAGGTTCTTGCTAAATTTTTTGATGCAGAAGACTCTGCTCTAGTAAGAGGTGCTGGTACGGGGGCTATGAGACTCGTTTTTAATAGCTTATTAAAACCTCTTAATACCTTACTTGTGCATGACGCCCCTGTATATCCTACAACACAAAACCTTATCGATATGATGGGCCTTAAGCTTTTAAAAGTAAACATGAATGATTTAGATTCATTTGAGATATTAAAAAATACAAAAGTTGATGCTGTGTTAATACAACATTCAAGGCAAAAACCTGATGACAGCTATGAGCTCGAAAAAGTAATAAAAGCTATTAAATCTATAACGAATGTGCCTATTATCACTGATGAGAATTATGTAGTTATGAAAGCTCCATATATAGGTGTTCAGTTGGGAGCGGATGTTTCAGTATTTTCCATATTTAAATTGTTGGGTCCGGAAGGAATTGGATGTGTAGTAGGTAAAAAGCATATTATAGACGGAATTCGTAAACTAACTTATTCAGGAGGAAGCCAAGTGCAAGGACCTGAGGCAATGGAAGCTTTAAGGTCGCTTGTATACACTCCTGTTTCATTAGCAATACAAGCAATGCAGGTTGATGAAATAGCAAAGAGGCTTAATAACGGGGAAATAAAAGGAGTAAAAAAGGCATATGTAGCAAATGCGCAGTCCAGAGTTGTATTAATAGAATTTGAAGAACCAATTGCGGCAAAAGTATTAAAGTACGCTGAAGAGATGGGAGCAGTACCTTATCCTGTAGGTTCTGAATCAAGATATGAAATTGGTGCTATGTTTTATAGAGTTTCAGGGACTTTTATTAAAGATAATCCTGAAATAAAAAATTATGTAATTCGCATTAATCCAATGAGGGCAGGTGCTGATACTGTTATTAGAATTTTAAAAGAAGCTGTAAAGAAAAGTCTGGCTTAGGAGATGATGCAATGTTTCTTAATATGGTTATTGAAAGAAATCCACAACTTATTATAGAAGCTGCCAAATTACACAGAGACGGTGTTATTGAACCCAATACTTATGTGTTGGATGTTGATAGTATTTATGAGAATGCAAGATTAATTAAAGAAACTGCTGATAAATATAATATTAGCTTATATTATATGACAAAACAGTTTGGAAGAAATCCTATTATTTCAAAAATCATTGAAAAGGCGGGAATTGATAAAGCAGTAGCTGTAGATTTTGATGAGGCAAGGGTATTGTTTGATAATGGTCTTAAAATAGGGCATATAGGACATTTAGTACAAGTCCCGAAAAATGACATTAAGTTATCTTTACTCATGAAACCAGAAGTTATAACATGTTTTTCATATGAAAAAGCAAAAGAAATATCAGATAACGCAAAAGAGCTTGGAATTATGCAAGATATATTATTAAGAGTAATAGATGAAAATGATGTAATATATCCGGGTCAAGAAGGAGGTATATATCTTGGAAAGTTAAAAGAAACAGTTCATCATATATTAAAATTGAAGAATATAAAAATTGCTGGTATTACATCCTTTCCATGTTTTCTTTATGATTATGAGAAGAAAGAAATTACACTAACGCACAATGTATATACACTCTTAAAAGCAAAAGAAATATTGAATGAAATGGGGCTTGAAATCTGGCAAGTAAATGGGCCCAGTGCTACATGCTGTAGTTCAATACCGCTTTTAAATAAGTATGGTATTACTCATGGAGAGCCGGGGCATGCTTTATTGGGGACGACTCCTTTACATGCATATACAAAACAGCCTGAAAAACCATCAATTGTGTATGTATCTGAGATATCTCATATTAACAATGAAAAAGCTTATTGCTATGGAGGCGGGTTTTACCCGAGGTCGAATGTTAAATATGCGTTAGTATCAAATAATCCTGAAGATATTTTAGATAGAATATTTGATGTTGAAGAATTACCCCCGGAATCAATAGACTATTATGGAACTATACTTTTAAACAATAGAAAGGTTAACGTCGGGGACACTGTAATATATTCATTTAGAACACAAATATTTGTAACAAGAGCAAAAGTAGCTCTTCTTGAAGGGTTATCTTCAGGGAAACCAAAATTAACGTATATATTTGATTCAAAAGGTAATCTTTTAAAGGATTTAAGAAAGAAGGATAATAAATGAGAGCCATAATTCTTGTAATAGATAGTCTTGGAGTCGGTGAAATGACTGATGTTCCTAAAGTTCGTCCACAAGATAGGGGTGCAAATACTTTAAAACATGTTTCTGAGTATGAGGATAATTACAGATTAAATAATTTGGAGGTGATGGGAGCAGGTCTTGTAGTTGATAGCAAAAATATAAAAAAAGTAAGCAATCCTATTGCAAGTTATGGGTGTTCAAATTTAGAACATGAAGGAGCTGATACTTTTCAGGGGCATCAAGAAATTGTTGGTTCAAAGCCTAAAAAGGCTTTAAGACAACCATTTAAAGAGCGTATAGACAGAGTAAAATTTGAATTAGAAAAGGCAGGGTATAGGGTAACTATACCAAATCCAAAATATCCATTTTTGCTAGTAGATGGAATAGTTGTAATAGCGGATAACATTGAGGCGGATATGGGTTTAAACTATAATGTTACTGCCCCTTTGGATTATATTTCTTTTGAAGATGAATTAAAAATTGGCAAAATAGTTAGAGATAATGTAGAAGTTGGGCGAGTAATTGTATTGGGGGGTAGAGAAGTCACAATAGAAGATATATTAAATGCTATTGAGGTAAAGTCTGATGAAATAGTTGGCGTGAATTGTACAAAAGCAGGTGTTTATAATAAGGGTTATATGGTGAGACACCTAGGATATGGAATAGATCCGAATACGCAAGTAACTACTATTTTAAAAAAGAGAGGTTTTGATGTATCTCTTATTGGAAAGGCTGCAGATGTTATAAACTGTGACGGTGCAAATTACAATCCATGTGTTGACACAGAAATAGTATTGAAGATATTATTGGATAAATTGAATACTGTATCTGATGGTTTAATAATGGCAAATGTACAAGAAACAGACCTTGCAGGGCATTCACAGGATGTAAAAAAATATGCTGAGAAATTAAACCTCGTAGATGATTATATACCAACAATTATTGATAATATGAAGGAAGATGATATTTTATTTATGACTGGTGATCACGGTAATGACCCTACCATAGGGCATAGCCACCACACAAGAGAAAAAGCGCTTCTACTGGTTTATGGCAAAAAATTAAAACCGGTAAATTTAGGAGAAAGAAAGACTTTATCAGATATAGGAGCTACTATAGCAGATTATTTTGATGTCGAAAAAACAGAGAATGGAGAGAGTTTTTTGGATGTGATGAAATAAGGAGACGTTCTATCTCCTTTTTTATATTATTTTAATAACATGAAGGTTGATACCTTATGTAACAATAAAAAAGAACCAAGTCTTACTGCCAATTTATACTTCTTGACATAAGAAGAGAAAATAAGGAATTTCCTGCAATCAATACCTGATATAATAGGAAACACTCTTGTGACTATGGAGGCTCCTAAATGTAATGTTACAAATGGCTCCAATGTGGTCTCGTTCTACGAAAGCAGAATTACCTCGATAAAAATAAAGTTGAATAAGTAGTTCATAAACGATTTAGTATGAAATATTAGTTTATTGACCCAAGTCTAATACTTAATCCAGGGGAAATTATATAGAGATAACATACGCATAGTGTAAAATTATCGTAGGAATTTTTAAGAGAAAAAAACAAGAGACAACCCCTGTGATAAAATAGATTATGGAAAACAAAACAATACAGAAAGGGGTGTCTCTTGTGAAAAAACATATCTTTGAGGATATTATACTACAAAATGCTCTAAATTTCACTAAGGAAGTAGTAGAAATTTTTGGTGATTTATTAAATAAAGGAATGAATATTACAGAGCTTGCAGCAAGGATAAAGGAACTGACGGACAAACTAGGTAGAGAGGCAATAGAAGCAATTATTGAAGAGTTAGATAGGATAATAAAAGAAGATAAGAGAAGGAAAGAAAAATGGGTAGTAGAGAGGAAAGATAAAAAGAGATTAACGACAGTCCTTGGGGATATTGAATATGAGAGGACATATTATGTCAATTCTCAAATTAAATCTCCAAAGATTTTCAAATTATAATGGCATTTTTTAAGTGCATAAAAGTATTTTTTCTCAAATTATCACAGCCTGATTAAAAATTTTTTTCACTTTTTAAGAGCATA
>Ga0247720_100292_pt1 | contig 21258 bp, 18 predicted proteins | sample MSEWel2015_12_15_FD_189078 | JGI IMG/M metagenome (GOLD analysis project Ga0247720, IMG submission 189078) | Subsurface sediment microbial communities from gas well in West Virginia, United States - MSEEL Well Study Marcellus 3H_2015_12_15 | ecosystem: Environmental > Terrestrial > Deep...
TACGTTATAGTTGGCTGAGCAAGCATTTATTTGATACTTTGGATGAAGTACAAGATTATGCAACAAACTGGTTGTGGCATTACAACCATGAAAGACCACATCAAGCTAACAAAGGAAAGCCACCTCTAATGGCTGCTAACCTCTACTTTTAACTTCGGTTATTTATGGGAGGATTACCAAATTGCAAAGCATTTAACCCTAGATTTTGTAATTTAATGCTACTTGACCGAGATTAGTATTGGTGATAATTTAATCAATAAGGAGGTCATATACTATTTAGGATTTAAGAGAAATCTTTCCTAAATGAACAAAGATATGACAACCTGTATACACAGCTAACAACGAACGAAACAATTTTGATTGTTTTTAAAAATGTTCAAGGTTGTAGAAAAGCCCGTTAATCGGGCTTTTTTAATGCCAATTTTTAGAAGAAAATCTAAGCTATATTTGGGAACAAAAATTAGAGTAGCAATAGGGGATTGTGGTGCTGATATTGATTATTTTAGTCTTTACCATTGGTTTGGTTTTCTTAATCTTATTAGCGAAGAAAGTTAAGTCTATACAGGATAATGCTGATTATAGTCATTCATATTCTTCAACAACTTCCGCATCTAATTCATATAAGCAACATGACGATCGGCATTCTGATGAATGTCGTTCTAGTGATGAATCAAATTCGGATTCTAACAGTTGTGATAGTAGTAACCATGATTAAAAAAACTCGTACCTCAGAGGGAGAGATACGAGTTAAACTTCGACTTATGGTAGGTCAAACCAAATCATTTGGGCATCTTCAAGCCCCTTGATTGTTGCAGTCTCATCAAATAGTAAAGCATCGCCAGCTTTTACATGATGATCAGCAATCATAACTTCACCAGAAACCACGTGAACATAGTTCACTTTTTTCGTTGCTGTGATTTCTAATTGTTGATCTTTCTCAAGTACAGCTGTTTTTACTTCAGCATTTTGACGAATCAACATTGGTGCAGATTCATCGCCTGCGATTAGATGCCATTGGTTAGGATGATCCTTTGGGTTGAGCTGAATTTGCTGATAAGTCGGTGCAGCATCTTGAACATTTGGTTGAATCCAAATCTGTAATAGATGTACTGCTTTATCATGCTTATTCATTTCACTATGGGTTACACCTGTACCCGCACTCATTAATTGCCATTCACCTGCATTAATTTGACCTTCATTACCCATACTATCTTTATGAGAAATGGTGCCATCTAGTACACAGGTTAGAATTTCCATATTGTCATGCGGATGCGTACCAAAACCATTATGTGCTGCAATCGTATCGTCATTAATTACACGTAATGCACTCACACCCATGTATTTCGGATTGTACCAGCTACCAAATGAGAAACTATGGTAAGTATCTAACCAGCCAGCTTTTACATGACCGCGATTTTCACTACGATGTAGATAAGCATTCATCTTTCATCTCCTAATTCTTATGTTTTGCTTGATAGTAATAATATCGATTCATAATGGTTATAAATAGTCTTTAATTGCGACATATTGTTCTATTTGTGGAATGATTGTTTACCATGGACTCTTATTAAGATATTAAAAAAGGCTGAATATATATTCAGCCTTTTCTGTAAGATAATTTACTTATCAATCGCTTACTTAGATTTGCTTTCCAATTGAGGAATTGCAGAACCTTGACCAACAGCAAGTAAACCTGTTTCAGTGTAGATACCAAGTTTTGCACGTGTATCGGTAATATCGAGGTTACGCATCGTTAACTGACCGATACGATCCATTGGTGTGAACATGGAATCACCTTTCTCCATTGTTAAACGCTCAGCTTCATAAGTGAGGTTAGGAGATTCGGTATTCATAATCGTATAATCATTACCACGACGCAATTCTAAAGTGACAGTACCAGTAATCGCTTTAGCTACCCAACGTTGTGCTGTTTCACGAAGCATAAGCGCTTGAGAATCGAACCAACGACCTTGGTAAAGTAGACGACCTAAACGTAAACCATTGATACGATATTGTTCAATCGTGTCTTCGTTATGAATACCTGTAACTAAACGCTCATAAGCGATATGCAATAGAGCCATACCAGGCGCTTCATAAATACCACGAGACTTAGCTTCGATGATACGGTTTTCAATTTGGTCAGACATACCAAGACCATGACGACCACCGATACGGTTAGCTTCTAAGATCAGCTCAACAGGATCTTCGATACGTTGACCATTTAATGCAACAGGGAAACCTTCTTCAAAAGTAATTGATACTTCTTCTGCATCAATTTTTACATCTTCTTTCCAGAAAGCAACGCCCATAATTGGGTCTACGATTTTAATACCTGCATTGAGGTATTCTAAATCCTTAGCTTCGTGAGTAGCACCCAACATATTAGAGTCAGTTGAATATGCTTTTTCCTTAGACATTTTATAGTCAAAACCGTTGTCGATGAGGAATTGTGACATTTCTGCACGACCGCCTAACTCATCAATAAAGGTTTGGTCTAACCACGGTTTGTAGATTTTTAGAGCTGGATTGGTCAATAAACCATAACGATAGAAACGTTCAATATCGTTACCTTTATAAGTAGAACCATCACCCCAAATGTTCACATCATCTTCTTTCATTGCTGTCACAAGCATAGTACCTGTTACTGCACGACCTAAAGGTGTTGTGTTGAAATATGGTACACCGCCAGTGCTAATATGAAAGGCACCACATTGAATTGCAGCAATACCTTCAAGAGCAAGTTGTAAACGACAATCGATTAATCGAGCTTTGACTGCACCATATTGTTCAGCTTTCTTTGGAATAGCATCATAGTCATCTTCATCAGGTTGACCTAAGTTTGCTGTATAAGCATAAGGTTCCGCACCTTTTTGCTTCATCCACAATAAAGCTGCTGAAGTATCGAGACCACCAGAAAAGGCAATCCCAACTTTTTTGCCTACAGGTACGTGCTGCAAGATAGTTGCATTATCAGTCATTGCTTGTCCTAACGTTTATTAGTAAAGACCCCGAATAGGTGGTCTTGAGAATAAAAAATCGGAGCTATTGTAACACTTTTCATTGAGCTTGTTTTCCTCAAAGAAAAACTAAGCAGAAAAATTATGTGCGCTTTCATGTGCAATATTGAATTTTTAAGATGTAAATCATAACGGTTACATTTGTTTTGACTTTAGTGTCAGCATTTTCTTAAAAAAAGTCATAAACACGTATAAAAATTCAGTTAAAGTACTATGCAACAAGTTGCAAAGCCAATAAATATAGAAGGAATACCATGACTAGCTATGCAAATATCTTAAAACCATTACATTTGGGTTTTACGACCATTAAAAACCGTGTTGTGATGGGTTCAATGCACTCTGGTTTAGAAGACCGTTTTTTTAATTATCCTAAACTTGCAGCTTATTTTGGTGAGCGCGCAAAAGGGGGCGTAGGTCTTATTATCACTGGTGGTATTTCTCCAAACCGTCAAGGTTGGTTATTGCCAGCGGGTGGTACGATGAATAGTTTGGTGGATATTCCTCATCACCGTCTTGTTACTCACGCTGTGCATAAGCATGGTTCAAAAATTCTTATGCAGATTTTGCATTCTGGTCGTTATGGATATCATCCATTTTCAGTTTCTTCTTCGCCAATTCAAGCACCAATTAACCCATTTAAACCACGGCAAATGTCAGATTCACAAATTCTGGCTACAATTGATGACTATGCACGCTGTGCAAGCCTAGCTAAAAAAGCAGGGTATGACGGTGTTGAAATCATGGGTTCAGAGGGATATTTAATCAATCAATTCCTTAGCAGCCACGTGAACAAGCGCACCGATCGCTGGGGTGGTGATATTGAAAACCGTATGCGTTTTCCTGTGGAAATTGTAAAAGCAATCCGTGCCAAAGTGGGTGAGAAGTTCATTATCTGCTTCCGTTTATCCATGCTGGATCTCGTGCATGACGGAAATACAATGCAGGAAGTGATCGTAGTAGCAAAGGCACTTGAAAAAGCAGGCGTGACTTTATTAAATACAGGGATTGGCTGGCATGAAGCACGTATCCCAACGATTGTGACTTCTGTACCTCGTGCTGCATTTGTAGACTATACAGCTCATGTTAAACAGCATGTTTCTGTTCCAATCATTGCTTCAAACCGTATTAATATGCCTGATGTTGCAGAAGAAATTATTGCTTCAGGTAAAGCAGATATGGTGCAAATGGCAAGACCATTTTTAGCTGATCCATACTGGGTAAATAAAACTGCAACCAATCGTGTAGATGAGATTAATACCTGTATCGCGTGTAACCAAGCATGTTTAGATCATGCGTTTAAAAATCAACGTGTGAGTTGTTTAGTTAACCCTCAAGCGTGTTATGAAACTGAATTGGTTTATATCAAGACTAAAAAACCAAAACGTATTGCTGTTGTAGGTGGTGGTGTTGCTGGAATGTCAGCAGCTACAGTTGCTGCAAGTCGTGGTCATGCAGTGACGTTGTTTGAAGCAAGTGATGATGTCGGTGGTCAATTTAACTTAGCGAAAGTTGTCCCAGGAAAAGAAGAATTCCATGAGACGATTCGTTACTTTAAAGTTCAACTTAAACAAACTGGAGTTGATTTACGTTTGAACACTCGCGTAAATCGTGAACAACTTGAACGTGAAGGTTTTGATGAAGTTATCGTGGCAACAGGTGTTGTTCCTCGTGCTTTAAAAATTCAGGGCAGTACTGCTCCACAAGTTTTATCCTATGCTGACGTTTTAAGAGGCGCTGAAGTTGGGCATAAAGTCGCAGTTATCGGCGCGGGTGGTATTGGTTTCGATGTGTCTGAATTTTTGTTAAAGCCACCGCATCAGCCTCAACCACAACCTTTAGCTGAATGGCAGCGTGAATGGGGTGTTGATCCAAATCCAGACTATATTTCTGAAGGTGGAACTCAACGTCCTGAAGTGGAAATGCCAGTTCGCCAAATTTATTTATTACAACGTAAAACGACACCTCTTGGTATTGGTTTAGGTAAAACATCTGGTTGGGTTCATCGAGCACAACTCAAAAAACATGCAGTACGTATGTTAAGGGGCGTTCAATATAAATCTGTGACTGATGAAGGATTGTGGATTGAGCACAATGGTCATGATCAGTTATTGCGTGTTGATACGATCGTGGTATGTGCTGGTCAAGAATCTGTAAAAGATTTGATGCCAAAAGAAGGTGAGAATACCTTTGCCAATTATCATATTATTGGTGGTGCAAAGCTTGCTGCTGAGCTTGATGCAAAACGTGCGATTCGTGATGGTGCTGAATTAGCAGCAAAACTTTGATAATTGATGAAACATTATGCATTTGAATACATTGCAGTTAAATTTTTCTTGAATAAAGGAATCAAGCTTTGTATTCTTACGCACATGGAAGCGTGGCAGAGCGGTTTAATGCACCGGTCTTGAAAACCGACGAGGGTGTGAGTCCTCCGTGAGTTCGAATCTCACCGCTTCCGCCAAATATCTAAAAGCCCTTGTTTTTACAAGGGCTTTTTTTATCTATGCTTTTACCCCTCAACTTACCCCACATAAAATTTTGGATTGTAAAAATCTAAATAAGAATAATTCAAAAAGGTTCAGATACTCGTTGAATTTAACGATTTCTTGCAGTACAAGGAATCTGTAATGTACTTCGCACTTGATGATGTGTATCGAAACTACAGGAAACTTTCACTTGGAAGTTTCTATGCAAATAATTTGTAAAAGTTCTCTGCCATTTGATTCGGTGTTTTAAAATCTAATCCATTTTTATCAGCACACATCAAGATAATATTGGTGGAAAAGCGGCTACTAATTTAATAGTAGTCGCTTTGTTCTTTCTATGGGTTTCGACTTTAGCTAAGCGCTTTTTGAAAATTTCTTAATACTTTCACCATTTTCGTATGGTTATTATTTTTAATCAAATTCAGATCGTTGAGAATTTAGGTTTTTAAACTTCGACCGTAAAAGAATAAGGTCTTTCATTCAGATTGCTATTTATAAAAATCGCGTCAAATGACATGTTTTCTAATAATGTTTTGAGATTGTGATGTGTTTTGATTGAGTCAGCAGAAAATTTAATAAGCACAATCAGATTGACGGGATCTATCATAAATTTAATTGTTGTCGGTTTCGTTTTGATAAGACTCAAATCATTTTCATGTAAAAGTTTTGTGATTTGTTGAGTGAGCTGATTAATTTGTAATTCATCATCTTTTGAAGGCGATGTCATACTAATCTCAATCAAAGTAGAGTAAAGCTCTAAATCTTTAGGATCATCAATGACATCGACCTTGTATAACCCCAATGATTCGGTTTCAGACTTCGAGATGGGTAATTGATAATCTTCCAAAAAATTTGAATCCATCGGTTTGATATTTGCTTGATACAGATTAGACACATCCTTTGCATCTTTGATGGCTTTTTTTGCTCTGTTTTGTGCATCTAATAATGGATCATATAAATTATTAGCCTCTATCATTTGTGTATCTTGAGAGAGATCAAAAAAATCGGGGACTTGATTTGCTAAATTGGTGCTGTCAGTCGAGGAGGCATCCAATCTTTTTGAATTCTGAGTCTGAAGTTGATTGACCGTTGATGGGGAGGGCTCAGAAGATATTCGTACTGTATCATTATTTGTTTTAACTGATGCCGAAACAAAAGTTACTTTCATAGTCGATCTAATATCAGAGCTATTTTCAGCATCAGGTTTTAAGAGCACGATGAGGATCACAACATGCGCGATGATGCTAAAGAGAAATGCGCTCTGTGAAACATTCAGTTTTATTGGAGTCCACATATTTTTCCTCCTTAGCATTTATCTGATCAATCAGAATAAATATCGCAAGGTCATTCTGAGGTTTCTACCCTCAGTTGGGTGAACATGTTTGTCAAAAATTCCCTCACGTTCAGTTGAGTTTGGAGAACATGCGGAATCGCCTAAATCTTGACGACTGCATGATGCATAGTAATATTCAATATCATTCACCTTTTGATCAAATACATTGAATAGTTCTAATTGTGCTTGGAAATTTTTATTAAATTTATAACTGCCTTGTAAGTTTACTAATGTCGAATAGTCTGAACGAACAGAATTATCTTCAATCAAAGGACGTGAACCAAAGTAACGTAAACGACCGCCAAAGTTTAATTGATCATTAACATGATAGGTGAATCCTGCTGCTAGTGTTTTTTCAATCGCACCCGGAATATGATTTCCTTCAGCACTGTTATTTTTAAATCTTGCTTTTGACCAAGCAGCATCTAAATCAATAATCCAAGCATCAGTAGGTTGATAGAACTGTGAAATTTCAATCCCTTGGCGTTTACTTGGTCGACTAGCCTCCGTTGTACCTGCATCGCCAATAAATACTAGTTCTGAATCAGAATCAAGTTGCCATAAAGCAATCGTACTCGTCAGTTCTGGAATAAAATTAGCTCTGAGTCCAATTTCAGAATTGATGGTTCTGACTAACGGCGAAACAGAATCAATTTTACTTAAATAGTTACTGTCTCTTGGATCGATATTTAAGCGAGTTGTGGTGCCTCTCGCATCATTGCTATGAAATCCATAAGCATAATTCAGATAATATTCAACATTTTTCCAAGGACCTAAAACGATGCTCAGTTTAGGGCTAAGAATGTGGTCAGTTTCATTGCCCGTATTTTCTTTGCGCTCTGAATTAACATCAAAAGAATAAAAATCACCACGGACACCGAAAACGGTCTTTAACCAAGGTTGCCAACTGGTTTGATTCTGCCCCCAAATGCCTAAAGAAAACTCTTGAATATCATCTTGTCGAATTGTGCGAAAGCGTTGACGGTTTTCAGTTTGATAAAGCCCGATATCCGCGATGTAGTCATATCTAAAAGAGCTTCCATATGTATTTAAAACGTCTCTATCCTGCCAAACCGTAGCCCAACCTTTTTGATACTTTGCACCGAGCGTTGTGCGTTCCTCCGCTTGTTCAAATTGATCCCCTCGTATTGGATCATTAAGAAAATAACTAAAATCAGAAAATAAGTTCAGCTTGTTATAGACGGCATATGATGAAAGTTCAGAGAATTGTTTTTCATCATGATTCTTCGAATTGTACCAGAGTGCAGTTCTTGAGGATTTTCCACCGTCGCTAGTATTTAGGCTGCCAAATCGATCAATATCCCCACTGTCAATTAAACGCTCGGGGATTTGATCAGTTGCATCCCATTTAGACTGGTAATGTTGAAAAGCAATGGACTTATTTTTACTGTGGTCTCCGCTAAAGTATTTTAGAAATACATTTTGTTTGGACAAATTCTCAGGATTTATCCATGGTCCATCGTTATTTAAATTTTCAATAGCAGCAATAATTTCACCATTCTGTAGTCGCAGATTGCCAACACCTAAAACTCTAAGTAAATCATTTTTCCCTAGTGTCATTTGTACATAGGGACGATCTAATGAATGAATACTTGAAATTTTCGCAGTACCAGCCGAAGCGAAATCACCATCATCAATTGATGTTGCACCTTTATGATATTGGATCGTTTCAATCAGTTCTGGAATCAGAAAATTTAAATCGGTATAGCCTTGTCCATGTGCATGACTGACCATATTGATAGGGATTTCATCAAATGAGGTGGCAAAGTCGGTACCATGATCTAGGTTAAATCCACGCAGGAAAAACTGATTTGCCTTACCTGTACCGCTGTGTTGCGTTACGATGACTCCTGGTATCGTTTCTAGTACTTCACCAGGTCTAGAGAGTGGGCGAGTTTGAATTTGTTCTTGAGAGATCGTACCTTGAGAAGCAGTCGTAGCAATACCAAATGGCTCATCTGTAGAAGATGAAGCTGAGAGCTTGATCGTCGGAAGACCTAGAATAAGTTCACCACCTGCATAAGTCATTTGACTCAAGTAAAAGTGGCTACTACTCATCAAAAGTAAAGAAATGATCTTTTTTTTCATTTTTTTTCACTTATATAATTTTATGGTTTAGCTTAATTTTTATGCTGTGAAATCACTGTGAATCGTAACGATTAAAATCATTTATATTAAAAAAAATCAAAGCACAGCAACCATTTGTATTAAACGTGGAAGATAAGTTGGATTTTGATAACCTGTGATCGTGCTCCAACGCAACAGTTTTTCAGCACTTATACGGTCTTGGCTTGCGAGTGCAAGTTCTGCATAAACTTCAAAATCTTCATTTTCTCTTTGCATATCCCAGTTTTTCGCAGCGATCTTGAGACCTTCTTGGTATTGCTTTGATACCCAAAGATATTGTGCTTGTTCTCTCAAATGGATGTGATCTTGCTCTTTTAATAAGGTTTGAACACGCAAGCTTAACTCACTCAGGTCTTTATTTGATGAGTGATCACCTAGTTTCTGTTTCGCTAAAATAATTCGATAAAGAGCACCATCATGATAACGATAGGGTTCTAAGATCTTTAATGCCGTTTGATATTGTTGTTGAGCGATATACCAATTTGCTTTGGCGAGAGTATTAGGTAGGTTATCTGTTGCAAGTAAGGGAATAGCTTGCGTCGCAAGTTGTTGGTCATTAAATCGTGTGGCAACTTCAAGCAAAATATTTCCAAACCACTGTTTATCATTTTTACTAAGTCGTGAAGTCGCTTTTAAAAGCTCATCTGCTTTAGGTTTTAAATCTGAATAATTCTTGGTCATTGCCTCAACTTGGAGGATACAGCCAGCTTGATACCATTTGACTTCGGAATCATTTAGTTGATTGCATAAGCTAAGCGATTGATCGAATTGACCTTGAAGTCTATAAATATTTGCAAGCTGTAAAATAGCATCATATTGGTTTGGCTGGGATTTCAGTATTTCTTTTAGAGTTTTTTCTGCTGTACTAAAATCATGGTTAGCCTGCGCTAATCGAGTTGCCAGTAATTTATTTTCCACATCGGAAGGATTTTTACTGGTTTTCATTAGGTTTTCAGCTTGTTCCAATAAATCACCATCGCCGCGAGCATATGCTTTTTCGAGTAATACGGTCACAATTTGGTTTCTCACTGTATCGTTATAATGATTATTCAAACTGCTTTGATTGTTTGTAAGTTCTGAGCTTGTATTTTTATGTTGATGTTTAGGATGTGCATGTACAGGACCAAAGTAACTTAGTACTAAAACAGCAAGGGTAAGTTGGCGGATTAACATTTAGAAAAACTCCTAAAAAAGCCCTTAGTTAGCTAATCTAACCAAGGGCTTTTGTTTTAAAATTTAACTGCTACAGGTTCAGCTTTGTTATCTATGGTTGTTTCTGATATTGCAGTCAGAGTTTTTGGTTCAGCTTGTTCAAAGTTGCTTTGCGATTGGTTGGTCAATATCAACGTTTCTTTCAGTACAGCATCACCTTGAGATTGGTTGTTATTGTTGGGTTTAGATTTATTATCATCGCCACCACATCCGCTTAATCCAATTGCAACCATGAACAACAGCATATATTTTTTCATGGTGTTTACTCCTGATTATTTGCTAGCTGTATTAAACGGTGAGCCTGACACTGGAGTATTTAAATAAGGGAATGTTGTACCGAACTGTTGCGGTGATTGTAACGCGCCATCAGTAAAACTAATTCCGCCAGCTTTGGCATCAGTTGCTTTACAACCTACGGCAGTATTTACACCATCAATTGTACACAACAAGCCCATTGCAACTCGAAGCTCAATATCTACAACATCGTCACCTGGGCGACGACCATTTGGGAAACCAGCAGTATCACCACCAATGACGCCTAAACGACTTTGTTTGTCTTTTGTTGTCGGTGCGATTGCTGTATTCAAACGTAGCATTTCAGATGCTTTCACATTTTTTGGTTGATTGAGACCAGGAATACCCAATAAGAATGCATTCACTAAGTCTGTACGTGGAAAGTTGGTTGGTGCTACAACAGCGCCGCCTGTGGCATCTTTAAACAGAACTTCAATTAAAGTTGGTAGTGCTGGATTAGTAACATAATCAGCAAATTGACCATCATTGGCAGGCTTGCTAGCATTGAATTTGTCTTTGTCTTTCAAGCCGATCACAACCTCATTGACTAACGGCATACCTAGACGTGAAACTTGAGTCCATGCACCACCAACTTTTGATGCGCTGTTCAAGTTGCTATCAGGATTTGGATTTAATAAGGTTGCTTGAGGTAAGCTCGCAGTCGTCCAACCACCAATCACAGTATCGTTTGTTGATACTAAACAAGATTGTGGAACTTCAAGAGCGATCGTCGTGACGTTTTTATCAGCAATTGTATTTAAGCCTTGATCTTCAGCATTGACACCAGAAGGTGCAAGTTGAGTGGCTGGAATTTTGATATTGACTAAGTCAAATACTTCTCCCAAGTTCACCGCAAAAGATTCTTGGCGTTGACCAACGAAAACTTTACCTGAACCACAGCTTCCGAAATTCACGTTTTGTACAAAAGTATCTGCATAAGCTTGATAGTTAGGAATAGATTTTGTTCCTACATTATCAAATGGTTTTTTGAAAGTGCCGAGCACATTGCGATCACCTTTGCGACGATCTCCTTTAATCATCGTCACAGTGTAGGTTTCAGCCGTATTTTGTGCTGAACTACCGTCATTGGTAATCTTGCCGATGTTAGATAATGGAACAGAAATATTTTTGCCGCCCACTGGAACTTGAAGGTCTTTTAATTCTTGGTTGAATTTGAATTGAAAGGTGATGTCTTCTTGAGCATCGCCATTATTGTCTACATGGATTTCGTATAATGCTTTTGGATCAAGAGAAAAGTAGTTCGGGCCGCCATAGGCATCTTGAAGTGGTTGATAATTGGCTAATAATGTAACGTAGTTACTGCGCCCAGATTCATAGCTTTTAAACATATAAAAATCTGTAGCATCTACTTTTGGTAGCTTAGTGATTGAGGGTGCTTCTCGGTGACTTGAAGCAAATGTGGTTGCACTAAAGCTACTTAGCAAGATTGCAATAAGTAGGCGAGAGTCCATAGAGTATCTCCTTGATCACTTTTTTGATCTTAGGTTTTAATTTTTGATAAGTTGTTATGGGTCTTATGCTTTTCCCTAATTTGAAAAGTAGTTATATGCATTAGACATTTTAGTTTTACAGATCAGCTTGTGAATTTTGTGTGATGCACTTAACATATTTTCTTATGTTATTGATTTTTATATTTTAAATAGTTTTTTAGTTTATACGTTAATAGCCTAAGTTGATGATCAAATCAGGCAGGAAAATATTGAATCTATGAAATGAGATCAGTGAATTTTAGTTTCATTGATCTCTAAAAATATAAAATCATCCCTTGTTTAACGATTAATTTCTAATGCTTGTCCACGACAATTTAAGAATAACTGATTTTGATGCCAAGCCAGTTGCCCAGAAACAATGGTGGTATCAACTTCATAACGAAAGGTTTTATCTTGGAATGGAGTCCAACCACATTGCATATAATTTTTTTCTTTGTACACGACAAAAAAGATAACTCATTGAAATAATGGCATAATACTTGTTTTCTGACGACGAATATGATGACACATTTCAATGAGTTACATCTCATCTTCAACAAATATCTAAAGAGGAACAAGTCACATGCAAAATGTTTTACACTGATTATGCTTGCATTAATTGTAAAACAGACATGTAATCTTTCTTCTGCATCTAAAGCCTTACCCATCAAGTGCTTACCACAATCATTTTATCGACGTATACAACGCTTCTTTGCAGATCAGTATTTCGATTATCGTCAAATTTCTCAGTCAATTTTCAATATATTATCATTCGATAAAGTCCAATTAACTTTGGATAGAACCAACTGGAAATGGGGAAAACGAGATATCAATATCTTGATGTTAGCCATCGTCTATCGTGGAATAGCGATACCTATTGTTCGGACATTGCTCAATAAACGTGTCAATTCAGATACAAAAGAGCGTATTGCTTTGATTCAACGCTTTATCTCCATTTTTGGTAAAGATCGTATTGTGAATGTGTTCGCAGACAGAGAATTTATCGGTGAGAAATGGTTTACATGGTTAATTGAAAATGACATTCACTTCTGTATACGTGTTAAAAAAACTTTATTGTGACCAATCACTTAGCCAAGAATCATAAAATTAGTGATTTATTTCGTCATCTTCAAGTTGGTCAAACAGAATGTCGTAAACGACGTATTTGGGTTGGTCGAGTGAAACTGTATATTAGTGCGCTACGATTAGAAGATGGAGAACTTTTACTTGTTGTTTCTCCTATGTTTAATGCTTCTGCTATTGGTGATTATGCATTACGCTGGGAAATCGAAACCTTATTTAGTTGTCTCAAAGGACGTGGATTCAATCTTGAAAATACTCGTTTAACAGACCCTAGACGAGTCAAGAAATTGATAGCAGTGCTAGCTATCGGTTTCTGTTGGTGCTATTTAACAGGTGAATGGCAACATGATCGAAAAAAAACGATAAAAATAAAGAAGCATGGACGACTTTCAATAAGTTTATTTCGCTACGGTTTGGACTATGTTCAAATGGTTATTCTACGTTTGATTGGTTTTGGAAAAAAAGAAGAATTTAAGAAAGTGCTCGCAATTTTAAGAAAGAAAAAGCCTGATAGGACAAGGGCCCTATGAAATTTGTCGTGTACAGAGCAAAATATTATAAGTTGACTGTAGCGTTCAATATAATTTAAACCGATTGCAATGATTTGAATAAATCATCATATACCTATTTGGCTTTTAATTTATCTTTTGGTAATTTTAAGTATCTGTAAATTATTTTGTTTTCTTATTTTGAAAAGTTTTTTTGTGATGTGCTTGTGTAATGAATGGTAGTTATTTAAGCAAATCAGTCTTTAATCAGTACAATCAAAATTCACTCTTTTTTCACTTATCGCCATCTAAGTTCAAACATAAAGTAATTCAAATAAATCAATTTTCTCAGTTCAAGTTGAAGGCAAAGGAGTAACCATGACTCTATTATTGATATTGCTTAGCTTGTTTATTCAGTTTGTTTTGTTGTGGGCTGTATTTTATTTCGAACTAAATCGCACGATTGGTAGTTTTTTATCAATTACTATCGCTATTTTATGTAGTGTATTTATCACACCTTGGAGTTTATTGATTGGCTTACCAATTATTCTCGCGAGTGTGATTCTTCTCCTCCCTCCATTACGTGAAGCATTCATCAGTCGTCCTGCATATAAAGCACTGTCAAAAGCAATGCCATCGATGAGTACGACAGAAAGAGAAGCCCTAGAAGCAGGAACCAGTTGGTGGGAAAAAGAACTGTTTATGGGTTCTCCTGATTGGAGTAAATTTGATGATTATCCTTATCCGACATTGTCAGCTGAAGAACAGTCCTTTTTAGACAACGAAGTTCAGCAGCTATGCGCCATGCTCGATGAATGGAAAATTCATCATCAAGATAAAGATTTACCTCCTGAAGTATGGCAATTCATCAAGGATAAAGGTTTCTTAGGTCTTATTATTCCAAAATCTTTTGGTGGCAAAGAATTTAGCCCATTTGCGCAAAGTCGTATTATGAGCAAGATTGCATCACGCTCTTTAACTGCAGCTGTGAGTTGTATGGTTCCTAACTCTTTAGGACCAGGAGAGCTTTTATTGCATTATGGAACGACTGAACAGAAACAACGTTACTTACCAGGTCTTGCGGATGGTACAGAAATTCCATGTTTTGGCTTAACAAGTCCTGAAGCAGGGTCAGATGCTGGTGCAATTCCAGATACAGGTGTGGTTTGTTATGGCCAGTATCAAGGTCAGGATGTGCTTGGATTAAAAATGAATTTTTCTAAGCGCTGGATCACATTAGCACCAATTGCGACTGTGATTGGATTGGCTTTTAAACTGTATGATCCTGATGGTTTACTAGGTGATAAATCCAAAACCGAATATGGCATCACCTGTGCATTAATTCCTGCAAATCATGAAGGAATTAAAATTGGTGCACGTCATAATCCAGGTGCGCCGTTTATGAATGGTACAGTCGAAGGAACAGATGTATTTATTCCAATTGATTGGATCATCGGTGGACAAAAAAATGCTGGTAAGGGCTGGCGTATGTTGATGGAATGTCTCGGCGTCGGACGTGGTATTTCATTACCAGCATTAGCTACAGCCGCAGGTGAGATGAGTTACTTATTGGTTGGTGCATTTGCGAGTGTACGACAACAGTTCAAAGTTTCTGTCGGTAACTTTGAGGGTGTGCAAGAAGCGACCAGTGATATTGCCAGTGATGCTTATATGTTAGAGGCATTTAGATACATGGTCACTTGTGGTTTGAATCAAGGTGGTACACCATCAGTTATGACCGCTATGGCGAAGTATTATGCAACCGAAACGATGAGAACTGTGATCAATCACGGGATGGATGTAGTCGGTGGACGTGCGATTCAGCTTGGTCCTCGTAACTTCTTAGCATTGACTTATCAATCAATCCCAGTTGCGATTACGGTTGAAGGTGCGAACATTTTAACTCGATCATTGATGATTTTTGGTCAAGGTTCTATGCGTTGCCATCCGTATTTGTTTGAAGAATTACAACTTCTGCAAGCAGAAGATAAATCAGCTGCTTTGAAACAATTTAACACGTTGTTGTTTAAGCATTTGGCTTATACATTTAACCGTGGTGCGAGAGCTTTAGCTTATGGTATTACGGGTGGACCGAGTCATGCATCCAAGCAGTCTGATACTTTCACCAAACCGTATTATGTGATTATCAATCGCATGAGCACTGATTTTGCTCTAACCGCGGATATGGCTTTAGGTCTTTTAGCTGGAGATTTAAAACGTAAAGAAATGCTTTCAGGACGCTTGGCGGATATCCATTCATATTTATTTATCGCAACCTCGATTCTTAAATATTATGAAAGTGGTAAACGGACGGAAGCTGAGCAAAAACATGCTGAATTGGCATTAAACAAAGCTTTATTTAATGCACAAGAGGCTTTCTTTGGATTCTATGAAAACTTCCCAGTAAAAGTTGCAGCTAAATTAGTGAAATTGATCTGTTTCCCATTTGGACGTCCAGTCGCAAAACCAACAGATCATTTGAAACAAGAAGTGGCTCAATTGCTCTTACAGGAAAATGCTTTCCGTGAAGAATTGAAGAAGCATGTGTATTACACCACTGAAGCAACAGATGTGATGGGGCGTATGGAATCTACATTCCAGATGTTGCTCACTATGCAACCGTTGTGGGATAAGTTCAAACGCGCAGAATCCAAAGATAAGTTCAAAGGACTCAGCTTTGAAGAAAGAATCCATGATGCTGTGGCGATTGATTTTATTACTCCTGCAGAGGCAGATAAACTACTGAAATATAATGCTAAGCGTTATGACAGTATGTTAACGGATGTATTTGATCGTGAACTGAAACAAGAGCGACCTTTAGCAAATCCGCATCTGCCAAGTTAAGGATTTGTCATCCATTATAAGTAAAAGCGAGTTATTTTAAATAGCTCGCTTTTTTATTAGAGATTAAATTTTTTTCTATATCGCCATAAAGTTGTTCGACTCATATTGAGTTCTTTTGCAGCAAGATTCAGGTCATTTTGATGCTTAATTAAAACATCTCTAATTTTATTTTTATTGATTTTTTCTGGATAAACAGGCTTCTCTGATAACTGATTATGTAATTGTGATGAATGCAAATGAGTATCTATGATTTCATCTGGTAGATCAGCAACTTCAATTTCTGATTTTTCATTTGCCATGGTCAATGCATATAAAAGGGTATTTTTAAGCTCACGGACATTTCCTGGCCAATCATAAGCAATTAAGGTTTTTAATGCTTCGTCGGATAGTTGCGGTTGTGTGTGAAATACAGATTGCTGCTGACTCAAAATAAATTCAGCGATCAATGGAATATCCTCTTTACGATCACGTAAAGGCGGAATAAAAATAGGGATAACTCTTAGGCGATATAATAAATCCTGACGGAAACGTCCTTGTTTCGCTTCTTCGCGCAAAGCTCGGTGGGTCGCGGTGATGATTCGAACATTGGCTTTAATAGATTTTTCACCACCCAAAGGCGTAAATTCACCTGTTTCAAGTACACGCAAAAGTTTGGCTTGTAACTCCAGTGGAATTTCAGCAATTTCATCTAAAAATAGCGTTCCTCCAGCAGCTCGCTCGAAAACTCCTTTATGTTCACGAATCGCACCCGTAAAAGCACCTTTGACATGCCCAAACAATTCACTTTCTAAGATGTTTGCATTTAAAGCAGCGCAGTTGATTGCGATAAAAACTTTGTTTTTTCGTTGACTATGGTCATGAATGGCTTGTGCGACCAGTTCTTTGCCACTTCCAGACTCTCCACGAACTAAGACTGGAAATTCTGTAATTGCCACACGTTCAATAATTGAAAACATACGTTGCATTTGAGGAGATTGGCTATGAAATGTTTCAGACAAACTCTGACCACTATTTTCCTTTTTTGAAGTTTCAGTCTGTTGCAATGGTTGAACTAAGTACAACTTTCCAGAGAAATCCTGATCTGAAACTTGGATATTGTGTTGGTAACTTAAAAGTTCAATTGAAGCTGTGGCAGATTGCAGATGAATTTTCCCAGTTTCTAATAGATTGTTTAGTATTTTTTGTTTAGTCAGTTGAGCAATAGAGGGATTAAAACGTGTTGATTTGAACTCATAAATTATAGCTGAGTTTGATTGATCAACAATAAACAGGGCGCAGTCTGTAATGAGTTGTTGTAAATACCCTAAGAAGTTTTCCAAATCTACTTGTTTTATAAAATCAATGGATTGATTCATATTGTTTCAGGTGTTGTTTCTTTGAATGTTTAATTGAAACATAAAATGGACTGATGGTGAAACATGAATTTAAGAAATCATTAAATAATATGTAATAATATATTGTTTTATTTGAATATAATAATTTGTGCATAGAGTTGGCATCTTGTTTGCAATTTAAGAATATATAAATAAGTACATCGAGATTGATCCACATGATATTTCATCAGTTTTTTGAAAATGAAAGTTCAACATATACCTATCTCATCGCATCTGAACAGACACGTGAAGCGGTACTGATTGATCCTGTTGCATCGGAAATTGAGCGTTATGCGGACATGCTTGAACAAAATAATTTGAAGCTAGTTTATAGCCTTGATACGCATGTGCATGCAGATCATGTAACGGCAGCAAATCTGTTACGTGAACGCTTTGGATGTAAAACAGTGTTACATCGCAACTCTGAAGTTGCATGTGGTGACATTTTTATATCTGACCGTAGTGCAATTCGCGTAGGGGAGATTTTAATTGAAGCTCGCTATACGCCTGGACATACCAATGCATGTACCAGTTATGTAGTGGACGGCATGGTATTTACGGGTGACGCATTGCTTATAGATGGGTGCGGGCGTACTGATTTCCAAGAAGGTGATGCGGCAACTTTGTATGACAGTATTCATCAACAGATATTCACTTTAGCTGATGAAACTATTGTTTATCCAGGTCATGACTACAAGGGGCGTTTGTCATCTACGGTTGGACAAGAGCGACTACATAACTCTCGATTGGGGGAAGGCAAAAGTAAGCAAGACTTCATTATTTTGATGGAAAACCTCAATCTTCCTTATCCAAAGAAAATTGATATTGCTTTACCTGCGAATAAAGCCTGCGGTCAATAATAGGAGAGAGTGGCATGCAATTAAAACAAGTGAATCAAGAATTTTATGTTGCTGATCAAATTTCTCAACCAGATGTGGCTGAACTTGCAAATAAAGGTATCAAAACAATTATTTGTAATCGTCCTGATGGTGAGGGGGCTGATCAACCTAATATCATTGAAATACAAGAAGTAGCATCTACTCACGGGATTCAGGTTGAGTATTTACCTGTGGTGAGTGGCCGTGTAACTGATGAGCAGGCTGAAGAGTTTAAATCAGTTTATCAAGCAGCTCAAAAGCCAATCTTGGCGTTTTGCAGAACAGGTACACGTTCAATCACACTTTGGGGGTTATCTCAGGTTTCTGGATTAAGTCTGGATCAAATGCTATTGGTGTCTAAAACTCTGGGTTATGACTTACAAGGTTTAATTCCAAGAATCCTCAATCAACATCCGACACAATTAAATAATGTGCCTAAATTTTCGGTGGTGATCGTAGGTGGTGGAGCTGCTGGGATTTCAGTTGCTTCAAGCTTACTTTCACGAGAACCAAATCTAGATATTGCTGTGATTGATCCAGCAGAAATTCATTACTATCAACCTGGTTGGACGATGGTCGGTGGTGGAATTTTTGAACCTGAAAAAACAGTTCGAACCATGGCGAGTTTGATACCCAAGCAAGTACAGTGGATAAAAGCGGCTGTGGCGGCCTTTGATCCAGACAATAAACAGGTGTTGTTAGAGGGCTGTAAGCCGATCAACTATGAAGTATTGGTGATTTGCCCAGGTTTGAAGCTCAACTGGCACGGTATTGACGGTTTAGTTGAAACATTGGGCAAAAATGGTGTGACCTCGAATTATCGTTATGATCTAGCGCCGTATACATGGCAGTTAGTCAGTCAAATGAAACGTGGTAAGGCGATTTTCACTCAACCACCTATGCCGATCAAATGTGCTGGTGCGCCACAAAAAGCGATGTATCTATCTGCCGATTATTGGCAAAAACAAGGCGTATTGAAAGATATTCAAGTTGATTTCTTCAATACGGGTGCGGTGTTATTTGGTGTTGAAGCTTATGTGCCAGCATTGATGGAATATGTGAAACGCTATAACGCCAATCTGCACTTCAACCATCAGCTGGTAAAAGTTGATGGTGCAAACAAACGTGCATGGTTCAAGGTCAATCAAGGTGAAAGTACATCACTGTTAGAAACTGATTTTGACATGATTCATGTCGTTCCACCGCAACAAGCACCTGATTTTATTCGTGCAAGTAATTTAGTTGATGCAGAAGGTTGGGTGAGCGTTGATCAAAATACTTTGCAGCACAGCAAATATCCTTACATTTTTGCACTTGGAGATGTCATGAATGCTCCGAATGCGAAAACTGCTGCGGCAGCGCGCAAACAAGCGCCAATTGTTGCAGTGAATGTTTTGCAGTACTTAAAAGGTAGTGATCAATTTGCTCAGTACGATGGTTATGGTTCATGTCCTTTGACTGTTGAGCGAGGCAAGATCGTTCTTGCAGAATTTGGTTATGGTGGGAAACTGCTTCCGAGTTTTCCAAAGTGGTTCTTGGATGGTCAAAAACCTTCACGTATGGCATGGCTGTTAAAAGAACAGATCCTACCCCCGATGTATTGGGATGGCATGTTAAAAGGGCATGAGTGGCTTGTAAAACCTAAACTGTAATTTATTCATTAGATCCTATAAATCATTAGCTTAGCTCTAATTTTAGAGCTGGGTTAGGTTTTTTCACACTTGAAAAAGTGTATCTCATTTTTCATGAGGTCCTTTATGGATATGTGGTTATTAGTCTTGGAAGGTCTAGCAATCGGATGCTTGCTTGGATTAACAGGTGCGGGAGGAGGAATTTTAGCCGTTCCCGCACTGATGGCGAGTCAAGGATGGACTGTCTCACAAGCTGCACCTGTTGGACTACTTGCAATTACACTTTCTGCGTTTGTGGGGAGTGTACAAGGCTTATTGAAAAAAATCGTACGCTATAAAGCTGCAATATGGATTGCTTTGATTAGTATTCCATCGGCTCGATATGGCGTGCATTTATCTAACATCATCTCTCCTACATGGTTAAGCCTAGCTTTTAGTTTAGTGATGATGGTTGTTGCCTATCGAATTTTCTTCAATAAAGTTCATGATTTTGAAGATCCACCATGTAAGGTCAATCAGTCTACTGGAAAACTTATTTGGAATGTGAAAACAGCCAGTGTATTGGGTTTTATTGGTGTGGTTGCGGGTTTGTTGACTGGATTGCTTGGTGTTGGTGGTGGATTTGTCATTGTTCCAGCGCTGCGTAAAGCAACGGATCTCGATATGCGTAGTATAGTTGCAACGTCGTTAATGATCATTTTTCTGATTGGCGGTGTGAGCATTTCTATCCACGTACTCGATGGCTTCCAATATCCAGTTTCAGTAACGATCAGTTTTGTGGTTGCTTGCATTTTAGGGATGTTGGTCGGACGACGACTCATTAATTTGATTGATCTAAAAACAGTGCAAAAAATATTTGCAACTGTGGTAATTGGTGTCGCTGTTTACCTAATTTGGACAAGTCTTTCTGTACTATTTTTATAGAAAGTGTCATATTTAAAAAATGAAATTCTATGATTAGCCTATTTTTAGGAATAGGCT
>Ga0247720_100293_pt1 | contig 21227 bp, 14 predicted proteins | sample MSEWel2015_12_15_FD_189078 | JGI IMG/M metagenome (GOLD analysis project Ga0247720, IMG submission 189078) | Subsurface sediment microbial communities from gas well in West Virginia, United States - MSEEL Well Study Marcellus 3H_2015_12_15 | ecosystem: Environmental > Terrestrial > Deep...
CAGAAGAGCACAGCATAATAGGTGGGCTTGGGTCTGCTGTGGCAGAAGTTCTTTCAGAAGAATACCCAGTAAAGGTAAAGAGAATAGGTATAAAAGACCAATTTGGCCAGTCAGGTTCACCTAAAGAACTTTTAAAACATTATGGTTTGACAGCGGAGGATATTGTAAAAGCAGCTATGTCATTTTAAAAAAAAACGCCAGGTTAGTCCTGGCGTTTTTATCTATCGAAGTATATGTTCTTACCTGTCGCAGAAAGAGGAATGCCTATAACAATTTCTCCTTCAATTAATTTTAACCTTCTTGCACTTACACCTATTCTATACATAATTCGATTATCTACATTCAAAATACTGGCGGTTTTAACTGCGGACCCTACTGCTATTCCTAAGTCGATGAGCCTCCATGCACATATGGGACCTGCGAATTCTGTACCTTCTCTAAAATCCCTTAGATTAGTGCAGAGATTATAACCGCAGGCACCGCAATTTAGTCCAACTTTTTCTGGTTTATTTAATGAAATTAAAAGTACTGCACTTGAACTAGCGACGTTTTTTGCGTCTCTGTCAAAATTTTTCTTTCCGAATTCTTCGCCATATTTCATCATATCCTCTTTTAATCTTATGAGGTCTTCACCGGTAATAACTTTTGTTTCTATAAAGTCTTTTCCAGCTGCTTTAGGTGCTGTTCTTGCTGATAATGCCATTAAATGAGCAGCTAATTCAATTACCTCCATAATACTTCCCTCCATATTTTTAAGATGAATACGTTATTTATTATAATTTTGCTATATTTTTTTACTTTTTGCAAGAAAACTTGATAAAATTTTATCAGACAGCTATAATAATCTGAATCTTATTAAAAATCAAAAAAAAAAGAGAGCAATTGCTCACTCACATTTTTTCAAACATTAGGGGGCTATAAATATGGCAATTATATTAACATGTTATAGCTGAAGTTCCAAGGTACTCACTGACAATTTTCATAGCGCAAAATTTTCCGCACATACTGCAAGTTTTGGCTGTAGATATGTTTTTGTTGACGCGATATTTAAAAGCTTTATCAGGATCTATAGAAAGCTTTATTTGCTCATCCCACTCTAAGGCTTTTCTTGCTTTGGCCATAGCCAAATCTTTTTCTCTAGCCCCCTTTATGCCTTTTGCTATATCCGCGGCATGGGCAGCAATTTTTGCTGCAATAACGCCTTCTTTGACATCTTCCTTATCTGGAAGCCCGAGATGTTCAGCGGGTGTAACATAGCAGAGGAAATCAGCACCAGAAGCTGCTGCAATTGCTCCTCCGATTGCTGAAGTTATGTGGTCATAACCAGGAGCTATATCAGTCACAATAGGGCCAAGCACATAAAAAGGAGCATTATGACAAAGCTGTTTTTGAAGTTTTACATTTGCTTCAATTTGGTCAATTGGCACATGTCCAGGTCCCTCTACCATAACTTGGACTCCTGCTTCGCGAGACCTTTTGACAAGCTCACCAAGGATTATAAGTTCTTGAATTTGTGCTGCGTCTGTAGCATCTTCAAGACAACCTGGACGTAGTCCATCTCCTAAGCTTAAAGTTATGTCATATTTTTTAGCAATATCAAGGAGCCTATCAAAATGTTTGTACAAAGGATTTTCTTTGTCGTTATGGAGCATCCAAGCAATTGTAAAGGAGCCACCGCGGCTTACTACATCCATCACTCGGCCGTTGTCTTTAAGCTTTTTCAATGATTCAGATGTTAGACCACAGTGGACTGTAATAAAGTCAACTCCGTCTTTTGCTTGTTCTTCTATAACTTCAAAAATAAATTCTTCAGGCATAGCTACAATGCTGCCGTATTTGGTTATAGATTCTACAGCTGCTTGATACATGGGGACAGTACCTACAGGGACAGGGGAATTTTCAAGTATTTTTCTACGAGATTGGTTAATGTCGCCCCCTGTGCTTAAATCCATTACCGCATCTGCTCCAGCTTTTAAAGCTACTTTTAACTTTTCAATTTCTTTTTCAATTTCAGGGTAGGCATCAGATGTTCCAATATTAGCATTTACTTTTGTCATTAAACCTTTTCCTATGCCTTTGGGAATAAGATTTTTGTGATTGACATTTGAGGGTATGACTATCTCGCCTTTTTTAACTCCTTCTAAAATAAATTCTTCGTCAACTCCTTCATACTCTGCAACTATTTTCATCTCTTTTGTAACAATACCTGAAAGGGCGTATTCCAATTGTGTCATAATAAAAACCTCCTTAAAAAAAAATAAATAAACCATGGGGATTATAGCCATGGTGGATGACCACATCCCTACGCAGGTACTAACCTAACAGGTTCGATGGGTTAAAAGGCAACACCTTTTTCTCAGCCGGTTACGCCGGCACCCCATGTGGCAAATATTAAATTAATCGATAGGGTATAAAATATTACATTACTATTATACCACTAAAAAAAATCGGTGTATATTAAAATTTTAATAAAAGTTTTACGGTTATTAGTAAACTTTTTTGTACAATTTCGAGGCTCACGCTTTTTATATTAAAGTACATGCCCATGTGTCTAAGTTTAGAGTGGAAAAAGGGAATTTCAAGCTAAAATAAGGGCTCTCACCTTCATAGGTGAGAGCAATTTATAAAATTTTCTTTTAATCTTTCATATAGAATCTTTTTCAATTCTTTTAATAGGAAGTTTAATGATAAATTTGGCGCCTTCACCGTATTTGCTCTCAACTAAAATTTCGCCATTGTGTTTTTTTACAATTATATCATATGTGATGCTTAATCCCAATCCTGTTCCTTCTCCGATAGGCTTTGTTGTATAAAAAGGTTCAAAAATTCTGTTCAGGTTTTTCTCTTCGATCCCTATGCCGTTATCTTTGACTTCTAAATATACATAATTTTCATCATTATAAGTTCTTATTTCGATGATTCCTCCGCTGTCAATACCTTTCATTCTGATAGCTTGAGCGGCATTCATAATTATATTTAATATAGCTTGATTTATTTCCCCTCCTATTGCTGGTATTAAAGGGATATTGCCAAGGTCTTCACGAATATTTATGTCATGTTTCAGATTACTTTTTGCTATAAGTAAAGTAGTTCGTATTCCTTCATTCAGGTCATATTCCTCGAAATTGTTCAATTGGTCAATATGGGAGAAGGACCTTAAAGCATTTACTATATTTTTTACCCGTTCAAGCCCGATGTTTGTATCATGGAATAATTCGGACAAGTCTTCTAATATGAAGTCCATTTTGTTTTTTTTCTCAAAATTTTTAATATGTTCGATTTTCAGTTTCGCTTCTTCAAAGTTTAAGCTTTGATAGGCAGATATGAAATCTTTATAATATAGTAAAGTTTCTTTTAGTACGTTTGCATATTTTTGCAATACTTCAAAATTACTCATAATGAATCCCAGTGGGTTATTGATCTCATGAGCAACTCCTGCAGCCAATTGGCCGATTCCAGCCATCTTTTCCTGTTGTATCAATTGTGTCTGAGTTTCGTTTAACTTTTTTATTGTTTCCTGCAACTTCCTATTTTTTTCTTCAAGTTTTTGAGCGAGTAACTTCTTTTCGGTGACATCTTCCTTGACAGCAATAAAATACTTTATAGAGCCGTTTTCATCTTTTAATGGTGATACAAGAGTCGAATCCCAGTAGAACTCTCCATTTTTTTTCTTATTGTAGAATTCTCCACTCCATTCTTTACCCGACAATATTGTATTCCAAAAGTTGTAATAGAACTCTTTTGTGTGTTTTCCTGATTTTAAAATGTTAAGATTTTTACCTATGACTTCCTTGTAAGTATAACCTGTCACTTCAGTAAATTTGGGATTTACATATTGAATGGTTCCATTTATGTCCGTAATTACGACCGAGACAGGGCTGTGTTCAACGGCGCTCAACAGTTTGTGTATTTCTTCGTCTGCCAGCCTTCGTTTGGTAATTTCTTCGTAAATCGTTTGTCTGTATTGTTCCAAAAGGGTTTCCATATTTTTGTAGAGTATGCTGTTTTCTATGGCTACTGCAGCTTGGCCCGCCAATGAGTGAATAATCATTTCATCATTGAGGCTAAATGGGATAATGATATCGCCCTGCTTTTTATTGATCAACTGAATTACTCCCAATACCCTGTCTTGGTGGTCCTTCATAGGTATTGTAAGAATTGATTTAGTCGTGTAGCCCGTGAGATTATCAAATTTTCTGTCAAATTGATAATCAGCGCCTTCTGGTATGCAGTAAGCGTTATCAATTCGAAGGGGCTCTCCGGATATTACGGCGTAGCCAACAATGCTGTTTTTTGAAATCGGAAATGTCATTGATTCCAAATTTAGTTTTATGCTGTTGTTCTTAGCTATTATGAATTTTAGCATTTTGTTTTTAGCGTTTTTATCATAATAGGACCACTCACCGCTATCGCTGTCTATAATGGCATATATGGTCACGGCATCTGATGAGGTCATGTCCATACAGGTCTCAATGATTAATTCCAGCAATGTCATGAGGTCTTTTTCAGATGATAGTTTTTTTCCAATATCATAAAACCTCTTTATTTCATCTTGAAAAGAGAGGAGTTGAGCCTTGCGGTTCAATTCACGTTCCAATCTTATCAGAAAATTACTTATTTTGTATATATCGTTACATTCCAATACATCGTATATAAAGGACCTTTTCTCATAGGTGCTTACATATTCTTCAAACAGTACTATGCAGAAGTTGTTCTCGAGTTCAAGTATAGAGGATAAACTGTCGGTTATTTTGTCCAACAGCATATTGTCTATAAAAATGACATTAATAGTCTTTTCGTTAGACATCAGTTCTTTTTGCAGCTCTGATACATCTGACAATACCAGTGTGTTTTCATAGTTTTGTTCGATTATAGTGAGAAAATTTCTATATTTTTCGGCAGATTCGATACAAACTAGCGTTCTAAAGGTATTCACAACTTACTGCACCCCACTTCCGTTTGGGATTGTGTTTTTTATAAATAATTTATAATAAAAGCTGCTCCTGGTATAAGAAAATCCATTAAAAGCCCAGTATAAAAATAAGCTGGAGTAATTAAAGGATGCCAGTATCTATAATAATATACAGTTTTGGCTGCAAGAATTACCAAAATAATTAACAGTAATGGTTTCCCAAAATACAAGGAAGAATAAAGTGAGGAAAATATAAGGAGCCTTGTTATAATGCCTGCAACTTTTTCATTTCCAATTATAAAAAAACTTTCCTTAGAGGAAGGAAACATTAATCTGAGTATGTATTGAATCAGTATAGATGAAGCAGATGTTACTAAAACAAGAGTGATCAGAAGGCCGGGCAACTCCTTAACAACAGGAAAATAGAAAGGCTCTCCTTTGTAAAAAGTTGAGATTAACCAGATAATTAAAAGGTGTAAAGACTGGTCTGCCACAAAACAAAATAAAGAATGTAAGGGACTTCTGCAAGGCAGTTTAGGTTTATAAAAATCAATGATAAAATGAAGAACACCGTTTATAAGCACCAACCCCATGATGAGAGTGCCAAAAGGAATCGCAAAAACGAGCATACAAATTGTTACAATGAAAGCATGGTAGAGATTCCATTTCCAATTTTTAGCTTTATTTTCTGCGATGGTATCTGTCTGAAAAGTGAAGTCTCCCAGCAAATGGCCTAATAGCAAATAATCGAAGCACATAGTCACACCTCATATTTATTTCATGAATAAAGGCTTAAATGGTATATCTATTTATTCGTTTCTAAACAAGTAGTATCAATAGAAAAATAGAAGGAGGTAGGCCACCTCCCATGTTATTATTACTTAGTACCCGGAAAAGCAATATCTAGAGAAATGTTCAACAGTAAAATGCTTGTGTTTGTAATTTACGTAGATGTTTTCACCTTTTGCTACATCATACAGCAATCCTTTGTAATCATCTACTCTAATATGTACCTTCTTGATGAAATGTGGTATGTCCGGTGAAAATTCAATGTATCCTTTTCCATTTTCAGCATAGATTTTAACCTCGAAGGTTACTGGCAGTTTATCAGCTTCAAGCCAATCTTTCTTAAATTCAACTTCTATAAACCCTATCTGATATCTACCGCCGTCCTGGGTAACTGTTATGGTATCTTTATAAATTACAGGCTCTTCAGCTGCAACAACGGATTGATTTGTAACTACAGCTTCGGATTTTTCAGCTGCAACAACATGTGAACTTGTAAATAAAAGCGCAAACACCAAAGCTAATAACAGTACTCTTTTTCTCATGGATTTCACCTCCTTCTTTAAAATTGTTTTTGCGTTGAATAATAAATAAGGCACCTATGGGTAATCCCCAGGTGCCTAAAATTTTTTCAGCAGTATAATTAACTGCAATTTTAATGTTTCGGCAGCCTGGCGATCATAGGAATATTCATTCCCTTAGACCCATGGCTTTGCGACCTTACCTTTCGATAAGTGTGCCCTTATCGACATTGTATTATTAAATTTTTGTTATTTATAAAATAACACGAAAATAGTTATTTGTCAAGATTAAGAAAAAAAAAAAAAAACTGTTTTTTCTTCTAATATATTCATTTTATCTTTCTTTCCACACTGAAAAATTTCGCAAATTCTGCTATAATGCTGTTGGTTATTTTCTTTCTCCTCATGGTATTTTTTTTACCTGTGTAAGCTGATTTAATATATGTTATAATTAAATTAAACGGTGTAAAGTTTGAGGACATGACGAGATAAGGAAATCGGGGGGCATATTATATGATATGTTTTAATTGCGGATACAAATTACCCAGTTCTGATAGTAAAGAGTGTAGCTTATGCGGCATGAAATTTCCTTCGAAATGCAAAGTGTGTGGTTCTCCGAACCCAATGATGGCAAAGTTCTGTTTCAACTGCGGTGCAAAAATTGGCAGTCAAGGCGAACGGAGCTCCATACAAAATTTTGATATACTGCCAGAGAGTAGAAAGAATGTAGCGGTTTTGTTTGCAGATGTATCGGGCTTTACAGCACTATCTGAAAAAATGGACCCCGAAGAGGTTCGCGGAATAATTAATGATTGTTTTGATTATATCACAAAACCTGTTTATGAGCTGGAAGGCACTATAGACAAATACATAGGAGATGCTGTAATGGTCCTTTTCGGTGCCAAGTATCCTCATGCCGACGATCCCATAAGGGCTGTGGTATGCGCAATGAAAATGATGGAACTTATAAATAAGTTTTCGAAAGAAGTGCTTCACGACAAGGGAGTGAACCTCAGCCTGTCGATTGGAGTAAACTACGGCCTTGTGGTCACAGGAAGCGTAGGCAACTATTTTGACAAAGATTATACGGTAATTGGTGATACTGTAAATACGGCCCAGAGGCTCCAGTCCAGCGCAGCAAGGGGAGAAATCCTTGTCTCCCAATCGGTTTATGAAGCCACAAAAGATGTGATCAACTATTCGGATCCAAGGGAGATTGTGGTCAAAAACAAAGAGAAACCTGTAAAATGCTATGTTCCTATTGGCATTGCAAAAGATTACGGTAAAGATGATATTCAGCTTGTAGAGCGGGACCATGAAATAAATTTCCTCAATACCATTTTTAGAGATGCTCAAAATTCTAAGGTTATATTCGTTTTAGGCGAGGTGGGTCTTGGTAAGACAAGCCTTATAAAAAAGTTCACATCAGATTTAGATAATAATATAAAGAGGATATGGATAAATAGTGACCCCACCTACCAGAGAAAAGCATACCATTTGATTTCCAACATTTTATACAATGTGATCGATGTCAATCCGGAAACCGATAATAATACAAAAAAAGCCAGACTTATGTCCTACGTAGGTTATATTTTGAAAGGCCGTAGCAAAGATGAAGTTCAGAGGAACTATGATTTTTTAGCCTTTGTTATGGGTTTGGACAGAAGCAAGGATTTTCAGGATATATTGAATTCTATGGAATACCATGATATAAAAAGAGAATTAATAAACCAGCTTTCTATATTTATAAAAGGTCTTTGCATGAATCAGCAAGTTGTTTTTATAGTAGATGACCTACAATTTGCAGATTCCGTGTCTGTTGACATATTGATAGAACTGATAAAACTACTGTCTGAGGTAAAAACCACCTTCATTTTCACCTCCACTTATGAAATAGAAGCGTTTAATACTATAAGTCCCGATAGAATTTATACCTTGAAGCTTAAAAAACTAAGCAAAGAAGGGGTCAGCTTTCAAATATGCCAGTTACTTGGCTGCAAAAATATCGATGGAGGCTTAAACGATGAGATATATCAGCTTACGAACGGCAATCCGCTATATGTAAGGGAGTTTGTTAATGCTGTCAAAAGGGAAGGAAAATTTGTAATCAAGAATAATACCGTTTACTTTAACTTGCAGGGAGTAATTTCACTGCCAGGTAATTTGGAAAGCATTATTTTATCAAACCTTTCGGGGCTGGATGAAGCGACCACAAGGTTTCTGGAGGCTGCTTCGGTAATAGGAAAGGAATTTAACTTATCCTGGGTAAGAAGTTTGCTGGATGTTGATGAGGATGAAATGGAAAGACTCATAAAGCTTCCTGTTCAATTGAATATAATTTCTCCCAAATCTGTTCGAATTACTTCGGGAGCAGTTGACAGGGTCTACATGTTTGAAATAGATACGGCCAGAGAGGTTATATACAACAGCATCCTGAACAGAAATAAACAGTACTACCATAGAAAGCTGGGAGAAATGATAGAGTCGAGGTATAGAGGGGAACTGGAATACTTTTATGAAATCCTCTGTATGCATTTTGAAGCGGCAGGATTAAATAAGAAGGCGGAGGAGTACTATCGAAAAACTGCCGAGAAGTATAAAAGAGACTTTAATTACGACAGCGCCCTGGAATACTACGACAGGTATCTTCAGGCGATAAAGAATGAAGGCGATGAGCCGAGCGATTCAAAGGCTTTACATGCATATATGGATATCGGAGAGATATACTTTTTAATGGCCGAGTATGACAGGGCTCTGGAATATTTAAATTTAGCCTTAAAGATCGCTGAAATGGCGGATGATATTTATTCAATAAAGCTTATGATTGCGAAAGTTTACGAAGAAAAGGCCCAATATAATGAAGCACTAAAAATAATTGAAGAAATTGAACATAGGATAAGGCAGAACAGCAGCCTATACGGGAAGCTGCTTCAGCAGAAGTGCAGCATTTTTCAAAAGCAAGGAAATCCAAAAGCTTTGGAAATAGCGGAGAAATCTGAAGAAATTCTGCTCAGGAACAAAGACTATGAAAATCTTTCAGAGACTCTTAACCGGACGGGGATACTGTATTACACCAGAGGAGACATGGAAAATGCTCTTTTTTATCTGAATAAAGCCTATAATTACGCGGAGAAAATAAATAATTTTAGAATAATGGCCAATGAATCCAACAATCTGGGGATTATTTATCATGCGATGGGAATGATATCAAAAGCTCAGGAATATTTTAACAACTCCATTGAGCTTTCAAAAAAGATATCAAACCTTGCAAATTATATATCCAGCAGTATTAATTTAGGGATACTATACTTAGATAAAGGATTATTTAGAAGGGCTGAGCAACTATTTATGGAGTCCATGGAAAAAGCATATCAAATATCATCAATGTATAAATTGTGTCTTGCTCAGTTGAATATGGGAGATTTGATGTATGAAATCGGAGATTTTGCTAAGGCCTTCGAGTATTATAACAAATCTCTGGAGATAGCGGAAAGCCGAGGATTGCCGGTTGAAGCAGCAATCAACTATTTAGGTATCGCAAGACTGAATTTAAAACTTGGAAACTACGAAAAGGTTCCAGGGATGCTGGAAAACGCATATAAGATATTTACAGATGCTGAAGAAATATCCTATATTAGCGATTACTATAGATACCGCAGTATATACGAACTGCAAAGCAATAATCTGGATACTGCTTTGGAATATTGTAATAAGTCTATATCTGCAGCGATGGAATCCAGGAACGATATGAAGAAACTAAAAGCGTTGCGCCTTAAAGGCATCATATTGGCGAATATGGGAGACTATGCTGAAGCTTTACAAATGTATGAAGAATCCATACAACTTGCTTTACAGTTAGAGTCTGACTATGAGGCGGCCAAAGGGTTTTACAGAAGGCATTCACTTTTTTACGTTTTGAAACGGTATGAAGAAGCGAGACAGGATCTGGAAGAGGCGAGAAAAGCAATAGGCAGGATTGACAAATGCAGATGGACACAAATCATCCAGCAAAGTAACTATTCTAATTGATGGATGTTGTAGATTTGCTTTTGGGTGGGGTATAGAATGAGTAAGACGTTATTGTTTGTAGATGATGAGAAGCAAATATTAAAAGCAATTAGAAGATTATACCTTGATAGTGATTATTGTGTTTATACAGCAGATAGCGGAGAAGAAGCGCTTAAAATATTGGATAATACAAAAGTTGACGTAATAGTGGTCGATATGAAGATGCCTACAATGGATGGGTATGAACTGTTGAAAAGAGTGAAACAAAAGTATCCTTCTACTATAAGGCTCATTTTGAGCGGCTACGCGGAGGAAAAACTGTTTAATGACGCTTTACAGAATAATTTAGCAAAATTGTACATGTTTAAGCCTTGGGACAATGAGAATTTTATTCGGACAATCGAACAGGTAATAGGGGCAAGAGAGATACTCAATAGTGAGGAAACGCTGAAAGGTATAAGCTCAATCATTGGTACTTTAAGAGAAAAAGGTCTTTATGAGGGTTTAAGTTTTGCGCTAGAACAAGTAAGAGATACTCAAAAAGCACTAAAAAAAGTAGCTGAAGATAAAAGGCTGGAAAGGGATACATTAGATATTGTGAATTCTTCTTTTTGGGAAGCACAGGTTGGCTCAATAGAGGAAGCCACCGGTCGCTTAGGTGAGTTTAATATAAAGAATATTATTTTAGCTGCCGTAATATTTGGATATATCAACAAAATTAACCCGAGCGTAAACAAAGAGCTTTTGATTAAGCATGCAACGCTTACTAACAGGATAACGGATTTAATTTATAGGCGCCTGTTAAAGAAGAATTTAAGCGATATATATTTAATTGCAGGATTGCTTCATGATATTGGAAGATATGCTGTTTTGTCTATATTTACAGATGATAATGATGAAGTGAAAGCAAATATGCAGACCTTACACCAAGAAATCGGAGGGTATATATTAGACCATCTTGACTTTACGTATCCTGTTATAGAATCGGCACTATTCCACCATTCTCCATCAGACAGTAGGGTGATATACAGGGAAATAGTGTCTGTGGTACATATTGCGGACTATTATGCAGGAAGATATTTAGGGGAAAATTTAGAAATTGATTTAGACGCAGGTGCATTTGATTTTCTTGGTATCTGCAAGGAAGACTGCGATAAAGTAGTTGACGAAATTCATTAAGGTATTTAATGCTGCCGGGAAACTGCAATTTTTCTTAAAAATACAGTGTTGGAGGGAGCTATATATGAAGGGCAATTCAGTTTTGTTTGTGGATGATGACAAAGAGATACTCAATTCACTAAAGAGGGGACTTATTGACGAGGATTATACATCCTTTTTTGCTATGAGTGCAGAGGAAGCCCTTGCAATAATGGAAGAAAATGAAATAAGTGTCATAGTTACGGATATGAGAATGCCCGGAATGGATGGTCTGCAGCTTTTAAAAATTGTCAAGGAAAAGTACCCAAAGACAGTTAAAATTGTATTGTCGGGTTATACCCAGCTGCCTCAGATATTGGCTGCAATAAACCAAGTCGATATTTTCAAATTTATTACAAAACCGTGGAAATTGGAGGAAGAATTTAAAGTTATAATAAGACAGGCAATAGAATATTACAATCTTGAGCGGGAAAAGGAGATGCTTAAGGAAGCGCTTGAAAAAAGAAATATATTATATCAGAATATCCTGAAATCAACAAATGAAAAGCTTAAGCAAAATAAAATGGATTTAGATAGTATAAGGGAAATAAGCAAATTTGTATTTGCTATTCTAAAACAAAAAAGCGGACTGGCCGGTAATTCCGATATGTTGGATGCAATTCAAGTAATTGAGGATTTGTACCTCGAATACCTGAAAACATTACCGACAAGCATTGTGGATTGTGAACCGAAAAAACTTGAAGCAGATTTAAAGAACTGGTTGCATAACAGGAAACTGAATGATTGGATAAATGTCAAAGTAAGCGATGATAGTTCTGCTAGGCCTAGAGGAAACTATATACTGATATTTTATATTGTGTCTTCATTAGTCAAGTATTTACTACAATATGTCAAAGAAACCGTTTTGGACTTGTCTATCAATTTAGAGCATAGCATTCTAATCATTATAATATCGGTTAACAAAGAAGGTCATAATCTTAAAACTGATTATAGGAGTGTTTTGACTGAAAGCGAATTCTTATCATTTTTGAATGCTGTTTGTCAGACAATAGACTGTAGTATGTCCATACAAGATCTTAATGAAAGCTTTTTTATAGAGCTGAAATACCGTTCCAATAACTATGAAAAGGGCCATATCGATGGATAAAGATAATTTTGAAAAACTGCGTAAGGATCATATGAATAAATTTTTTTAGATTAGGAGAGTGGCTACAGATATGGAAGGATTGAAAGAGAAAGTCATTTCTTTTATCGAGAGGATTAAGGAGGAAATTTTTGAAGTCGCCGATGAGATATATAAAAATCCAGAGCTTGGAAATCAAGAATTTAAAGCTTCAAAACTGTTGAGGGAAAAAATAAGTGCTTATGGTTTTTTAGTAAATGAAGTCGAAGGACTGCCAACTGCTTTTTTAGCAAGAAAAAAAGGCCAAAAACCCGGTCCCAAAATAGCCTTTCTAGCTGAATATGATGCTCTTCCGAAAATAGGTCATGCTTGTGGACATAACCTTATTGCAGCTGCAAGTTTCGGAGCCGCGGTGGCTTTAGGAGCGTTGGCTGAAGAGCTTTCCGGCGAAGTGATACTAGTAGGATCTCCTGCAGAAGAAACCGATGGTGCGAAGGTGCTATTGGTAGAAAGAGGTATTTTCAATGATATGGACGCGGCCATGATGGTACATCCTGGCAATAGGACTACTATATATACAACTTCTCTTGCCATGGAAGCCCTGGAGTTTACATACACAGGTAAAGCAGCCCATGCTGCCGCCTCACCTCACCTGGGCATAAACGCTCTGGATGCGGTCATCCTTCTTTTTAACGGCATCAATGCCTTAAGGCAGCAACTGAGACCTGATGCGAGAATCCATGGGATAATTGTCGAAGGGGGTCATACTCCCAATATCATTCCCGAAAGAGCTGTCGCCCGCTTTTACGTGAGGGCGAAGGAAAAAAAATATATGCTTGAAGTAAAGGAGAAAGTTATAGCCTGTGCCAAGGGTGCTGAGTTGTCAACTGGAGCAAAGCTTTCATATAGAAATTTTGAACTTGGTTTTGACAACCTAGTAACTAATAAAACTATGGCTGAGGTATTTAAAGCTAATTTAAAAGAATTGGGCTATCACGATATAAGTGACGAAGAAGAAGGCATCGGTTCAACGGACATGGGAAATGTAAGCCAAGTCGTGCCTTCTATCCATCCCCACATAGCCATAGCTGAAAAGGACGTAGTACCTCATAGCCTGGAATTTTTGAAAGCCGCAGGTTCGACCAGAGGTAAAGAGACAGCCGTACTTTCAGCCAAAGTTCTGGCTATGACTGCGCTAGATATAATGACAAGAGAGGAATTACTAAAAAAGATAAAAGAAGAGTTTGAAGAAACCGTCTTGCGACACAAATAGGAAAATGCTTAGGAAGAGAGGTATATTAAAATTTTGAAAAAATTTAATAAAGAGTACAAAAAAAGTTCTTGACTTTACAGTTTCAAAGTGATAACATAGATTACAACATGCAAAATTGAATATATTACACGCAAACCTCTTATCAAGAGTGGTGGAGGGACTGGCCCGATGAAACCCGGCAACCGGCATTTATATGCGTCTGGTGCCAAATCCTGCAGGTTAGATTATTCTAACCTGAGAGATGAGAGGAGTGGCGGATTATTAGGCCCTCTTCTCATTTCGAAGAGGGCCTAAAAATTTGCTTGGAGGTGTGATATGACAGTAAAAATTGGATTATTGGGACTTGGGACAGTAGGGACAGGAGTATATAAATTGATAACTTCAAGAGGAGGTCATATAAAGGAGAGCACAGGCGTTTATCCTGAGATAAAAAAGATACTCGTGAAAAATCTCAATAAGCCCAGGAAAGTGAAGGTGGAAGGACTACTTACTCAAAATGCTGAAGAAATTTTAAAAGACAAAGAGATAAAAATTGTTATTGAAGCAATAGGTGGTATTTATCCGGCTTACGAATATGTTAAAGAGGCTTTGTTTTCAGGAAAACATGTAATTACTGCAAATAAAGAATTAATAGCCCAATATGGAGAAGAATTAAATGAAATAGCAGAAAAAAATAGAGTATTTCTAAAATGTGAGGCAAGTGTAGGTGGAGCTATACCTATATTGCATCAAATTGATAGATTAAAAATCACAGATGAAATAGATTTTGTGGGCGGTATAGTAAATGGCACTACTAATTATATTCTCACCAAAATGACTACTGAAGGTAGAAGTTATGAAGAAGCACTTAAAGAAGCCCAGCAATTAGGATATGCAGAGGCAAACCCCGATTATGATGTAAAAGGTTTTGATGCCCTTTATAAACTTGTTATATTAATGAGGAAAGTGTTCAATATAAATGTGCCAATAAATTCCATACCTAGAAAAGGAATAGACGAAATCACGACTCAAGATTTAAATTACAGCAATAAATGGGGATATAAGATAAAATTGTTTTCCTGGTGCAAAAAAGTCAAAGATGGTATCTTTGCAGGAGTGGAACCAGTTTTAGTCGAAGAAAATAATATTTTGTCAAGGGTAAACGACGTAAATAATGCTATCATACTTAGAGGGGATAGTTTTGGTGAATATGTTTTTGTAGGAAAAGGTGCTGGAGAACTTCCTACAGGGGATGCTGTAGTGGCTGATTTAATTGATATATTGTTAAACTATGATATCAAGGATAATTTGAGGATAAACTTACTTCCAATTCGTCAGGGAAGTTTTACAGATACTTTTTATATAAGGCTTAAACTTTACAAAGAAGATATTTTAGGTTTGAAAAAAGTTTTAAAGTTTTTAAAAGAACAAAGGGTATCAATTGTGGAATCTTCCTCTGAAAATGGTACGTTTGCAGCTATTGTGAAGACAAAGAAAAATGTAGAGGAATTAATAGAAAAATTAGAAGAAATAACCGAAATAAAAGCTTTTTTTAAAGTTTTACAAGAGAATATAATAGAAGAATTAAAGTTAAGTGAATTTGAGGATTTTGTTGAAGTAATTTAAAAAATTTTTGTGAAAGGAGTTAAAAAATATGGCTAAAAAATATGGTTTTTCAACTTTAGCAATCCATGAAGGTTGGGAGCCTGATCCAGCTACAGGTGCCGTAGCCCTTCCAATATTTCAAACTTCTTCCTATGCTTTTAAAAGTACTCAACATGCTGCAGACCTTTTTGCCTTAAAAGAAGAAGGATATATATATTCTCGAATGATGAACCCTACTGTTGACGTTTTTGAAAAAAGAATGGCTGCATTAGAAGGTGGGGTAGGTGCCCTTGCTGTATCCTCAGGTCAAGCAGCTATAACGCTGGCGGTTACTAATATCGCAGGAGTAGGAGACGAGATTGTATCTTCTACCAATCTTTATGGAGGGACTTATAATCTTTTTGCGACTACTTTGAAAAAGTTTGGTATAAATTTTAAATTTGTAGACCCTAAAAATCCTGAGAACTTTAAAAGTCAAATAACAGATAAGACAAAAGCATTATACGTTGAAACTATTGGAAATCCAAAGATTGACGTGGCTGACATTGAAAAAATAGCAGAAATTGCCCACACTGCAGGAATTCCTCTAATTGTAGATAATACTTTTGCAACTCCTTACCTTGCCCGACCTATCGAGTTTGGAGCTGATATAGTAGTACATTCGGCGACTAAATTTATAGGTGGACATGGGACTTCTATAGGTGGAGTTATAGTAGATTCTGGAAAATTTAATTGGGACAATGGAAAGTTTCCAGAACTTACAGAACCAGATCCAAGTTATCATGGTATAAGGTATGTAAAAGATGTAGGTGAAGCGGCTTATATTGTAAAAGCAAGGGTGCAGCTTTTAAGGGATTTGGGTACTGCTTTGAGTCCCTTTAATGCATTTTTATTCGCACAAGGATTAGAGACTCTATCCCTTAGGATGGAAAGGCACAGTCAAAATGCTTTAAAAGTTGCAGAGTTTTTAGCTTCTCATCCATATGTTTCTTGGGTGAGTTATCCAGGACTTAAATCAAGTCCCTACTATGCTTTAGCACAAAAGTATTTGCCAAGAGGGCAAGGAGGAGTCTTGACTTTTGGCATAAAGGGTGGATTAAAAGCGGGCATTAAGTTTATAGAGAGCTTAAAATTATTTACTCATCTTGCTAATATAGGGGATGCAAAGTCGTTGGTTATACATCCGGCTAGCACAACTCATCAGCAGTTATCAAAAGAAGAACAGTTGGCTTCTGGTGTGACGGAGGATATGATAAGACTTTCGGTAGGGCTAGAAGACATAGAAGATATATTAGAAGACCTTGATAATGCCCTTTATGCATCGCAAAAATAGATAAGAAAGGTTGATGTAAATGATAGTTGAGGAAAAAAAGGTTACACTAAGAGGGAAAAATATATTCACTACAGAAAGTGGATATAGCTTTGATGAGCTTACTATTGCTTATGAAACTTATGGAAAATTAAATAAAGAAAAAAATAACGTAATACTTGTAGAACACGCTTTAAGTGGCAGTGCTCATGCAGCAGGTGTACATCCTGGAAAAAATAACGTGGGTTGGTGGGACCCTTTAATTGGTCCCGGCAAATATATTGATACAAACAAATATTTTGTCATATGTTCTAATTTTCTCGGCAGTTGTTATGGAACTACAGGTCCTTCTTCTATAGACCCCAAAACAGGGAAACCTTACGGCTTGAGGTTTCCGAAGATTAATATAAGAGACATGGTGAGAGTGCAAAAACTTCTTTTAGATTATCTTGGCATAGACCGGATAAAAGTTGTTATTGGAGGGTCTATGGGGGGAATGCAGGCTTTGGAGTGGGCAGTAACATACCCGGATTTAGTGGATAAATCTATTGTTATAGCTGCCGATTATAAGCTTACCCCTCTTAATATTGCGTATAACCATGTAGGTATACAATGCATATTAAATGATCCACATTTTTATGGTGGTGATTACTATGATAAACCACATAAACCTGATAAAGGGTTGAGCACTGCCAGGATGTTAGGAATGATAACCTACAAAAGCGGTGATTTATTTGACTATAGATTTGATAGGCTAAGAGATGAAAACAATTTTGAAGTGGAGAATTACCTCAACTATCATGGTTTGTCTTTTATAAACAGGTTTGATGCAAATTCATATTTATATATTTTATGGGCTATGAATGAACACGACATTACGAAACCTTATGGTTCATTAAAGATGGCACTTAAAAGGATTAAAGCAGAAGTACTCATGATAGGGATAGATACAGATATGATTTTTCCTTCAAAATACATGAAAGACTTTATTAAGAAGCTAAATGCTTCAGGAGGTTATGGTAAATTTGAAGAAGTATCTTCAATGCAAGGGCATGACTCTTTTTTGGTGGATATAGATAAGATTGGACCTATTATTGCAGATTTTATAGAAGAGACATACAATAAAGAAATGGCATGTATATGATGTGCCTCGTGTAAAAGGTGTTTTGCATGAATTTAATTGACGACTCTAATGAGTGATGAAATATCTACAAAATTTTTTTATTCCCTTATAAAAGGGATTTCTTTTTTATGCTTTTTATCAATGTTATAATTAATAAGTGAATTTTCGAAAAGAGGTGAACTGTAATGTCAAAAAGACAAATAAAACTTGGCTTTATAGGGCTTGGCTTTATTGGCACAATCCATTCTATAGCTTGTTTTTCAATGCCTTTAATATTTAAAAACCTTCCTTTTGAGGTGAAACTTGGACCTGTCTGCAAAAATAACACAGAAGATATACCACATTTTTTTGAAAAAGGTGTAAAAAGTATTGAAGAAATGTTGGAAGAGTGCGACGTTGATGCTGTCGACATATGTACCCCTAATTACCTTCATTATGAACAAGCGATGAAAGCGATAGAAAAAGGTATTCCATTATATCTTGAAAAGCCAATGGGAGTTAACGGCAAAGAAGCCTATGAAATAATGGAAAAGGCAAAAGAAAAAGGGCTAATACATCAAACAGCTTTAATGTACAGGTTTATGCCTGCGGTAAACCAAGCAAGAGACATGATAAAAAATGGAGAGATAGGTGAAATTTTAAATTTTAAGGCTTTGATGCTTCACTCAGGATATATGGACCCTAAGAGGCCTATGTCTTGGAAAATGAAAAAAGCTACTTCTGGCGGTGGCGCTATAGTTGACATGGGTATACACCTTGTGGATGCAGTGAGATTTATGATAGGAGAAATAAAGTCTTTGAGAGCAAATTCCAAGACATATTTTAAAAAAAGGCCTGTATCCAAAGGCTCTGATATTTATGAAGAAGTAGATGTAGATGACTGGACAAGTGTAGAAGTAGAAATGGAAAATGGAGGTTGGGGAAGCATCGAAGCTTCAAGGATATCTCCGGACCTTGAGGAAGAGACTATATTTGAAATATATGGAACAAAAGGGTCAATAAAAATAACTACAAAGCAGCCTCGTTATGCTATATTATATAAAAAGCAAGAAAATGTTCAAATAATTGGCGATTACGATAAAAAAAGCAAATTTAGCGAGTATAGTATGTCAATATATCCTCCAGAAAAGTATTCTCTTGGGTGGATGGTAGATTTACATATGGCAAGCCTTATAAACTTTTTTACAAATGTTGTAGAGGGTAAAATTGTATTTAGTGAGACGCCGACTTTTGACGAGGCCTATAAAGACCAATTAATTTTGGATAAAATATTGTTGTCAGTGGAAAATAATGGGAAAGTTATTAGTAATCTAAAAGATTAGTTGCCAGTATATTATTCAATCAATAAGATAGGGGTAGTAATAAGATGAAAATTATAGTAAAAGAAGAGTTTTTGAAGAGAATGGAGCAATTACTTAAAGAAGAGTATGAGGATTTTTTAAAGGAATACGACAAAAAACCTCAAAAAGGTTTAAGAGTGAATACATTAAAAATCGGTGTAGAAGAGTTTAAAAAAATTGTTCCTTTTGAGATAACACCTATTCCTTGGTGTCCAACAGGATTTTATTACGACAAAGAGGAAAAGGCAGGCAATAATTTATACCATGTTTTAGGACTTTATTATATTCAAGAACCGACAGCAATGGCAGTTGTGGAGGTATTAGATCCTAAACCAGGGGAAAAAATTCTTGATGTAAGTGCAGCACCGGGAGGTAAAACTACCCATATAGCCACAAAAATTGGCGATGAAGGGCTTATTGTTGCTAATGAAATAGATAAAAAAAGAATAAAAGCATTAGTAGAAAATGTAGAGAGAATGGGGATAAGAAATATTGTCATAACAAATGAAACTCCTGAAAAGTTGACTACTGCATTTGAAGGATATTTTGACAAAATCTTGGTAGATGCTCCTTGCTCAGGAGAGGGGATGTTCAGAAAAGACCCTACAGCGAGAAAAATTTGGTCATTAAATAATGTGATAAGTTGCTCCATAACACAGAAAAATATACTCAGAAATGTAGCGCCGTTATTGAAGCCGGGAGGCATTTTGGTTTATTCTACCTGCACTTTTTCGCCAGAAGAAAACGAAGGAGTTATAAAAAAATTTTTAGAAGAATATCCAGAGTTTAAAGTTGAAAAAAGTGAAATGAGTAAATTTTTTGACAGAGGTTATCCAGAATGGGTGGAAGGACCTGAAGATTTGAAAAAATGTATGAGATTGTGGCCCCACAAAGTAAGAGGAGAAGGACATTTTATAGCAAAATTGAGAAAAAAAGAGGGAGAAGCAAATTCTAAATTCAAAAGGAGGAAGGGTAAAAAAAAGCAAAAAGAATTACAACTGTTTTACGATTTTGCTGATAGATATCTTAGTTTAGACTTAGGTAATTTAAATATTGAAGTGCATAATGATTTTGTTTACCATGTACCACAAGGTTTACCGGATTTAAGTAATATACGAGTTTACAGATACGGTTGGCAATTGGGAGAGCTTAAGAAAAACAGGTTTGAGCCTTCTCACTGGTTGGCAATGGGGATTAAAACTTACCAAGCTAGAAGATTTCTGGAACTTGAAAGAAAACAGAGGGAAAAATATTTAAAAGGAGAAACTTTTGAATTGAGCTTAGAAGACGGATGGATTCTTTTTACTATAGAAGGATTTCCAGCAGGATGGGGAAGGGTTGCAAAAGGAATAGTTAAAAATTACTATCCTAAGTGGCTCAGAGACATAGAAGTATGGGAAGAATAGTTGTGTGTGCTCGCATATGCGAGCTTTTATTTTTTTGCTTTAAAATCGCAATTTGGGGGAATAATATTTTTAGCATAAAATTGCAGTGGAGAAGGGGTTGACAGACTGTGTGGTACATAGTAGCTTTAGTTTTGCTTTTAATAGCAACTTCAATAGTACATGTTTCAAAAAATCAGAGATTAAATAGAGAAGACTCGATGAGGGATTTTGATGATATTATTCTAAATTCAGAAGAAATGGAAAAACATGCAGCCGAAATAGCGCAGAATCACAACATAATGAAGAGAACTAAATTATCTTATTTGTTAATTCCGCGGATGAATAAAAACTACAACTACATAAAAAATGTTTATAGAAATTTGAACAGCATCTTAAAGGAAGAGGATGTCTATATTTCTCAAGAAGAGGAATGGCTGTTAGACAACTTTTATATAATCGAAGAGCAAGTCAAAGAAATAAGAAAAAGTTTGTCAAAAAGTTATTATTCCGGACTTCCAGGGATTAAAAATGGTTTATTCAAAGGCTACCCAAGAATATATGCTATAGCCTTTGAGCTGGTTCTTCACACTGATGGGAAAATTGATGAAAAAGCCATAATTAATTTTATAAAGGCTTATCAGACAAAGGCTTTGCTTTCCAGCTCTGAGCTGTGGGCTTTAAGCCTTATGATACGCATTGCTTTGG
>Ga0247720_100295_pt1 | contig 21160 bp, 19 predicted proteins | sample MSEWel2015_12_15_FD_189078 | JGI IMG/M metagenome (GOLD analysis project Ga0247720, IMG submission 189078) | Subsurface sediment microbial communities from gas well in West Virginia, United States - MSEEL Well Study Marcellus 3H_2015_12_15 | ecosystem: Environmental > Terrestrial > Deep...
GATTTGTAGTCATAAATTTTAGTCCCCACTTGTTTTTAAGTGGGGACTAAATTAAGGCTTATAGGATGAATTCATAAGGTGTGTTCAGCGGACGCTTACGAAAGAACTTACTCCTATCATCGTGGAAATGGAGCTTGAACCATTGTTTCAGATGATCTTTTATACGTTCCGAGATTTGCTCACACGCGACAATGATCGTTATCTTATATGTCTACGCTATGCCACAGAACTTAAATATGAACGCTATATCGGACAAATTGAAATGGCGTTGATGGAAGTGCTCATGAAATATATGATGCGCCATCCTCGATATCTAAAAGTTAATAATTTGAGCGTTACAGCCTATATCAGTATCAACAGCAGTATCTTTAACGTCGCTCGTCATCTCATCTTACCTAATCCTCAAATTAGCTTTGATGAAATGGTTAAAGGTTTAAGTACGATGATTATTAGCTATATCGAAACAGAGCTAGCAAAAGCTGAGGCATAACTTATTGATTGCCTTTAAAAATTCTAGATATTGATAATTATTGGCTATATAGAACAAACTTATCCCCACGACAAAAACTGGCTAGGGTTAAATTTAATTTTTTTGCCATCTCAATCGCCATACTGGTTGGAGCAGAAATCGTTGCCAGCAAAGCTATGTTGTATTGGGCGCATTTGCGAATCAGTTCATAACTGGCACGACTGGTCATCACAACAAATCCATCTCCGACATCTAACTTTTGCTCAGCCAAATAGCCAAGCAATTTATCCAATGCATTATGCCGACCGACATCTTCAAATAAAGCAATAATTTGTCCATTAACAACCCAAGCTGCTGCATGAGCACCACCTGTAAGTTCACTAATTGTTTGTCTCACCTTGAGTTGTGCCATCGCACTTGGAATTTGATTTAACCAAGAAGGCTTTAAATGTGTAGAGATGCTCGGAAGATCTAAATAGAGTTGCTTCAAGCTTTCAATTCCACATAACCCGCAACCTGTGCGACCCACCATCATGCGTCGATGTTGTTTTAAAGCTATAAAAGCACGTGATGAAATCGTCATCTCTATTTGGATTCCAAGTTCATTTTGATTCATTTCAATTGCATATAGCTCATTCAAACTATTTATAATACCTTCAGAAAGGCTAAATCCTTTTGCAAAAACTTCGAGATCAGCGGGTGTCGCCATCATCACTGCATGAGAAATACCGTTATAAATCAATGCAACAGGATATTCTTGAACAATATAATCCATTTCATTTTCAGACGTATTGTGATGAAAACGATATACCTCTACAGTTTCATAGCCTAATGTATCTAGCACCACAGTATTTAGTCTCCCATTCATCTCAACAAGCATCAAATGTATTCACTAGAGATTGCTCACACGTTGATTTGCCAACTCCGGTTCAACTTCAACAGCTAAATTAAAATGTTCAGGTGCTTTTCCAGCATGTAGTATCACGGGCACACTTTTTGAAGCAGGAATTTTTGCCTGTTTGTCATGGCTACCGAGTGCGACCAATGGATTAGTCTCTGGATAATATGCAGCCAAACTGCCCACAGGTATGTTATATGGCACGATGCGAAAACTATGCACAATTCGTTTAACACCATCAGAGAATACACTTTCAATATCGACCCATTGATCTGCTTCAAAGCCTGCCGAATCGATATCTAACTGATTCATAAACAGCACTCGTCGTTGACCAAAAACACCTCTATATCGATCATCTAGTCCATACAAGGTTGTGTTGTATTGATCATGCGATCGAGTGGTCATTAAGGTATAAACTTTTTGTTGAGTATAAGCAGCTGCATATTGATGTTCGGTATCTTCATACACTTCCGCCAAAGGGGTAATTAAAAATTGTGCTTTGCCACTTGGTGTATTCCAAACATGTTGATTAGCTGGATGTTCTAAATGGAAACCTCCTGCTTGATAAACACGTTGATTGAAATCATGGAATTCATCAAACACATCTGCAATCGAATCACGAATGCGATCATAACTTTCAATGTACCATCGCCATTTGACTTGACTCGTTGGTAATACTGCCTCAGCCATGCGAGCGACAATATCAGGTTCTGATAAGATATTTTCTGAGATTGGAGGATTGCGTCCTGCTGATAAATGCACATTACTCATGGAATCTTCGACAGAAATTGCTTGAGGTCCATGAAGCTGTTGATCAACTTCAGTCCGTCCTAAACATGGGAGAATTAAGGCATCTGCACCACACACCAAATGACTGCGATTCAATTTAGTTGCGATATGAACAGTCAAATTACATTTGCGTAAAGCTTCTTGTGTATACGGCGTATCAGGTGTTGCAACTGCAAAATTCCCACCTAAACCAATAAAGACTTTTACTTGACCCTCATACATTGCTTTGATGGTATCAACCACACCATATCCATGTTTTCGTGGTGATTGAATGCCAAAAACTCGATCGAGACTATCAAGTAACTGGTCACTTGGGTTTTCGTTGATACCCATTGTCCGATCGCCTTGTACATTACTATGACCACGAACTGGGCATAGACCTGAACCAGGTCGTCCAATATGTCCTCGAGCCAACATCAGATTGGCTAACATATGAATATTGGCTGTACCGTGACGATGTTGAGTAATTCCCATCCCCCAACAAAAAATCGCGGTTTTAGCATCTAAAAACATTTGTGCAATTGATTCCAAATGTTCAGGTGAAAGCCCTGTATACTTATGAATTTGCTCCCATTCTGTTCGATCAACCTCAGCGATCATCTGCTCAAAACCAACCGTATTTTTTTCGATAAAGCTTCGATCGAATACGCTAGATTTGCCTCGCGCTAATGCTTTTTTATCCCATTCAGATAAATGCTTAAGCACCCCTAAAAGTAATGCGTAGTCCCCACCAATTTTAGGTTGAAAATAATAACGACTAATTGGTGTACTGCTGTTAGTCATCATCTCTAAAGGCGCTTGTGGGTCTTGGAAACGCTCCAAACCACGCTCTTTAATTGGATTGATTGCAACGATATTACCTCCCCGTTTAGAAACCTCTCTTAAAGTTGCTAACATACGAGGATGGTTAGTTCCTGGATTATGACCAAAACTAAAGATAGCATCGGCCTGATCAAAATCATCCAGAATTACAGTGCCTTTCCCTAAACCTATCGACTGCTTTAATCCCACACTGGTGGTCTCATGGCACATATTCGAGCAATCAGGGAAATTGTTGGTTCCAAAGCTTCTTACGAATAATTGATATAAAAAAGCTGCTTCATTGCTAGTACGTCCAGATGTATAAAAAGCCGCTTCATTGGGGTCATCCAGTGCTTGGAGATGTTTTGCAATCAGCTTAAAAGCTTCATCCCAACTGATCGGAATATATTTATCTGACACGATGTCATATCGCATAGGATCAGTGAGGCGACCTAAATCTTCTAAATAAAAATCACTTTGCTCAGATAACCAACTCACAGTATGTTTTGCAAAAAATTCTGGTGTTACTGTTTTACTAGTTGCCTCAAAAGCAACAGCCTTTGCACCATTTTCACAAAAGTTAAAGGCATGCGTATCTTTTTTTTCAGGCCATGCACAACCTGGATAATCAAAGCCTGTTGGCTGATTAATGTTTAATAGTGTGATTGAACCTTTTTTTAGAACATCTTGGCGTTTTAAGTTTCGTGCAACGCTAAGCAATGCACCCCAACCACCAGCAGGTTGAGTATATGGCTCTATACGCGCATAACCTTGATTATCTTGCTTGTGGATGTTTTGTTCTGAATTATCCATTTTGCCCTCATTTGAGCTTTTTTTCGTATATTGGAGATAGAATTATCACGAATTGAGATTCTTTTCTATTTATGATTTGTCGGATTCAGTTTGTTTTATTCTAATTTATGCATAGAAAAGCCTACTTTCTGTAGGCTTTTGTTTTTTTAAAGTAGATTCAAAAATTCTTATTATTCTTGAATCCTCTAGAGACTATCAGCTACCACATGAATAATTAGTAGTTGTAATTATTCCCCACTCAAAGAACATTCGAAATTAGTACGTTCCACCGTACAACGGGCACGCTTTAGTACACTCATCATCGTACGGTCATATACGCCTAATTTAGTCAGTTCGATGCGTCCATCGCGCAACATTTGCTGATAACGGCGTTTATCATCAGCTGATAAGCTACGTTTATATTTTGTCGGTATTTCCAACTCCAAACGAGCAATATTCGTAAAATTCTTATTCAACTGTTGAGTTGCCCAAGCTCGTGATTTGAGCCCAAAGCCTTGAGGAAATTTGTTCGGTCGAATAATAATATCACCCGTTAAATTAACCACGGGGAAGTTAAACATCGCCCCATTTACACTAATACCTTTTTCAATTTCTAAAGGTTTATATGCATAAGCAGGTGCAGCAATCACATCGACTTGATTTTGATTAAACTTTTTTGCAAAGTCTGAAATTTCAGATGGCACACCAACCAATTGCAAACGCTCTACAATCATCTTTTGTGCTTGATCATAATGTAAGTAAGCAAACTTTTTCCCTTTACCCTTTTCGATCGTATCAATATTTTTATCCCGTACAAAGACATAAGCGAGTCCGATTTGGACAATCACCGCAACCTCATACTTATCGCCATCCATTTCTGTAACTAGGCGATTTTTATTACGAGGATCAAGTACATAAGTAATTGCTTTTTTGGCAATCGTATTATTCGGCACGGCACCCAGCGCATCGATTGAACCTGCGAATTTATTATATTTACGTGCTCGCATGGAGGTCATGGAAACGCCATCACATTTCCCAGCATCAAAATCATTTTGCGCTTTAGCTTCATCTTGATAAGGGATGAGATTCATATCCACTTTCCATGCTTTGGCTGCCAATGCCCACTCCTCGACTGTTTTATATGATTCTCCTGCTTTACCCTGCAAATCAAACACACAAATATCTATTTTTGCTTGTACTGATTGAAAGCCCAACATCAAGGCAATCAATAGAAATCCTTTTCTCATTTTATTTCCTATTGAATTTCAGTTAATTCATTAACTTTTTATTGTTTGCGGAATTCATTTCATTTTTTAAAATTCCGTACTCACCAAATAACTTTTCTCTCCACTCATTCAACAACTGACCAGTGTCATGCTGACTTGGATGAAAATTAGGTTTAAAGAAATCTAATAATTGTGGAACGATTCCCTGAAACATACCGCCACGTCCCCAAAAATGCTTCATACCATGCCAATTTTTGGTAATCGAAAATAATCGTTTGTCATGAGCCAATAAACGTCCATGAAACCACAAGAACATAAATGCCAAAGTGACGGTCGTTGGAATCATCATTAGGCTGCGCTCAAGATAGTGCCCTCCAATTTGTTGATACACATCAAAAGCCACTGTTTTGTGTTCATTTTCTTCTAAGGCATGCCACAACCATATTTTTAAAATTGCTGGATCAGCCAAGCGATGCATATGGTCGGCTTTCAAACAATATTCAGCAATGATAGCCGTGTAATGCTCTAAACAAACGGTGATCGCTAATTGCAGTCGATGTGGAGCATATTCTTGTATTAAGGACAATAAATTTCCTACATCTCGGTCCAAATGATCCATTGGATAGCCTTGTGCAGCAAAGAATTTATTAAATGAAACATGCTCTTTACTATGCATAGCTTCTTGACCAATGAACCCTGCAATTTGAGCTTTTAAAATATCGCCTTGTACTTGGTTGCGATAATGTCGCACTGACTCAACGAAAAAAGATTCTCCTTTTGGAAATAGTGCAGAAAATGCAGCCCAAAAAGTTGTCATATAAGCATCATTGGCATAGCCATTGATTGGTGCCTTAGAAAAATCAAAATCCATACGTCGTGGTGGAATATTGACCTGAGCGCCAAGTGGTTTTCTACTGCTTTGTTTTTGAACTGTATCTAAATGCGCCATCACTTTTCAACCTCTAACCAAGAGACTGCTATTTTTCCTAGAAAAAACTTGTGACAATTCTTCAGAATATGTCAACTTATTATCATTTCCCGACACACATGGGCACTTCATGCAAATCACAACAAAATACAGAAACACTGTACCTGGAACATACATCGCATTGATTGCGGATGTTGTGACGCGTTGGAATGTCACAAAAGAAGAATTATTAAATGGCACAGGGATTGAACAAGCGAAGCTATTGGAACCTATGTGGCATGCTGATTTTGATCAGACAATTCATATTATTGATCGAGCGTTATTGCTCACAAAGGCACAACCATTTGCTTTTGGTTTTTATTTAGGTATGCAGATGACTGTGACTTGCCATGGACTAATCGGTTTTGCAGCACTGGCAGCTCAAGATGTACATGATGCCTTAAAAATATCTCAAGAGTTTATTGCGCTACAGTCAACCATACATAAAATTAAATTAAACACTGATGATGAGTTTGCGTATCTATATTTTGAACAAACCACACCATATCAATACGATGAGGTGATTCAAACTGCTTTATTACTTGGTTTCGTACAAATGGGGCAAGCAATATCAGGTCATAAACTAACAGGTTTTGCTGATGTGCAATTTGAGCGTCCAGACTATTTTGAAGAACTCTTACACTTGTTGCCAGGAGAGGTTCGATTTAATCAATCTTCAACCCGACTGGTTTTTAACAAACAAATTTTACAGATTCCACTACCAACTGCTGATCCAATCACTGCTCGTCTAATGCGAGAACAATGCAAAACTCAATTACGCAATTTAATTAAACACTCAACCTTTAGCAGTCTTGTTCAAGACTTGGTTTACGATGAAGTCTTAGGAATCAGTTCAATCACGGAGATCTGTGAGAAACTTCAAATTTCAGAACGTACCATGCAAAGAAAACTCGCAGATGAACAAACGAACTTTAGAAATATTGTGGAGCAAGTCCGCTGCAACAAAGCAGTCATGTTGTTAAGAAATCATAATCTAAGCTTAAACTACATTTCAGATCATTTAGGTTATACCAATATCACTAATTTCTCGCGTGCATTCAAAAGATGGACAGGCAAGTCTCCTCGCCGATATTCATAATTCGTCTAAAAAAAGCTTACTGTTAGACACAACGTCAGCAGTAAGCTTGAGAAAATATAAGTGATTTAGCATTCTAAGTTTATTCAGTTGATGAATGTGCTGGTTGAATCTTTTGAATATTCTGCTTCTGTTGTGACGGCATATAATCTGGTTGATTACTGACCGCAAGGAAGAAGAAAACTAAAAATAAGCAACCAAGTAAAATACTGATACCAACTGTTAAGTATGGAAACTTAGATTGTTGCTGAGACATATTGTCTACTCCTATTTAAATACAAGTATTCGGTTCTAAAATCTTTAAATCATGGATAAAGTTTTATAACTTGATCCATTTTGGATATGGGTCTGCATGTATTCGGCATAGACTGATAATTTTTCAAAAATATGTTCCGAATAAAACATGTCTTCAATCAAATGAGCTGCTTGTACTTCACTAAGTTGACTTATTTGTGCAATAAGTTTTGCGTTTAAAGATGAAAACAATGTACAAATATTTCGATGGAAATCATCTTTGTTTTTAAACAACAATTTCCGAGTATTTAACATTTCATCCTTTACAATACTTTCTTCATAAACTGTCTGAATGACACTAATCTTTACACTTAAGAAATCCTGCAACTGTTGAAGTTGCTGATGATTCATCGCTGATGATGTGATCAGAAAAATTTGCGAAATATCTGATCGACAGAGTGCTTTAACCAAGTTTCTAAATAGAAAGTCCTCTTGGTTTTTGGGTTGATCGACAACATCTACATAAACTTTCAGACTTTGCAGCAAATCTATGACATTCAACTTCACTCTTGTTTCTGCCTGATAATATTGATTTAATATCTTTAAAATCGAAGATGAATTGAGCGTGGTATAAATCACAGGCTGATTTAGATTGGCAAGCACAAACGGCGCAAATAAATATGCTAGATTTTGGTCATTCTCATAAATTTGAGTTTGCACAATGTAAGTCACTTTCTCTTTAGCAAAATTTCTCAAGACTTTTGCTCTTAATAAAGTCGCTTCAAGATTCACATATTCAAGTTGTAATTCTTCCCTAATCAGTGATGAAGGCATGCTGCCTTCAAAAACTGCTGTCATCGCATTAAGTTCTTTAGTCACAAACATCGAATACGCCCTGTCAAATCGAAACACTCTTTAGAACCATATACCCCCAATTTTGTGTTTGGAGTTGTAATCGTTCATGGTTTAATTTTGAGCGTTACTTAAAGTATTGAATAGCTACAGAGCATACTTAAAAAAATATAACAGATGATTCGATTGGACTAAATCTGTTATAAAATCCTGATAGATTTTCTTTAAAATAAAAGCAGATATCATTAGGGCTGCAAACTTCATGTATAAGTCTGAACAGTTAGCACACAATCTAAAATTACTGATCGAAAATGGTACTTGGAAGGCACATAGCAGACTTCCATCTCTACGTGAGCAAGTACAACGTTCAGGTTTTAGCTTGATCACTGTGATGAATGCTTACCAAGAATTAGAGGCACAAGGGTTAATTTATTCAAAAGAAAAATCTGGTTATTTTGTTGCTGAGCAAGTATCGACCCAAATTCCACAAACACACTCAATTGTTGCATTGAATCCCAAAATTGAAATTAACTCTCTGGTATTTAAATATCTAAAATCGATTCAATCTAAACATATCAGTCCGCTGGGCTCGGCATTTCCTGATAGTCAGTTGCTCTATCCACCCAAGCTGATTCAAATCATGGGACAACTCTCCCGTAACCGACATAGTTACGACCAAACCACCAATCTTCCACCTGGGAATTTGGAACTTCGGAAACTGATCGCCCAACGTTATTGTATGCAAGGTATTCCAACCGATGCGGATGATATTGTTATCACCTCTGGAGGCTTGGAAGCACTCAATCTGTCTTTGCAAGCGATCACACAACCTGGTGATTATATTTTATTGCAGCAAACCATTTTTTATGGCGCTTGGCAGGCAGCCGAACGTTTAGGATTGAAAGTCATTACACTTCCTGAACATCCACAGCATGGTTTTGATATTGAAGCTTTTGAACAAGTAATTAAGATGTATCCAATCAAAGTCTGCTGGTTTATGCTCAATGCACACAATCCAATTGGCTTTACGGTCAGCGATGAAATCAAATTTAAAATTGCTCAACTTTTGCATGAACATCAAATTCATTTAATTGAAGATGATGTCTATGAAGAATTGTTTTATGGCAGTCAGAAACCACTTCCAATGAAGTATTTTGATCAACAAAATTTGGTATTGCACTGCTCTTCTTTCTCGAAAACTTTAGGTTCTGGTTTTCGTATGGGCTGGGTCTATGCGGGTAAATTCTCAGAGCACATCCAACATTTACAACTGATGAGCACGATTTCTGCAAATGCACTCATCCAAAATGCCCTAGTTGAATTTTTAGCCCATCATCATTACGAAAAGCATTTAAGAACGCTTAGACGTTCATTAGAAAAGAATAAAAAACAATTTTTCCAATATCTAAAACAACATTTACCCGAAGGCTGCAAGGTATATAATTATCCAAGTGGTTATTTTCTTTGGATTCAATTGCCTGAAAAAGTCAGTAGCATGCAAATCTATGAACTACTGATTCAACAACAGATTGGTATAGCACCCAGTCCGCTATTTAATGTATTGCCTTCACATCAACACTTTATTCGAATGAATTGTTCTTTTGAATGGACTGCAAAAATTCAACATGCCGTGGATCAATTTATTCTAGCTATTGAGAAAGAAATCTCAATTTAACTAGATTTGGCTACGCTACGCTTTCGATATTGGCTTGGTGTTTCTCCAAAGGTCTTTTTAAAAGCACGAATAAAATTGGTCGCTTCTTCATAACCAACAATGCTTGCAATATCTTGGATGCTATATCGTTTGTGTTGCAGCATTTTTTTAGCCTCCGTAAATCGTACATCAGCTAGAATCTGTAAGAAAGTCGTCCCTTGCGCCTGTAAATGTCTTTTTAGAGTTCGTTCAGACATATTCAAACGTTCAGCAATCATGGGCAATGTGGGATAACCATTGCTTGAATTATACAATAATTCTGAACGGATACTTTTCTGTAAATCCCTTATATTTTCTTTAACTAACCGCCCTTTATCATTTTCACAATACAAAAGTGCCTGCTGAAAAGAAACTTGATCAGCATTTTTATTTTTGCAGTTAAGGAAGAATTTAGGAAAACGAAGCCCATTTCTTTTTTGACTAAAATGTATCTTAACTTTTGAAAGCTCAATACACTGGTAATCATTGCTTTCTTCCCAATCAAGAAAGACTTCACTCTGCTCAATCAGCTCTTTTGAAAATAAACTTAAAAAATGAATTGCTCCAAAGATCAAACATTCGACTAGAAATGATCGTAATTGCGCTGATTGTTGCTCATCACCAAATCTAACAGGATGTACATCATCTAAATAAACATAGACAAAATCCTGATCAACAGTCCATTCAGGTGTGAAATTTTGAATCCGAGTACAGAAATATTGCTGACAGAGTGTCAAAGCAGTTTCAACATCAGCACAACTTAAAAATGCAAAGCCCAATGCCCCATGTGAAGTAGGACGAAGTTTGAGTCCATACTCAATGCCCAAGCGATGATTACCTGTGAGTTGTAATGCATTTACCACCAGCTTAGACCACTGATGAGCACTCATTTTGGCATCAGCATGTTTCATAGCTGATAGAACCAACCCAGTATTATGTAAAACAGTTTGATTCTCTATGCCATAGGCTTCAGTAATTTCTAATAGTACATGAGCATAAGAAACAGAAATGTTTTCTTGAAACAGCCCAAAAGGATCACGCATAGTACATCCTGTGTCCTAAAATGATCATTAATATGGCATAGTCTACCCTATTGGGCGAGCAGTTTATTCTGAATAATCAGTCATAGATAAATGAATAAACTTAGAGGAATTGCTTAAATGGCAAGCCTACATCTCGATAAACAACAATCCATTTATGTGCTGACATTAATCAACGGCGATCAGGAAAATGCGCTCAACAAAGAAGTTTTAGATGAATATATTTCGGTTTTTGATGAAATTGAAAACGATAAAAATAACGCGAGCCTGATTATTCGAAGTGATCATCACAAAACGTTTTGTAATGGTTTAGATCTCGCGTGGTTGATGCAACAATCTATCGAAGATAAAAAAGCATTTACTACTCAACTAGAAGATATGTTACTTCGCTTAGCATTATTGAATCTCCCTGTCATTGCTGAAATCAATGGTAATGCTTATGCAGGCGGTGCGATCTTAGCATCAGCTTGTGACTTTAGATTTATGCGGTCAGATAAAGGTCGATTCTGTTTTCCTGAAATAAAACTTACCATTCCTTTTACCGATATCATTGCAGAGATCGTCCAACTGCTACCAAATCAATATGCAACTTGGGAAATGTCGTTGACAGGCAAATCGATGACAGGCGTTGAATGTTTACAAGCTCAAGTAGTGAGCCAGATACATTCTGTTGAATCCTTACAGACTGAAACTTTACGATTTGCAGAAGATATGTCACAGAAACATCGCCTGACCTATGCCGTAATTAAACGTCAATTGCGCCATCGAATTGTAGAAATTGCCAAACAACGACAGTTGTATAATCCTGAAAAATTTGCACATCCTTTTATTCTTTAACTTAATTTTTAGCATGAATTAGAAATAGGAAATTACAATGAAAACTATGCAAGGAAGAACTGTTTTTATCACTGGTGGAAGTCGTGGTATTGGTCGATCAATTGCAATAAAGGCCGCCCAAGCAGGTGCTAATGTCGTGATTGCTGCGAAGACTGCTGTCGAAACACCTAAATTATCAGGCACGATATACAGCGTTGCAGAGGAAATTAATGCTGCGGGTGGCAAGGCACTTCCTCTCATTTTGGATGTACGAGATGAGCAACAAATTCATTCTGCTATCCAACAAACAGTTGAAACCTTCGGCGGATTAGATGTGCTCATCAATAATGCAGGCGCAATCGCTCTCACGGGTGTTGAGTCAACTTCACTGAAACAATATGACTTGATTCAAACTATTAATCACAGAGCAACATTTATCTGCGCCCAAGCAGCACTACCTTACTTAAAAAAATCTTCAAACCCACATATTTTGAGTTTGTCTCCACCAGTCAATATGTCACCGAAATGGTTAGGAATGCTTTCCCCCTATGCACTATCTAAATATGGAATGAGTATTCTCACACTAGGTATGGCGGAAGAGTTTCGGCAATATGGAATTTCTTGTAATACCTTATGGCCAGAAACTTATATTGCGACTGCTGCGGTTTCAAAAAATTTGGGAGAAGAAAATACCTTACAACTAAGTCGCAAACCCGAAATTATGGCAGATGCAGCTTATGCAATTTATACAACTAATCGTGGTGAACTCACAGGACAAAGTTTAACTGATGAGCAAGCTCTTGCAAGAATTGGGATCACTGAACTAGGCGGCTATGCTTGTATCGAAGGAAAGACAGAATTACAAAAAGATTTCTTTTTAGATTAACTTCTAAGACAAAAGCGACCTTAAAACTATGGTCTTAAGGTCGCTTATTGTTATTTCACCCGTATTAACCTGGGAAAATACCACGCTCTTTACGTGCTTTTAAGATACGCTCACAACCAAGAATAAATGCTGCGGTTCTTAGCGTACATACTTTCTCATTGGCAGTATTCCAAACATCATGGATTGCTTGAATCATCAGTTTATCAAGACGTTCGTTAATCTCTTCTTCTGACCAGAAGTAGCTCGACATATCTTGAACCCATTCAAAGTAAGAAACAGTTACACCACCCGCATTACAGATAACGTCTGGGACAACCGTGATACCACGTTGAACTAGAATATCATCGGCTTCAGGATATGTTGGTCCGTTTGCACCTTCTAAAACCAACTTCGCAGTTAATTTTTGTGCACGTTCAACTGTGATTTGACCTTCTAAAGCTGCTGGAATCAAAATATCCATTTCCGCATCCCAGAATGCTTCATCACTGATCGCTTGCGCACCAGCAAAACCGCCCACACCTTGATTTGTTTGAAGATAAACTTTTAACTCTTCAAGGTTAATACCTTCTGGATTATAAATCGTACCTGTATGGTCTTGAATAGTTACGACTTTAGATTTTGACTCAGCGAATAAATACGCAGCTTCACTCCCTACGTTACCAAAACCTTGAACTGCGATTTTCGCGCCATCTAGAGGTAATTTGATCTTCTCAGCAACTTGTTGACCTGTGATAAACACACCACGACCCGTTGCTTTGATACGACCTAATGAACCACCTAAATGTACAGGTTTACCTGTTACAACACCTGTCACAGTATGACCTTGACCAGATGAATATGTATCCATGATCCAACCCATGACATTTGGGTTTGTACCTACATCAGGTGCTGGGATATCTTTTTGTGGTCCAATGATGTGACTAATTTCACTGGTATAACGACGTGTCAAACGTTCTAACTCACGAGGTGAAAGTTTACGCGGATCAACACGTACACCACCTTTTGCACCACCAAATGGAAGATTTAAAACTGCAGTTTTAATCGTCATCCACGCAGAAAGTGCCATCACTTCATTTAAGTCAACATCTGGATGGAAACGAATACCACCTTTACCTGGACCACGTGATAAATTGTGTTGAACACGATAGCCTTCAAAGTGCTGGATCGTACCGTCATCCATTACAATCGGCACATCCACAATCAAGGCACGTTTAGGGCGCTTCAATGTGTCGATGTAATCTTTTAAATGCTCTAAGTAAGGCGCAACGCGATCGATTTGTTCGAGGTAAGTTGACCATGGACCGTTATTTTGAGAGATATAAGATAAATTAGACATTGTCTATCCTTATAAAAAGAAAATAGATGGGTCAGCTCACGCCAAGCCATCAGTCAAAAATGTAGTTAAAAATAATATAAGCGGCTAATTTGGCTGTTCGATTATCCAAATCAAACCGTGGATTGCATTCAGCCACATCGAAAACTCGAATTTTTCCAGATTTCTTTATGGCTTGAAACAATGGATCAAAGACCGAAAGATCAATTCCTTTGACCGCAGGTGCACTCACACCGGGAGCAATGCTGGCACTAAATACATCCAGATCTACTGTAATGTATAACGCGTCAATTTTTTCTATAAAACCGTTAATTTTCGATATCAAATGGTCAATTTCTGAAAGCTGAAGTTGCTGATCGTATATATATTGACAGTTCAGGCGATCTGCCGTGTCAAACAAAGCTTTCGTGTTTGAATGCTTCGCGACACCGATGCACAAATAATGAAATTCTTTTTGATTCTGTTCTGATAATTTTGCAGCATTTAAAAATGGTGTACCTGATGTCACCTGCTCTGCTTCACGCAAATCAAAGTGTGCATCAAAATTAATGATTCCAATTTTTTGCTGCGGCTCATGATGTTGGATGTATTGGAACAGTCCTGAAAAACTTCCAAAAGCAACCTCATGACCACCACCTAGAACAATCGGTTTCATTCCCTGTTGTAAACTTCGTTCAACTTGATCTGCTAACTCAGCTTGTGCCTTTTCTAATTGACCTTGCTCACATACGACTGTACCAATATCAACAATTGATACAGATTGGTGTACAGGTAAATTTGCCAATTGTGCTCGAATCATATCAGGTGCATCCGCTGCGCCTAAACGACCTTTATTTCGTTTTACACCTTCATCCGAACCAAAACCAATTAAGGCAAATGAAGCATGTTGTGTGGTATTTACCACATGATGGATACGTCGATGTTCTTCACCATCGCCATCATGTCGTCCTTGCCATGTAAATGAATGATTCATATCAAATATCGCTAATTAAAACTGTTTGCACTACACACAAATTTCATTGCCATGCTGAATAATACGTTTAGGCAAATCTCCACCTAGCCAGTACACAATCTCAGATGGATGTTCAATTTCCCAAGCAATAAAGTCAGCAACTTTGCCTACTTCTAAACTGCCATGTGAATCTTGTAGTCCCAAAGCATGTGCAGCATGAAGAGTCACCCCTGCCAATGTTTGTTCAGGTGTTAAGCGAAATAAGGTACTTCCCATGTTCATCATCAAACGTAATGACAATGCTGGAGAAGTTCCAGGATTTAAGTCGCTCGACAAAGCAATACGAACACCATGTTTATGCAAACTCTCTAGTGGAGGAAGTTGCGTTTCCCTCAAGAAATAGAATGCACCGGGTAGTAACACTGCTACGGTTCCTGAAACCGCCATTGCTTTGACATCATCTTCAGTCATAAATTCCAAATGATCTGCAGACAATGCGTGGTAACGAGCAGCAAGACTAGAGCCACCAAGAGAAGACAGTTGTTCAGCATGCAATTTAACTGGGAGATTGAGTGCATGTGCTGTGTTAAATATACGTTCAACTTGTGCAGGTGAAAATGCTAAATACTCACAAAATGCATCGACCGCATCCACGAGTCCTTCTTGATGTAGTTTTGGCAACATTTCTGTACAAATATGATCAACATACGCATCACTTTGATCTTTATATTCAGGAGGTAAAGCGTGCGCTGCTAAGCATGTACTGCGTACAGTCATTGGCAAAATATTTGCAATTTGACGAATCACACGTAACATTTTACGTTCATTCAGATAGTCTAAACCGTATCCTGATTTAATCTCGATGGTGGTAACCCCATCTTTGAGTAAACAGCGAATACGTTTTAGTGCTGAAGCAAGTAACTCGTCTTCGCTCGCTTCACGTGTTGCACGAACAGTACTGGCAATACCACCACCATTTGCCGCGATCTCAGCATAGCTAACGCCTTGCAAACGCTGCTCAAACTCAACACTACGATTGCCACCGAATACGCTATGGGTATGACAATCAATTAAACCGGGCGTTAGCCATGATCCATTTAAATCAATGGTTTCAGTATAATTGTCATTGGGTATATCACTTTCACGACCGATCCAGTGAATGCAATGTCCAGATGTAACTAATGCAGCATGTTCAATACTGTTGTATTTCCCATCCTGCATAGTAGCGATATGACAGTTTTTCCAAAGCTTTTTCATTTTAGATCCTCTCCCTGTTCAAGAGCTATATGCTCTTGAACAGTTAGGTTATTAGCTTTCCATTTTGAAATTTTGTGGTAAATCCTGATCAACCTTGATCGCATCTTGTTTTGGTTTAACCCAAATGTTGTATGCAATACACAGTAAAACCAACCATGTAATACCGACATACAATGCAGGTCTTGAGTCAGGGAAATAACCCATCATTGCCAAGATAAACAACATGAATGCAATCGCAAATGCAGGAGCATACGGCCAACCAATCACAGGGAAATCTAGTGCTTTAATCTGTTCTTTCGACATCTTACGACGCATCGCAACTTGTGAAAGTAAGATCATCAACCATACCCAAACCGTTGCAAATGTTGCGATTGATGCAATGATAAGGAATACGTTTTCTGGAATTAAATAGTTGAGAAGCACACCGATAAGTAAAACTCCAGCCATAACCACGACTGTCATCCACGGCACACCATTTTTAGAGATTTTTTGAAACACTTGTGGTGCTTGTCCACGGCTCGACATACCAAACAACATACGTCCCGCACCAAATACATCACTATTAATCGCTGATACCGCTGCAGTGATGACGACAATATTCAAAATTGTTGCAGCCGATCCGATTCCCAGATTCTCAAAAATTTGTACAAATGGACTACCTTGGCTACCTATTTGATTCCAAGGGAAAATCGACATCAAAACAAAAATTGTTAGCACATAAAATAATAAGATACGTACTGGAACAGCGTTAATTGCTTTAGGAATAGAGGTCTTTGGATCTTTAGATTCACCCGCCGTGATCCCAATAATCTCAATACCACCGAAAGCAAATACAACTACTGATAAACATGCAATCAGACCCGCAATACCATTTGGCATAAAGCCATCATGAATCCATAAATTTTGAATACCTGTTGTGAAACCTGCTTGATCGGCATTGAAACCATAAATCATCAGCCCTAAGCCACCTAAAATCATGGCAACAATCGCGGTCACTTTTACGATTGAAAGCCAGAACTCTAGCTCGCCAAAAACTTTGACATGAATGAGGTTAATTGCACCTAAGAACATGATCAGTGACAGAATCCAAATCCATCGAGGAACATCTGGATACCAGAAGCCCATATAGATTCCAAAAGCAGTCACATCAGCCAGCGCAACAATGATCATTTCAAATACATAAGTCCAACCTGTGGTAAAACCTGCAAGTGGTCCAATGTACTGTGAAGCATAGTGACTGAAAGAGCCTGAAACTGGATTTTGAACAGCCATCTCGCCTAATGCACGCATCACGATATATATTGCGATCCCTGCAACAATATATGCGAGCAAAACAGATGGACCTGCCATTTTAATGGCTGTTGCTGAACCGTAAAAAAGTCCCGTTCCTATCGCTGAACCTAATGCTAAGAAACGGATGTGGCGGGTGTTTAATCCCCGCTGTAAAGTGGAGTGTTGTGACATTATTATCTCCAATCCTTGAGGAAATATAGTTAGAGTCGGTCACTCCATGTGACCGTTATCTTGATTAAGCGTTTGATAGACTAGGCAAAAGATTTGGGAGGATGAGCTCATTCAAACAGCCACTTGCGAGTAATTCACTTGCCTGTTCAATATCAGGAGCGAAGAAACGATCTTCACTATAGTAAGGCACTTGGTCACGTAATACTTTTCGAGCACGTTCAAGTTTTGGAGAGCTTTTTAAACCTTCACGGAAATCAAGCCCCTGACAAGCACCCAACCATTCCACTGCAAGAATGCCACGAACGTTATCTGCCATATACCACAAGCGCTTACCTGCATTTGGTGCCATAGAAACATGGTCTTCTTGGTTTGCTGAAGTTGGCAAACTATCCACACTTGCAGGATGTGCTAAAGCTTTGTTGTCACTTGCCAATGCTGCGGCAGTCACTTGAGCGATCATAAATCCAGAATTGACACCACCATTAGCGACTAAAAATGGTGGAAGTTGTGACATATGACGATCCATCATCATCGAGATACGGCGTTCAGACAGTGAACCAATTTCTGCAATTGCCAGTGCCAAATTATCTGCCGCCATCGCCACAGGCTCAGCATGGAAATTGCCACCTGAGATCACATCGCCTTCAGCTGCGAAAACCAGTGGATTATCTGATACAGCATTTGATTCAATTTCCAATACTTCCGCTGCCTGACGAATTTGAGTCAAACAGGCACCCATCACTTGCGGTTGGCAACGTAATGAATATGGGTCTTGAACTTTGCTGCAATCTTCATGCGAATGTGCAATTTCACTTGAATCAGTGAGTAAGTCACGATAAGCCGCAGCAACATCTATTTGACCACGTTGACCACGCACCTCATGGATACGAGCATCAAATGGCGCACGTGAACCCAACATCGCTTCTACACTTAGACCACCACAAACCGTAGCAGCAGCAAATAAATCTTCTGCTTCAAATAAACCGCGCAATGCATATGCTGTTGAAACTTGTGTACCATTTAACAGCGCCAAGCCTTCTTTAGCCGCTAGGGAAATTGGTTCTAATCCAGCAACTTTCAATGCATCAACAGCTGAAAGCCACTCACCTTTATGGCGAGCTTTACCCTCACCTAATAACACTAAAGACATATGTGCTAATGGTGCTAAATCTCCACCTCTCACCTACCGATCCTTTAAGTGGAATATGTGGATACACTTCCGCATTGATCAGCGCAAGAATGGCATCAATCACTTTACGGCGAATACCTGAGAAACCACGTGCCAAGCTGTTTGCTTTGAGCAACATGATTAAACGAACCATCGCATCATCTAATGGTTCACCAACACCTGCTGCATGAGAAAGTACCAGTGAACGTTGTAATTTTTCTAAATCTTCAGGCGCAATTTTAGTTGAAGCGAGCAAGCCAAAACCAGTATTGATCCCGTAAGCGGTACGGCCTTCATTTACTATTTTTTCGACACATGCAACACTGGCATTAATGCCTGCGGATGCACTGTCATCAAGTTTGACTTTAATTGGATTTAGGTAGGCATGACGAAGATCTGCTAAGGTAAGTTTGCCGGGTTGAATTAAAAGTTCCATCGTTGGCGTCCTGTTTTGCATTCTATTGTTCGCTTACGATGCTGCTTACACAATTGCAAAAAGCATCGTAATGTTGTTGTCTGTTTACTGCGTAATCATAGGCAAGTTCAAACCTTGCTCTTTAGCGCACTCGATCGCAATGTCATAGCCTGCGTCAGCGTGACGCATCACTCCTGTTGCAGGATCATTGGTTAATACACGAGCAATACGTGCTGCCGCTTCATCTGTACCATCACATACAATCACAACACCTGAATGTTGAGAGAAGCCCATACCAACACCACCACCATGATGTAAAGAAACCCAAGTTGCACCACCTGCTGTATTCAAGAGCGCATTTAATAATGGCCAATCAGATACTGCATCTGAACCATCTTGCATCGCTTCTGTTTCACGATTCGGACTTGATACTGAACCTGAATCTAAATGGTCACGACCAATGACGATCGGAGCTGAAAGCTCACCGCTGCGGACCATTTCATTAAAAGCTAAACCAAGTTTGGCACGTAGACCTAATCCCACCCAACAAATACGCGCTGGTAGACCTTGGAAGCTAATACGTTCACGTGCCATATCCAACCAACGATGCAAATGTTCATCATCAGGGATTAATTCTTTTACTTTTGCATCTGTTTTATAGATATCTTCTGGATCACCTGAAAGTGCAACCCAACGGAATGGTCCTACACCGCGACAGAACAATGGGCGAATATAAGCAGGTACGAAACCTGGGAAATCAAAAGCGTTCGCAACACCTTCTTCTTGTGCCATTTGACGAATGTTGTTGCCATAGTCAAATGTTGGCACACCCATTTTTTGGAAATCAAGCATCGCTTGAACATGCTTTGCCATAGATTGTTTAGCGGCTTTCACCACAACTTCTGGTTCAGTTTTAGCACGCTCACGGTATTCTTCCCATGTCCAACCCACTGGCAAATAACCATTAAGTGGATCATGTGCACTAGTCTGATCAGTAACCATATCAGGACGTACACCACGACGAACTAATTCAGGTAAAATTTCAGCTGCGTTACTATGTAATGCAATCGAAACAGCTTTACCTTCTTTGGTGTATTTTTCAATACGCGCTAATGCATCATCCAAATCAGTCGCTTGTTCATCAACATAACGTGTGCGTAAACGGAAATCGATACTGGTTTGTTGGCATTCGATATTCAATGAACATGCACCAGCCAATGTTGCTGCTAATGGTTGAGCACCGCCCATACCACCTAAGCCAGCAGTCAGTACCCAACGACCTGTTAAATCACCATTGTAATGTTGACGACCTGCTTCAACAAAAGTTTCATATGTACCTTGTACAATGCCTTGGCTACCAATGTAGATCCAAGAACCTGCTGTCATTTGACCGTACATTGCCAAACCTTTTGCATCTAGCTCATTGAAATGTTCCCAAGTCGCCCAATGAGGAACTAAGTTCGAGTTTGCAATCAAAACACGTGGCGCGTCTTTATGAGTTTTGAACACGCCAACAGGTTTACCTGATTGAACCAACAAGGTTTCATCAGCTTCTAAGTTTTTTAAAGTTTCAACAATTTTATCAAAGCATTCCCAGTTACGTGCAGCACGACCGATCCCACCATAAACAACGAGTTCTTTTGGATTTTCTGCCACATCAGGGTCAAGATTATTCATTAGCATGCGTAACGGCGCTTCAGTTAACCAACTTTTTGCATTCAGTTGTGTACCACGTGGTGCGCGAATTTCTACGTCACGAAATTTTGTTGTCATTGTAGTCACAATCGGACTCCTTCCTTTGAGATTTGAACCGCAAATTAAACTGCTTTTAACGTATAGCAATGTATTAACTTGTATATACATCTATATACTACACAAATCTTTTATCTTGAAAAGATGCATTTCATTCCATTTATGAAAATAAATCTTAAACATATGAAATAAATTGATTTATTTTTATTAAGACCATAAAAAACCCATACAACTAAAAATTGTATGGGTTTTAAAAAAGT
>Ga0247720_100296_pt1 | contig 21148 bp, 17 predicted proteins | sample MSEWel2015_12_15_FD_189078 | JGI IMG/M metagenome (GOLD analysis project Ga0247720, IMG submission 189078) | Subsurface sediment microbial communities from gas well in West Virginia, United States - MSEEL Well Study Marcellus 3H_2015_12_15 | ecosystem: Environmental > Terrestrial > Deep...
CCGTGGGTACGCTACGTGCTTCGTCTGTTAGCAGAAGCCGGGTACGTTGCTTAACAAAAATCTCGGGATTTGGGTGGAACTTGCCTACTAAATGTTGACACTAACGAGTGATTGGCGGGGGGTTGCGGCCGGCCGGGAAGCGTGGTATAATGAGAACGACGAGGTGCGGTGGCGAAGTGGCTAACGCCGTGGTCTGCAAAACCACTATGCGCCGGTTCGAATCCGGCCCGCACCTCCAATTTTTTGTTAAAAAGAGGCCCTGCGGGTGCAGGGCTTTTTTGTTAGCGCAACTGGTCGAGATAACGGACGGCACTGAGCGCGGCCACCTGGCCTTCGCCGACGGCTTTGGCCAGCTGATAGGGACGGCCGGTACAGTCGCCGGCGGCAAACAGGCCGGGGATGTTGGTGCGCTGCTCCCGGTCTACGGCAATGGCGGTGCCGCGCATGTCGAGACCGGGAACGAGGCGGTCGGGGTTGGTGGCCTCGCGGATGATGAAGACGCCCGTTACGTCAAGCTTAGTACCATCAGCCAGTACCAGCCCTTCGACGCCCGTCAGGCCGTGGATGGCGCGTGGACGGGCTTGGAGAACGGTTACTTTAGGGTTGAGCTTGTAACTCGCGCTGTAGAGGGGAATGTAATAAACTTGGGAAGCGATGCCTGCCAGGTAATTGGCTTCCTCTTCCCCTTCGCCTAGGTCCGAGATAACCGCCACCGGCTGCCCGCTGAATAGCGGGCCGTCGCAGGTAGCACAGTAGCTTACGCCGCGTCCTAGGAATTCCTCCTCGCCGGGTAAGGTAGCTACTTCGACAACCCCCGTAGCGAGGATGACCGTCTTGGCTTCGTAAACCTCGGTGCGGGTAAGGAGCTGAAAGCGGTCGTCCAGGGGAATAATAGTCTCGACCCGGGCCGGCCGGACCTCAAGGCCAAACTGGGCCACGTGTTTTAGGGCGGCTTGACGGAGCTCTTCCCCGCTTACACCTGGGAGGCCCAGGTAGTTGTCGATGCGCGGAGCACGGTGCAGCTTGGGGCTGCAAAACTCCGAGCCTAGTATCACGATGTCTTTTTTCCTGATGGCAGCGTTGATCGCTGCCGAGAGCCCGGCGGGACCGCAGCCCACAACGGCTACATCATGAACCTTTTTTTCTTCCATTTTCCATCCCTCCGTGATGACTAGCATAGGACATTCCGCCGGCGCTTGCAAGCGGCAAAAGAGGATAAGCCCGGCGCCTGACGAATAAAGGCAAAAAGGCCCAACGGCTGTGGAACGGGAGGGTGAGAACATGCAGGACGGCATCAAGGCAAAAGTTAAAAAAAACACGGCCTTCGTCCAGAGACTGCGCTGGGATATCCACCAATACCCGGAGCTTAGCTTAAAAGAAGAGCGGACGGCAGGCCTGGTAGAAGCCCACCTTAAAGAATTAGGCTTAGAAGTCAGGCGCATTGGGGAGACGGGGGTAGTGGGGCTCCTGCGCGGCGGGCGGCCCGGGAAAACCCTGGCCCTCAGGGCGGACATGGATGCCCTACCGCTTCCGGAGAGAACCGGTTGTCCCTTTCCTTCCCGAGTCCCGGGTGTGATGCACGCCTGTGGCCACGATGCCCATACAGCCATACTCCTAGGTGTGGCCAGGGTGCTTGCGGCCTTAAGGGACGGCATTGCCGGCAATGTGAAATTTCTTTTCCAACCGGCGGAGGAAAATAACCCTACCGGTGGGGCACACATCCTGATAGATGGAGGAGCGCTGGATAACCCCCAGGTTGATCTTATTCTGGCCTTGCACGTTTGGCCTGACCTGCCCACAGGTACTATCGGCGTGCGGACCGGACCCCTAATGGCGGCTTCTGACCGCGTCTTCCTCACCATACGGGGCAAAAGCAGCCACGGTTCGGCGCCCCACCAAGGCGTGGATGCCATAGTCGCCGCCGCACATGTGGTCACCGCCCTGCAGACCATAGTCAGCCGCAACGTCGGACCGCTTGAGGCTGCGGTGCTTTCGTTTGGCACCATCCAGGGCGGCAACCGTTATAATATCATTGCCGAAGAGGTAAAGTTAGAAGGCACATGTCGGACGCTTAACCCCGAGGTGCGGGAGCTCGTACCCGAGCGCCTGACAGAACTGGCAACCAAAGTGGCGGAAGGCCTGGGCGCGACCTGCGAGATCGATTACGTGCGCGGATACCCGCCGGTGGTCAACGCCGAGGAGGGGGTAGAAATCATCCGGCGGGCAGGTACAGATGCCTTGGGCGCTTCCGGGGTGGTTCAGCCGGAGTACCCGGCCATGGGTGCCGAAGACTTCGCCTTTTACTTAGAAAAGGTTCCCGGTGCGCTCTTCTGGCTCGGATGCACCGCTTTAGGCGCTAAGAAGGTACCCCTTCACAATCCAGAGTTCCTTGTGGACGAGGGGGCCCTGCCGATCGGCGTCGAGGTCTTTGTCCGGGCGGCGCTAAATTACCTTAAAGAGTAGACCGGCCTCCCAGCTCCTTTGGGGGCGGCTGCCCGGGATTCAAGGATTTTTTCTTCCCGTAAGGTTTCCTACGCCAGGGGGAAGGAGTTTTTGCCCACCACGGAGAAATTTAGCCGTCAACAAGGCAAGGAGGGGCCGTGAGGCTAGACTTGTTTTCCACTGACCTGTCTCTTAAAGGAGGAAAAAAAGTGCCGGAGAAAAAGGATGAACTCGGCGGTTGGTTCGGTAAATTTATCAACTGGGTAGAAGTTGTAGGGAATAAGCTGCCGCATCCTTTCACGCTTTTTGTCATTCTTGCCGTCATCACCTTGCTTCTTTCGTGGGTGCTGGCTTCGGCCGGCGTTCAGGTGACCTACCTTAAGCCGCCCACAAAAGCGGGGGAAGCGCCGCAACAGGTAACTGTTGCCGTGAAAAACTTGCTCGCCTTTGAGCCCATGCGTCGATTCATGGCCGATTTCGTTAAGAACTTCGTTTCTTTCCCGCCGCTTGGTCTAATTCTAACCATGATGCTCGGTATTGCCCTTCTCGACCAGACGGGCTTCATGTCGGCGGTTATGCGCAAGACGATCCTGGGTGCCCCACCTGCGCTAGTGACCATGGCTTTGGCTTTTGTGGGCGTTAACTCCAACTTGGCCTCGGACGCTGGCTCTATCTTTACTGCCGCCATCGGCGGATCGCTCTTTGCTGCGCTGGGCCGTAATCCCTTGGTAGGTGTGGTGACGGGGTATGCAGCCGGGTGGAGCGGGTTCACCGCCAACCTTATGATCGCGGGCACCGATGCCCTCCTCTCCGGCATCTCCACCCCTGTTGCTAAGGCCATGGGCATCACCGCACCGACCCACCCCATGATTAACTGGTTCTTCATGATCGTGGCGGCGTTTACGCTGACGTTTACTACCACCTACGTTACGGAGCGCTTTACGGCCAAGCGGCTGGGTGATACCAGGGCTCAGGCTAGGCTAGATGAGAATCTGCTCAAAGAGCATGCCCTGAAACCAGAGGAAGAAAGAGGGCTTAGGTGGGCCCTGGGTGGGTTCCTCCTCTTCGTCGCTATCATGCTCGTCCTCAGCCTGCCGCCGGGAGCGTTCTTCCGCAACCCCGAGGGCGGCTTCCTGCCTAAGTCACCTTTTACGGACAGCATTATGGCCATTCTGTTCTTCTTCTTTCTGTTCGTCGGCGTTGCCTACGGCATCGGGGCCGGGACGATCCGCTCCGAAAAAGACGTTCCGCGCTACATGGCCAAAGGTATCGAAGGTATTGTCGGGTTTATTGTAGTAGCTTTACCGGCTGCCCTTTTCATCTACTTGTTTAACAGTAGCAATATCACTACAGTTCTGGCCGTAAAGGGTGCCGAGCTCCTCAAAGCCATGAACTTGGGCGGAATCCCCCTAGCCCTCATGTTTGTGTTACTCGTGGCTTTTATCAACCTCTTCATCGTAAGCGGCTCTTCCAAGTGGATCATTCTGGCGCCGATTTTTCTACCCATGTTCTCCGTGGTGAACTTCTCCCCTGCGCTGACGCAGGTGGCCTACCGCATTGGCGATACCTCTACCAATATCATTTCGCCCCTTTCGCCCTATATCCCGGTGATACTCGGGCTCCTCACACAATTTAATCCGGAGAAAAAGGAAGTGGGGATTGGGACCTATATCTCCCTCATGCTGCCGTACTCCATTGCCTACCTCATCGTTCTCTCCGTTCAGCTTGTCATCTGGATGCTTCTAAAGCTCCCGCTTGGCCCAGGCGCCGGTATCTATCTCTAAAAAAAGAAGGGCTACCTCCTTGCCCAGAGACCAAATACCCTTGAAACTCGGCAATGATGGTGTTAAAATAACACTGGAGAGTGCCGGAGTGGCGGAACCGGCAGACGCAAGGGACTTAAAATCCCTCGCACGGCAACGTGCGTGCGGGTTCGATCCCCGCCTCCGGCACCAGGCTGTGGTCCAAAAGTGGCTTTTCAAGGCATCGCAGGAACACTCCTGCCGGTAGAGAAAGGCCAAATCCAGTTAACCTGAAAAAGCCTGGAAACTTAACTGGGTTCACTCCTTCGCCGGAAGAACGGGAAGGAGTGTTTTTATTATGCCGAACCTGGTTCGCCGCGGCCAAGCAGCGCCAAGAGCTTGGAAGGATTGATAGAATGTTCGGGCACCACTTGGAACTAGTCAGCGTTTTTCTGGTTCCGAGAAGACGGCTTACTACGGCCAGGTAAAAGGTTGCCGGCCATGACAGACTTTGGTACTATGGTCTTGAAGAATAAAGAAAGAAGGTGTCGCCGTGCTGACTCTGATTCAAGGGCGTACGTATTACCTTCCGGGACCGGTGAACATCGGCGTCTACCTTTACCCAGACGGGGGTGCCGCCATCATCGACACCGGACTGGACGACGAAAGCGGGCGCCGGGTGCTGAAGGCTTTGCGCGAAGCCGACGCGCTGCCGCTTCGGACCATCATCAATACCCACAGCCACGCGGACCACTGTGGGGGAAATGCCTTTCTTCAAAAACGTACCGAGGCCGTTACTTGGGCTACACCCTTTGAGGCGGCGGTGATTGAGAATCCCTACCTGGAACCTTTTTACCTCTCAGGCGGAGACCCCTTCCCTGCCCTAAGGAATAAGTTCCTCATGGCCAAGCCGTCCAGGGTGGACCGGCGAGCGCAGAGTGAAAACCCGGAACTTGCGCCGCTTCAAGTGGTACCCCTGCCCGGGCACACGCCTGAACAGATAGGGATATTGACGCCGGATGGTGTATTATTTTGCGCGGATGCCTTTTTTTCCTGCGCCATCCTCGACAAGTACTACCTTCCTTATTTCGCCCAGGTACGGGCGGCGCTCACCACCTTGGAGAAACTGGCCGGTTTCCAGGCCGCTTATTATCTCCCCTCCCACGGCGAGCTTACCGCAGATCTTCCGGCAGTTTTGGCCGCCAACAGGGCGCGCCTTCTTGCCGTGAGCGAATACATCCTGACCATTCTAGAGGAGCCGCGCAGCCGCGAGGACCTGGTGGCTATTATCGCTACCGAAAAGGGTATGGCTTTTAGTCCCGACCAGTACTTCCTTTCCAGTGCGGCCGTGGCCGGTCACCTGGCTTACCTGGCCGAAGAGGGCCTGGTCCGGCACTACTTTTCCGCAGGGCGCATGCTGTGGGTGCGCGCCGAAAGTGCCACTACCTTCGCTGCAGGGAAAAGGGCAGTGCTGCCGCAAGGAGGCGCGTAAGGGGTTACTCAGGCAAAGAAGGGCGCGGGCGAGAAAGCAAAGTGCGGGCACAGGGAACAGGGAAGAAGGTAGGAGGGACTTACATGATCCGGTGGTCCGTGTGTGATACAATCTTAGGAAAGCTGTTTCTGGCTTCATCTACGCGCGGCGTCTGCCGGCTCTCTTTTCTCGAAGAACTGGAGCCTGAGCTGGATTGGCTCAAAACGCGTTTTCCAGGAGAGGAAATCGTGAGAGAACCTGCTGGTTGCGGCAGGCTGCACAGGGTGGAGGCCGAGGTGCACGAGTACTTAAGCGGCCGGCGGCGCACCTTCAACGTAGCATTAGACCTCAAAGGCACGCCCTTTCAGTTGGCAGTATGGCAGGAGCTGCTTAAAGTGCAGTACGGCGAGACGGTGACCTACGGCGAACTGGCCGCCCGCCTCGGGCGCCCACGCGCGGCGCGGGCCGTAGGACGTGCGCTGCACTTAAATCCGGTAGCCCTGATCGTTCCCTGTCACCGGGTCTTGGGCGCTCACGGTGCCCTCGTCGGTTATGCGGGCGGCCAGGAGCGGAAACGTTTCCTCCTGGAACTGGAACGGGCCTAGCCCCGCTTTTGGACGGAAAGGCCGGGACGGATTTCGGCGTGTCCCGGCCCATTATGCGCCTAACCCAAAGCCAAGACGGCTTCTTTTACCTTACGCGCGGTGGCCAGCGCCTGATCCACGCAGGTAGCGGTAAAGTTGGAGAGGAGCGTTGCGGCTTCTTGGGTTCTGCCTTCGTTTACCGCGGCCAAGGCTTCTTTTTCCACCTGCTTGGCCAAGATGGTCCATTCCGCTTCCAGCCGGTCGAAGGCCAGGCGGGCCACCTGTTGCCTGAGGGTAAAAAGGCTTCCTTCCTCGTCGCCTTTGAGCACGTCCAGAAGGTGACGGAATTTCCACCAGTAAGAGGAAGCACTATAGGTATCGCGCGGCGCCTCGGGCGGCGGGCTAAGGGTGAGACACGTGCCCGGCCGCGTAAGGGGCTCCGGCAGGGACGCCAAGGGAAGGAAAACGGGGAGGTAGACGCCGGTGCAGGGGGTTCCGGCGCACCACCACATGTGGGGCAGACCCTTTCCGGGCTCCGGCAGGACGAAGATCGCCGAACTTGCCGTATTGCCCCAGGTAAAGCCGGCAGGCGAGGAGTGCATGCAGATGGTGAGGAAGTCGGGTAGGGCGGCATTAAAGTACGGCCCGGCCAGGAAGGTATCTTCATAATGATCGCGCAGGATGCGTTTGATCCAGGAGGGCGAAATGCCCTGATCCTTGCCCTGCGTCAGGAGCTGGCGCAGGCGCTGGGCACGAATATGCGAGACTTGAAGCGGTTTTTGCCGGTCCGTGTACGCCAGGGCAAAGTCGAAGAGGGCTTCTCTGCCGGCTGGCCACCACCCCTTTTCCACCGCCCGACCGATTAAATCCGGGCTGGCTAAGTCCCAGGAGGTGCGGATACTGGGCTCGTTGGATATGGCGGCGAAACCGCGTGTGACTCGTTGGGCTATCCAGCGTTTTCCGGCCGTCTCCAAAACCCAAGCTTCTTTAGAATCGGCAATGATGAACGAGTTGTTATACGAGCCCTGGGGGTGATCGGCGCCGGGTACCCCAGAGCCCCACTGCCCGTATTTTTCCACCAACTGGGTAATTACGCGCAGGGCCTCTTCGGCCGTTTTCCCTCGTTCCAAACCAAGGCGCAGAAGCTCCATCCCTAAAAGCCCCAGTTCCGGCGGCCGACCTTCCAGGTGGCGCGCCGCAGCGAGGGCGCTCTCCCGGGTGAAGATGGCCTCGTTTCCGATGGCCACACCGTATTCGTTGAAACCCTCTTCGTAGCCCCAGCACCAGTACGGACGGGACCCAACGGTGGCGTAAGTAACTTCGGCCTGTGGGATTTCTACATAGGCTAACGATAGTTTTTCCCCCGGTTCGTGCACGGTGCGCGGCGAGTAGTTGAGTACCTGGCAGTCAAAAGGCGGGCGGTCGCTGTTTTTCCCGAGAAGAACGGTCCCAGTGGAGGTAACGTCCGGCAGGACCACAAGGGTGTCGCACATGGCCTACCCAACCCCCTTCTAAAAATCATTTATCTGTCTTCTTCGTTTTACTACTATTCGTTATGTCGGCATTTCTCTCCTTCTAGCCCTTGCCTACGAGCTGAGGGTAATTTATGATAGTGGAGATCGAACGGGGAAGGAGATTGGAGTGCAACGAAGCGACGGTAAATGGTTCCTCAGCAGAGTAAAGCAGGCAATCCGACGCTATCAGCTCCTTCAGCCGGGCGACCGCGTGGCAGTAGGGCTTTCCGGAGGAAAGGACAGCATTTTTCTCCTTCATGTCCTCCTCTTTCTGCGGCGGACCTCGTACCCGGAGCTGGAGATTTTTCCCGTCCATGTCGATCTAGGCTGGGAAGAAGATCTTACTCTCTTGGCGCAATACTGCCGGGAGCAAGGTGTTTCTCTCATCCGGGAAAAGACGCTTATCGGCGATATTGTCTTTAAGGTGCGCAGAGAACCCAATCCGTGTGCCCTCTGCGCGCACCTGAGGCGGGGAGCACTAAATGCTGTGGCCCTTAGCCTCGGGTGCAACAAGGTGGCTTTAGGGCACCATTTGGACGACGTTTTGGCAACTTTTTTCTTGAACCTGGTTTACACCGGCCGCCTAGATACTTTTTGGCCCCGTACCGAACTTAGTCGCACAGGGCTTACGGTAATTCGGCCACTCATCTACCTTCCTGAGGAAACTGTGAACGCCGTCGTCCGCCGCGAAGGCCTGCCGGTGGTGAAAAGTACCTGCCCGGCGGCAGGGCGAACAAGACGGGCTGAGATGCGAAACCTGGTTCGCGACTTGACGGCACGCTACCCGGACTTCTATCGTCGCTTTCTTTCAGCCTGGGAAGGGAGAGAGCCACCCGTCACTTGGGGTTCTCTAGGCGTGCCTGAGGACGACCTCCAAGATAAAACTAAAAGCAAAAGGACGGAGGAATGAGCGTGGCCCGGGCAATTGTTACCAAGAAAGGCGCGGCCAGGCTTAAAGTAGGTCACCCATGGGTTTTTGCCTCGGATATTGTGGCGGTGCAGGGAAATTATGAGCCTGGAGATGTGGTAGAAATCGCTGATGAGCGGGGGCGCTTTTTGGGCCAAGGGTATTTTAACCCGCGTTCGCAGATTGCCCTGCGCTTTCTCACGCCGGGACGGGAAGAGATTGGGCCCGCCTTCTGGCAGCGGAGGCTTGAAGCTGCCTGGGAGTACCGCCGGCGTTTTGTGGATACGTCCTCCTGCCGGGTGGTGTTTGCCGAGGCGGACTTCATTCCCGCCCTCATCGTCGACAAGTTCGGCGACTACCTAGTTATGCAGAGCCTAGCCCTCGGCATCGCCCGCTGGGAGAACACCTTAGTCGAGCTCCTGGTGGAACTTCTCGCCCCGCGCGGCATCTACGCGCGCAACGACGTCAAGGTGCGCGAGATAGAAGGCCTGCCGCTGGAAAAAGGTTACCTCTACGGGAAGTTCGATCCGCTGATCCAGATCGAGGAACACGGTTTGAGGTTTTGGGTAGATGTGGAAAACGGACAGAAAACGGGTTACTTTCTCGACCAGCGAGAAAATCGGGCCGCTTTGGCGCCTTTTGTTCCCGGAGCCAGGGTACTGGACTGCTTTTGCCACACGGGTGCCTTCGCGCTTCATGCCGCTTTTTACGGTGCCCGGGAGGTTGTCGGTATCGACATCTCTCCTGAAGCCGTGGCCATGGCGAAAAAGAACGCCCAACTTAACGGACTGGACCCAGTCTGCCGGTTTAAGGTGGGGAACGTCTTCGATGAACTTAGGGCATTGGCCGAGCGGCGTGAAAGGTACGATGTGGTCATTCTCGACCCGCCGGCCTTCACCAAGAGCCGGCAGGCCTTGGAAGGTGCCGCACGAGGCTATAAAGAAATTAACCTCCGGGCGCTCAAGCTTATCCCGCCAGGAGGCTTTCTGGTAACAGCTTCCTGTTCCCAGCATATGAGCTCGGAACTCTTCCGGGCAATCGTGGCGGAAGCGGCGAGCGATACGAACCGTCGGCTCCGCCTTGTGGAGTACCGCAGGCAGGCCAAAGACCACCCCGTGCTCGTCGCCGCACCGGAAACCGAATACCTTAAGTTCTTCATCTTTCAGGTGTTTTAAAGAGAGAAGGAGGCCTCACGGGCCTCCTTTTTACCATGCTTTGGTCGCCTACTTGACGTCAAAGCCGTCCTTCGCTGCAGGGGAACCGGGGGTGCGGGCTTTTTTCGTATCGTCCGCTTTTTTCTTCCCGTCTTGCCCTTTCTTTTCGCCCACATTCTCACCTCCTGGTGGTATTATCACCTCCTATGGAAAATCCATGCAGAAAAGCCTTCGGGCGAGGGCTTTTGTGGGCTTTATCCTTGGAGGGTTCCGCTCCATTTAAGCCTGCTTGGTTCGCCGGGCGCCCGCCAGAAGAAATCGTACGTGGCTTCCCACACCTTGTGCCGGAGGCTGAAGACCACCAGAAGGTTGATGATTACCACGATGGCCATGAAGAAGTCAGCTAGCCCCCAGATCTGCTGCAGGCCGCCTACGGCGCCGTAGATGAGACCGAGGATATAAAGGTACCTGACGACGAGGGCGGCTTTGTTACCGAGAGCATAAGCCACGCCGGTTTCGCAGTAAAACTCGTTGGTTAAAGCTGTGGTGTAGGCAAAGAGGAGAATGCCCACTGTGACGATAACGTTACCGATCACCGGCAGGCCGGTGTTAAAGGCGAGTTGGGTCAGCTCGAAACCGAGCTTGCCGCTTGGTAGGACGCCGGTAAACATGATCACCAGGGCCGTGGCCGAGCATACCAGAATGGTATCAAGGAATACTTCGAACACGCCCCAAATACCCTGGCGTACGGGGTGATTGACGGTAGCAGTGGAGTGGGCAACGGGTGCGGAACCCATGCCGCCTTCGTTGGAAAAGATGCCGCGTGCAAAGCCGTGGCGGATGGCTAACATGGTGGTAGAACCGGCGAAACCTCCTGTGGCTGCCGCTCCGGAAAAAGCGTCGCGGAAGATCTGTGCGAAGACCTCGGGTACCCGGCTGATATTCATTAGGATAATGATCACGGCGCCCAAAGCGTAGAAAAAGGCCATGAAAGGAACCACTTTTTCGGCTACCTCGCCGATGCGCTTCACGCCGCCGATAACCACAATTCCTACAAGGAAGGCAACCAAGATACCGCCGGCTAAGGTAGGTATGCCAAAAGAACTTTTCATAGTAATGGCCAGGGTGTTAGACTGGACGAAACCAAACACAAAGAACATGAAGGCGAACATCAAAGCGAAAATAAAGGCGAGCCATTTCCACTGCTGCCCAAGCCCCTGCGTGATATAATACATGCCACCGCCCCGGTAGATGCCGGTCTCCGGGTCCTTGACGCGGTAAGTAAGACCCAGCACGATCTCCGCATACTTATTGATCATGGCGAAGAGGGCTACTACCCACATCCAGAAAACTGCTCCCGGGCCCCCGAGGCCGATGGCCATGCCGACACCGGCAATGTTTCCCACCCCGATGGTGGCCGACAAGGCGGCGCACGCGGCTTGGAAGGGGGTAAGGTTCCCTTCTCCTTCGGTACGGCGGTCGAACATCTTAAAAAGGGTGTTTTTCAGAATCCATCCTAGCTTCGTGAACTGGATAAAGCGCAGCTGGAAGGAGAAGGTAAGCGATACTGAAACAATGATGACGATCAGTGGCCAGCCCCAGAGAAAATCGCTAATCTTATAAAGTACGGCCAGCATGACTTAATTCCGCCCCCTTTTCTCAAATACATGCTGGGCTCTTTCCGTTGTTTTTGTAACCTCTGCATCCCCCCTGCCAGAAGGCTTGCTCGGAAGGCCTTTGCTAAATCTTATTTACTTTGCCTTCCCTACATGTGCTTTTTGACGACAAGCCGCAGGATTCCTTCCTAAGCGGCCAAATTACAAATTAAATTTCTTTTAGGAGGGATTCTTGGGCTTTTTGGCCTCCGAAGGGAGTGGTTTGCTTACCGGCTCAGGGATCAGAGGATGGGCTGTGGTGTTTTCCGTGCGGGTCCGCAATTTGCTGTGGCGGTGGCCGTAAGTTAGGTAGAGGATGAGCCCCAAACCGAGCCAGACGGCAAGCCTAATCCAGGTGACCGGGGGCAGGTTGACCATAAGGTAGACGGAAAAGGCTATAGCTAGAAGCGGCGTCCAGGGTATGAAAGGGGTCTTAAACGGGCGGGGAAGCTCCGGGTGCATGCGCCTTAGAACAAGGAGGCCGGCAGAAACAAACAAGAAAGCAGAGAGGGTACCGATGTTGGCCAGTTGGGCCACCACGTCCACCGGGATGAAAGCGGCCAAGGCGGAGACGGCAGCGGCAATAACGGCCAGACTGGCGGCCGGCGTTTTAAAACGAAGGCTGAGCCCCGCAAAAAGAGGTGGGAGGAGCCCATCGCGTCCCATGGCGAAGAACACGCGGCTTTGGGCAAACAGGTTCGCCAGAAGAACGCTGGTGAGCCCGGCCAGAGCGCCTACGGCCACAATGGCCGAAGCCCGGCTCAATCCAGTGCTTATGAGCGCGGTGGCAATGGGCGAAGCCGTGTCCAAGCGTGGGTAGGGAACCAGCCCGGTCAGCACAAGGGTGACTAGGACATAAAGCGCTGTTGAAAGACCGAGAGAGCCTATGATACCAAGAGTAAGGTCCCTGTGCGGGTTCTTAACCTCTTCGCCGGCGGTTGCCACGGCATCGAAGCCTACGTAAGCGAAAAAGATGATGGCCGCGCCGTGCATAACCCCGCTCAGCCCGAAGGGAAGAAACGGGCGCCAGTTGGCAGGGTTGAGGCGGGTAGACCCGAGAATGATAAAAAGCAAGATGACGCCCAACTTAAGCGCAACCACCAAGCGCGTCAGGTTGGCGCTGCGGCGGGTACCGGTGATGCCTGCCCAGGCGACCAGCGCTACGATCAGTATTGGCGGTAGGTTTATAACGCCCCCGGCCAGCGGCCCGGCCGTAAAGGAGCGGGGGAGAACCACCCCGAAAGACCGGAGCAGGTCGGTAAGATACGCTCCCCAACCGATGGCTACGGCCGCCGAGGCGACAACGTACTCAAGGATGAGATTCCAGCCGATGAGCCAGGCAGGAAGTTCGCCTAAAGAGGCGTAGGTGTAGGTGTACGCGCTTCCGGCCGCGGGGAGCATGGAGGAGAGCTCGGCGTAAACCAAAGCAGCCAGCCCTGCGGCCAAGCCGGAAATGAAAAACGACAAGGCAAGTCCCGGACCGGCGTAACGCGCCGCCGCCACCCCCGTGAGCACGAAAATGCCCGTGCCGATAATCGCTCCTACGCCCAGGGCCACAAGGTCCAGGGGCCCCAGGGTACGTTTTAGCCCTCCCCGGGCGCGCCCCTCTTGTAATAAAGTTTCGATGGGTTTACGTTGGAACATCTGCCTCCACGCGCTCATCGGACTGCCCCCTAGTTGTTTCTTTTTCTTATAATATTGCCTGGACATGCTGCGCCCCATGCCTTAGAGCAACTTCGGGTAGGGAGTGTGAAGGTTGGTGAATTGTGGTAAACTAAAGAGCAGGACAAAAAGGAGGGGTTCGGTTTGAAAGAAGCTAGCGCAGGCAAGAAACTATTTGAAGACTTGGCCTACAGGCCAAAACCGGCTTGGGACCGCTTGAGCAGCGAAGAGCGCCAGCGGGTTTTTGCTCTGGCCGAGGACTACAAAGCCTTTCTAGCTGCGGCCAAGACCGAACGCGAGGCGAACGCTTTGATCTTGGCCGAGGCAGAAAAGCAGGGTTTTCGTCCTGCCGAGAAATTTCAGGGGCGCCTTGCTCCCGGCACGAGACTTTACTACAACAACCGTGGGCGTAGCGCCGCCTTGGTGGTGATTGGCCGCGAACCGTTGAGCGCAGGCTTTCGGCTGGTCGGCTCGCACATCGATTCCCCGCGGCTGGACCTCAAGCCGCGCCCGCTTTACGAGGAGGAAGGTCTGGCCCTTTTGAAAACCCATTACTACGGCGGCATTAAGAAGTACCAATGGCCGGTACATCCCTTGGCTCTGCACGGCCTGGTGGTCCTGGCGGGCGGTGAACGCCGGGAAATCCGTTTGGGCGAAGAGCCGGGCGATCCGGTATTTTGCGTGACCGACCTACTCCCCCACCTTGCTTATGAACAGATGGAAAAGAAGGCCAAAGAAGCAGTAAAAGGCGAGGCCCTCAACATAGTGGTGGGGAACATACCGTACCCGGAGGAGGAAGAGGTCAAAGAACGGGTTAAGCTGGCCGTCCTGAATCTTCTTAAGGAGGCCTACGGTTTCCGGGAAGAGGACTTCATAAGCGCCGAGCTCGAGGCAGTTCCGGCCGGCCCGGCGCGGGACGTGGGCTTCGATCGAAGCATGGTAGGAGGATACGGCCAGGACGATCGCGTCTCGGCCTATACCAGCCTGCGTGCCCTTTTTGAGGTGCGCCAACCGGCCAAGACGGCCGTCTGCCTGTTTACGGATAAAGAGGAAGTCGGCAGCATGGGCAACACCGGAGCTCAGTCGCGTTTCTTAGAGAACGTGTTGGCCGACTTGGTGCACCGGCAAGGCGGAACCTCGGTGGATCTCGGTGTACGCGAGGCTCTGGCCCGAGGTGAGGCTCTGTCGGCCGATGTGAACGCCGCTCTGGACCCTTCCTATCAAGAGGTCAGCGATAAGCGCAACTCGGCACTCCTGGGGTACGGGATCAACTTGAGCAAATACACGGGTGCCCGGGGCAAAAGCGGGTCCAGCGAAGCCAGTGCCGAGTTTACTGCCTTGGTGCGCGACCTTTTTAACCGCCATAACATTGCCTGGCAGCCGGGCGAACTTGGTAAGGTTGATGAAGGCGGTGGCGGCACTATCGCTCAGTTTCTCGCCAACTTAGGGATGGACGTTTTGGACGCCGGCGTCGCCCTTCTCAGCATGCACTCGCCGTTCGAGGTGGCGAGCAAGGTCGACGTCTACATGGCCTACCGCGCCTACAAAGTCTTCTGGGAGCCGGAAAAATGAGCGGTCGCTGTGCGGCGTACGAGGGAAGGGCAACCTGCAAAAACGCGAAAGGCCTGGGTATTGACCCAGGTCTTACTGTATTGGGACTTAGTGCGGCCTAACGACAACCTCTCAAGCTTGCCCCAAGGCAGGCGGCCGAGCACCTTGGTTTTTGTTGACAAAGGTGTCGCAGTTCGTGGCCTGGCACTCGGTAGCCCCGTTTCCGGAGACGAAGATTGCCTCCGCCGTGCAAAGGTTGCCTTCCTGCCAGAACTTACAGGTGTCTACGACACAGGTTACGGTAGGAGTGATCTGCACTCCGTCGCGCAACACCCCGGTGAGCATCCCGCCCCAGTTGACGTTATCCAGCGAGCCCAGCATATTGGCCAGGCCGCGGCGGTGGGAAAAGGTTTTACACTCAGTGTGTTCCTTTTGCTGGGCCATTTTGCCTTCTTCTTCGTGCAGGATGTCGATATTGGCGGCTGCACAGAGATTTCCCGGGAGCCAATGGGTGCAGGTATTTACTTCGCACTCTACGCGCGGGTTCGGCACGTTCTCACCTCCCGTTTTTAGTAATTTAACCGGAGGTGAGGAAAACATACCAAGGAGGCGGTGCCGGCTTTGGCACCGCCTCCTTTGGGCCTGAGGCTACACCTTCAGTATCCCGATACCGGCTAGGAAGACTATGGCTACGAGTGCCGGGGAAATGTATTTTAGCATTACGTTGGCCCAGAAGTTGCCCAAACCGAATTTTAGTGTGCCATCGTTGGTAACTTCCTGGAGGGCGTTCTTCGTCCCCCAGACCCAAGCGACGACGATGGCGGTAAACATGCCGCCAAGAGGCAGGAGCAGGTTGTTCGCCACCCAGTCCAGCTGGTCGAAGAATACCTTACCCGCAATCTGGAAGCCGCTCCAGACACCCATGGAGAGAGAAGCGCCGATGCCGATGACGAACATGATGCTTCCGAGGACGACTGTGGCTCGCTTGCGCTGCCAGCCGTGTTCCTCCATCATATACGCCGTCAGCGGCTCCAGCAAGGAGATGGCAGAGGTGAGTGCCGCCAGGAGAAGCAGGAGGAAGAATGCTCCGCCGAACAGGTTCCCTAGCGGCATTTCGCTAAAGACGGCGGGGAGGGTAACAAAGGTGAGACCAGGGCCGGCTGCGGGCTCGAAGCCGTAGTTAAATACCGCAGGGAAAATAATTAGGCCAGCTGTAAAGGCAATCAACGTATCCATGATAGGCACGATGGTTGAGACCTGGGGAATGCTTTCTTTTTTGCCTAGGTAGCTGCCGTAGGTAAGGATGGAGCCCATGCCAAGACTAAGGGAGAAGAACACTTGGCCCAGGGCGTCGAGAAAGGTTTTCCCGGTGATCTTAGAGAAGTCCGGCACCAGGTAGAACTGTAGGCCCTTGGCGGCGCCGGGCAAGGTAAGAGAGCGGATAGCTAGGATAATGACAAGGACGAAGAGCGCCGGCATCATGATGTTGGAGTATTTTTCGATGCCGCTCTGCACGCCGTTGTAACAGATCCAGATAGTCATACCCATGAAGAGGGCGTGGAAGATAAGAGGCAAAAGTGGATGGGTGATGAAGCTCTCAAAGAGTTTTCCTGTAAGTTTTGGGTCGGTCATGTTAAAACCAGCGATGGCCCGGAAGAAGTAATAAATAACCCAACCGCCGACCACGCTGTAATAGGAAAGAATCAAGAAGCCGGCCAAAAGGCCCATGCCGCCGACCCAGGTCCAGCCAGGAGCGACCTTCTTGAAGGCGCCGACATTGGAACGTTGCGTATAACGGCCCAGCGTGACCTCGCCCATGAACATGGTAATACCGACAAGAACGACAATACCGAGATAAATAACGAGGAAAGCGGCCCCGCCGTTGGCTCCAGCCAACCAGGGGAAGCGCCAGATATTTCCTAGGCCGATGGCTGAACCAGCAGCCGCAAAAATAAAGCCGATTTTACTCGCAAAACCTTCGCGCGTGCTACTAGAGTCGCTCATAGATTTCCCTCCTTTTCTTGGTTCCCGCTTTTTCGTAGTCTACTAGCAAAATTCAGTAAATATCACCTCCGTTCTTTGTTCACCCCGCCGTGTAACGGACTGGCCGAGCTTGGTTGTATAACTTCTGCTCCGCTCACGTTATAATTTTCTTTGTCGTGAACCGAATTCCTCCTTAAAGTTACGCATCTCGAGGCAAAAAATTTTGGCAGTGTAGCAGACTTTCCTGGGGATGTCGAAGGTGAGAACGTTCATACCGCCCAGGTAGGATTAGGCATAATAAACGTGGTTTTCGGCAGGAGAAGAACGGCGGACCGAAGAATTAGGAGAGGTGAAAAGTGATACACCTCCACTCTGCGCAAGGAGTAGTCCTCAGCGTCCACAAGCTACCGACCGGCGTTGAGGAGCTCGAGGTAGATCTGGGCGGGCGGGTGGAGCGCGCTCTAAACTACCCGGAGCTTACCGGTCCGGCGCCGGTCGGTTGCCGGGTGGAACTCAATACCACCGCGGTTGACCTGGGGCTGGGTAGCGGCGGATATCACTTTGTTATGGCCGCCCGCAGCGGATGTAAAAAAGCGTTGGGGAGCAAAGCGGCTCCAGGGCACATTATGAAACTCCGCTATACGCCGCACCAGCTGCGCTGCCTGGCCGTAGAGGAAGAGGCTAGCCCATACCATGCCCTCCTGCGCGATGCCGACAGCCTCGAGGGGCTGGCCGTGGTGGTGGCTGAACTGCACAGCATGGTGGGGCCGGCCGCGGCCGGCGCACAGGCCGTGCTTGGTCCCGAAGCGTGCATCGTCTACATCATGACCGATGCGGCGGCGCTGCCCATGGCCTTCAGCCGGACGGTGCCGGTTTTGAAAGAGAAAGGCCTTCTGGCGGCCACCATCACAGCCGGGCAGGCCTTCGGCGGCGACCTGGAGGCGGTAAACATCTTTACCGCCCTTCTCGCCGCCAAGTGGGCGTTGAAGGCCGACGTGGCCATCGTGGCCATGGGGCCGGGCGTGGTGGGCACGGGTACCCGGTTCGGTTTCTCCGGGGTGGAACAAGGACAGGTTGTGGATGCGGTAAACTGCTTGGGCGGTCGACCGGTGGCGGTGCTAAGGCTCAGCGCGGCCGACCTGCGCCCGCGCCACCGCGGGGTAAGCCATCATACTCTCACCGCCCTGGGGCGGGTGGCGCAGACGCGGACTACGGTTGCTCTGCCTTGCCTGACCGACGTCGGTTTCCGGGAGCTGGTCGGTAGGCAGCTGGACCTGGCGGGGATTACGGCCCGCCACCACCTGGTCTCCGCTCCGGGTGAACCCGGGCTGAAGGTGCTGGAAAGGCTGGGTGTAAAGGCCAGCAGTATGGGCCGGTGCCCGGCCGACGACCCGCCTTTTTTCCTGGCGGCGGCTGCCGCCGGCTGGGTGGCGGGCCAACTGGCTAGTGGAGATAAAGTTCGATGACGTCGGAAAGAGTAGCTTCTTTTCGGCCCAACTCACTTAGGAACGGCAGCAGTTCTTCTGCTCGCCCTCGCCACACGAGGCCCCGACGGAAGAAAACGACTTGAATGGCACTTACCCCCCGATGTTGCTTTTTACTATACTATGCCCCTTCCGGGGCGGTATGAGAGGAGAACTGGTAGTGTTACTTAACGAAGAAACGCTGCGAAGTGAAGAGGTTTACCGGGGCCGTATTTTTCGCGTTGAGCAGGTCCTGGTACGACTGCCCAACGGGCAGGAGGGAAAGCGGGACGTGGTGCGGCATCCGGGTGCCGTGGCCGTAATAGCCTGGGCGGACCCGGAAACAATTCTCCTGGTGCGCCAATATCGATTGGCGGCCGGGTGTGAGCTATGGGAGATTCCGGCGGGCAAGCTGGAAGCAGGGGAAGACCCGGCGGCGTGCGCGGCCCGCGAGCTGATGGAGGAGACCGGCTATGCGCCGGAGAACCTCACGGAGCTTGCATCCTTTTATACCAGTCCGGGCTTTTCCTCCGAACTGCTTTATCTGTACGAGGCCTGCGGCCTCCGGGCGGCTGCCGGCGAGAAGGATGCCGACGAGTTTTTAGAGGTACGGCGCGTCCCTTGGCTTACGGCGCTCGACTGGCTTAGGAGAGGGGAGATCCGTGATGCCAAAACCATGATTGCTCTGCTCTTGGCCGCCCAAAGGAAGCCGGCATAGCCGGGGAAGAGGCTGCATAAGGATGAAGGGAGGTTGATCCGGGGAGGGGTTGGTGTGGGAGCCGCGCGCTTGGAGCAGGACTTGGCCCAGCACGTGCGTGAGAACGTGGGGGTTTACTTTTTTGTGGCCCTGCTCTTTACCGTCGGCGTAATTTTTGGAGCTATAGCGGTGAAGGCCCTTACTACCGAACAAAAAGCCGAGCTTATGGACTACCTAAACATCTTTTTGCGCGACGTGTCGGGTATTACTCAGCTTTCGAGCAAGGATCTCCTCGGCCGTACGGTTTGGAGCAACCTTAAGACGGTAGGGCTCATCTGGCTGAGCGGGCTTACGGTGATCGGTCTACCCCTGGCGTTAGTGCTCCTCTTTACCAAAGGTTTTGCCTGCGGTTTTACGGTGGGCTTTCTGGTCGATGAAATCAGCTGGCGGGGCCTCATCGTGGCGGCTGCGGCTGTGCTGCCGCAGAGCCTTCTCCTGGTTCCCGCTGTCTTAATGGTGGGAGCGGGGGCAACCTGTTTCGCCTTCTTCGCCGCACGTTACGGCATCTTCAGCCGTCGAGCGTCCGTATCCCAACCCTTTTTCGGTTACGCTTTATTTCTTGTTATAGCTGCGGCCGTAGTCCTCGCGGCCGGGCTGGTGGAGGCGTATGTGACGCCGGTTTTCCTGCGCGCGGTAACCAGATGGGTTATATAAGTTCCGGACGGCCTTTTGACGCCTTTTCCGAGGACAAGCTCGTCAAGAGAGGTGGGCAGCTTGGCCAAGAGAGGAGCGGAAGCAGGCGGCCGAGCCCTGGCCGATTTTCTGGATTATCTGCGGGCGGAGAGAGGATTGGCAGACAACACCATCGCCGGCTATCGGCGGGACCTAGAACAACTGGCGGCCTATCTCCAGGCCCAAGGGCAAGAACTGGAGACGGCGACTTCGGCGAGCCTTGTTGGCTACGTCCACGCCCTTGCCCGGCGGGGTCTCCTGCCTAGCAGCATAGCCCGGGCCGAGGCTGCCCTGCGCGCCTTTTACCGCTTTCTTCAGGGAGAAGGGGTGAGAAGCGACAACCCTGCCAGGGATCTCTTACGCCCCCGGCGGCCTCTGCGCCTGCCGCGGGCGCTGGGCCAGCAGGAAATGGAACAACTTCTAGATCAGGTGCCGACGACAGATCCGGCCCAGATTCGAGATCGGGCCATGTTGGAACTTATGTACGCCTGCGGTTTGCGCGTTTCCGAGTTGGTGGGCTTAAACGTAGGCGACCTTCACCTTACCGAGCGGTACGTGCGCTGCCTCGGCAAAGGGAACCGCGAGCGTATTGTACCGGTAGGCGAAAGGGCGGCGCAGGCGCTGATCCTCTACTTGAAGGAAGGGCGGCCGCGTCTACTTTCCCGGCGGCGTGAAACAGCGCTTTTTTTGAACCGGCGTGGGCGTCGGCTTACTCGCCAGGGCTTCTGGCAAATACTCAAAAAGTATACCGGCGCGGCCAGGCTGCCGCGGGAAGTCAGCCCGCACACCCTCCGCCACTCGTTTGCCACACATCTTTTAGAAAACGGCGCCGACCTGCGTACGGTGCAGGAGCTCTTGGGCCATGCCGACATCAGTACCACCCAGATTTACACTCAGGTTACCCCCAAACACCTCTTGGAGGTTTACCAGCGCTGCCACCCGCACGGGGGGCGCGGGTCGCTGTCCAGCAGCGGTAGAAAGGGAGAAGAGTGAATGGCGCGTGGTGGCGGCCGGTCGGGTAGGGGCCTAAGGTGCCGAACGACGGGTTCCGGCGGCTTTCGGCAGAACACCTATCCAAAGATGAAAGGAGATGAATAGCCTTGACTTTAACCGTGAAGGCGAAAGCGCAAGAAGCGGCGCGGTTTCTGCGGCAGCTGCGCCCGTTGCGCCCACGCGTAGCGGTAATTCTGGGGAGCGGGTTGGGGGCCGTAGCGGAGGAAGTAAGAGAGCCTCTCGTTGTCCCCTACCGCGACATACCGCATTTTCCTCTTTCCACCGTAGAAGGCCACGCCGGGCGCTTGGTGGCGGGACTTTGGAACGGGCAAGAAGTGCTCATCTTCCAGGGGCGCTTCCACCTTTATGAGGGGTATTCACTCGCCGAGGTTACCTTTCCGGTGCGCCTGGCACAGGCCCTAGGGGCGGAGGTGTTGGTGGTCACCAACGCCGCCGGCGGAATTAACCCGGAGTTCAAGCCGGGCGACCTCATGCTGATCACGGACCACATTAACTTCATGGGAACAAATCCCCTCATCGGGCCGAACGACCCGGAACTGGGCCCGCGTTTCCCCTCCCTCACCCCGCCCTATACTCC
>Ga0247720_100298_pt1 | contig 21120 bp, 22 predicted proteins | sample MSEWel2015_12_15_FD_189078 | JGI IMG/M metagenome (GOLD analysis project Ga0247720, IMG submission 189078) | Subsurface sediment microbial communities from gas well in West Virginia, United States - MSEEL Well Study Marcellus 3H_2015_12_15 | ecosystem: Environmental > Terrestrial > Deep...
ATAAATAACAGTTCGTAAGTCCTATTATATTTAAAAATATATAAATGTGAAAGCTTAAAATCAGTTTTACTGCATATACATATATTTACAAGACCTATTTAAATTGAAACTCGAGTTGACTATTTTTTCGGTATAACTAAATGTACGTCAACTTTGACTAAGCTTTATTAATAATTACAGAGGAAATAAAAATGGGTCTTTTTGATTTTGTTAAAGGAATTGGTAAGAAAAATAATGCTCCAGCAGAGCCACAACCAGCACCAGCAACTCCAGCTGAACCTTCTGCACAAGAAGTTGCCAATAAATTATTAGGTTTAATTAAGAGTTTAGGTCTAGGTGTTGAAGGATTGGCTGTAACGTATAACGGCAATACGGATACGGCAATCATTAAAGGGCAGGTAAAGAGTCAGGCTGATAAAGAAAAAATTATATTGATCGTCGGTAATATTGATCATGTCGCTCAGGTGGATGATCAAATGACTGTTGAAGTCCCAGAACCTGAAAGTAAGTTCTATACAGTAAAATCAGGGGATAACTTGTCTAAGATTGCAAAAGAAGTTTATGGTGATGCAAACCAATACCCTAAAATTTTTGAAGCCAATAAACCGATGTTAAAAGATCCTGATGAAATCTTCCCAGGTCAGGTATTGCGTATTCCGCAATAATTTGTGGGTTTAAAAAAGGCGCATTCAGCGCCTTTTTTATAACTATTCATTGAAAGATATTCAATATTTCAAACATCAAAATCGTTTTGGAATCTTTTGCCCATTTGGAACGGGTGTTTCAGCATTTTTTAATACACCAAATAGCCATGTTTCAGCATGCTGAACCGCTATTTTTAGTGAATCACCTAAGGCTAAACGTCCAGCAATGAAGCTTGCCAAAGAGCAGCCTGAACCATGATATTGACCTTCTAAACGCGGGCAACGGCTTTCAGCAATCATTTTCCCATCAGCATAGAGAACATTACGGATATGGTCAGGTGTATCTTCATGTCCACCTTTAACTAAAACTGCTTTAGCACCCATCTCAAATAATTTCTGAGTAGCGAGTTCAATATCATCCACACCAGTTAAAGCTCTCAATTCAACTGTATTGGGTGTAATCACAGTCGCGAGAGGAATTAGCTCAACAAATGCCTTTACTAATGTTGCTTGATCACCTAGAGAGCCACCACTGTTTGCGACTAAAACAGGATCAAGTACATATTGATAATCATCATGTGCTCTTAAAAATTCAGCTAATGCAGCAATATTATCGGTAGTGCCCAACATGCCAGATTTTACACATTTGATCGGTAAGTCTCCAACCACAGCATTTGCTTGAGCTAACAGCAATTCTTTTGAACTTGCTTCAAAACCAAATACTTGTTGTGAGTTCTGTATTGTCAAAGCTGTACAAGCAATTGCCGCATGTGCACCGCTTTGTCCTATGGCTTCTATATCTGCTTGTAGACCAGCACCACCAGAAGGATCTAAACCTGAAAAACATAGTACGGTAGAACGCACAGCAATTTCCTTTTGTTCTCTCAATTACGCTAGTATATGTAAGTTTCGAGAAACTCTCGACTATGTTATGTAAGGCTGTAAGAGATTGAGCGAATGACGATCAGAAATATTTTAATTGATTTAGATGGGACTTTAACTGATCCCAAAGAAGGTATTCATCGTTCAATTCGTTTTGCACTAGAGAAACTTGGTTGTCCAATAGCTGATGAAGTAGATTTGGATTGGACGATTGGACCACCATTAAAAGGTTCCTTGGCGAGATTGTTAAACTCCCAAAGTGATGAGTTGGCTGAGCAAGCACTCGCAGCCTATCGTGAACGTTTTGCAGTGATCGGATTATTTGAAAATCAAGTCTATCCAAATGTTGCTGAGACACTCTACAAACTAAAACAACAAGATTATCAATTATTCTTAGCAACAGCTAAGCCAACAGTCTATGCGAAACAAATTTTGGTGCATTTCGAGTTGGATCAATATTTCACAGAAATACATGGTAGTGAGTTGACTGGTGAACGTACCAACAAAGCAGATTTAATTGCTTATATTCTTGAGCAAGAACAGTTGAATGCACAGCACTGTGTAATGGTCGGTGATCGTCAATATGATATTGTTGGTGCACGTGCTCATGGAATTGATACCATTGCGGTCAGCTATGGCTATGGAACACCAGAAGAACTGGCTCAAGCGCAGCCGATCACGCAAATCAATCAGTTTAATGAGCTGATAGAATGTATCGAGCAATTAAATCAACGGCGCAAAGTATCCTAATAAAAAGCCTCGATGAATCGAGGCTTTTTTTGTATTAAAGATTATGCTTTAAACGGTATTGGACGAGTTCTTCTATGCTAATCACTGTCAAGCCATGTGTTTGCGCATACGCTAACACTTGAATACCTGATGCCATAGAACCATCTGGGTTGGTTAGCTCACATAGCACACCTGCAGGTTTTAAGCCTGCCAAACGAGCTAAATCAATTGTCCCCTCGGTATGACCTCGACGGGTTAGTACACCGCCATCACGAGCACGTAAGGGGAATACATGACCTGGACGATGAAGATCACTTGCAACAGCACCATCTTTGGTTGCAGCTAAAACCGTTGTTACACGATCTTTTGCTGATACACCTGTCGTAACGCCTTGTGCTGCCTCAATCGTGACGGTAAACGCAGTTTTGAATTGGCTAGAGTTATCTATGACCATAGGTGGGAGTTCTAAATGGTCAGCTAATTGTTCAGTCAAACATAAACACACAATACCAGAACCATCACGAATCATTTGTGCCATTGTTTCGACGGTTAATGTTTCAGCAGCAATAATAAGATCAGCTTCATTTTCCCGATCAAAATCGTCCATGACCAATACAGGTTTGCCTTGGCGAATATCATCTAAAGCTTGTTGAATACGAAGTTCAGCTGGTGAGAGTGCTGAAAAGAAAAGTTCAGGTTGAATTAAACTAGACATATGAAACGCTCGCGTAATTGGTTTACGGTTGAACATTTCAGGACTGATGCAAAATAAGCGGACACCAAAACAAACCAAAGTAAGTTTCGGTGATTTCGTCTTCTTTCATCCGGACTATACCGTCGGCTTTGGTTTCTCACCAAATCTGCTTGTATATAAAAATATACAGGCTCGTGGGCTGATTAAGTCTTTTATGAGCAAAGCCTAACTTACCACCGGTGGGGAATTTCACCCCGCCCTGAAGCGATGTGATTTGATTATATCGAGTTTCTATATTCTGAAAATAGTTTTTTATAGAATGAACCGTTCTATTTAAACCAGAAGATTAAGTAAGAAATCATTCACATTTTTCAATAATTCTAAGTGCTAGTATTCTTTTTGAATTACGCATACACTCCAAACATAGAACAATAAAAATGGAGATCAATAAAATGGATATTAAGAATAATATCGAGTTGGAAAACTTGGCTCAGCAACTTCACCGACCTATGATGAGCTTAAAAGATTTTAGTTTAGTCTCGCAGCAAGATTTGGCTTGATTGAATCAGCAATTAAAACAAACGATCGAACAAGAGAATAAAAAAATTAATCAAAGTCTCTTTAAAGTTCCATTTTTTCTAAGACCTTTATTAAAAAACTATCAACAATAGGGGCTGGTCATGACAAGATTAGCTGTTGAAGCTGAAATTATAAAGCTGGCGCATATTTTGGGTGTTTCACAAACACAGCTTAATTTTTTAAAACCCTTGGCTCCAGAGAGCCTACGTCAGTTTCGTTTTGGAATAATAGAACAATTACAAGATCAACAAAAAAACAGATTTCGTTCTCTTGCTGTATGGGTAAATTGGTTACCAAGTTGGTTAAATGTATTTATCGTAAAACGCTTTTTATCACCATTGATTGTTGCTCAAATTGCATCACATCTTTCTACAGAAAATTTATATCAAATCGCTAAACATTTAACACCCAAAATGCTTGCCGATATTGCAGTTTATCTTGACCCTCGTTTAGCCAGAGAATTATTGATGTTGTTAACGACGCATCAAATAAAAGATATCGCTGCTATTTTACTTGAGCAACGTGATTTTGTGACGATGGGGCGCTTTGTTGGCATGTTGGCGGACGATGTTGTTCGAGATATCGCCGAAATGATTGAAAAGGAGAGCGATTTACTCGAAATCGTCTTTTATATTGAATCAAGAGAACGTATTGATGATTTAGTGCATGTCTTGCCGAAAGAGCGGATACAAAAAACATTATTAATTATTTGTGATTCTTCTCAACGCCTCATATGGCCAAAACTATTGGCATTTATGACGCATATTGGTTATAGCTTGAAACAAGAGCTAGGTGATTTGGCTGTTCAGCAAGGGGAAAGTGTGATTAATGCGATCATTCAAGCTACGCAGGAAGATGAGCTATGGGAAGATATGCTGCCTGTGGTCGCTTGTTTGTCGAATCACGCACAGAATTTTGTCGCCAATTTACCAGCCTTGAGACAGGTTGAAATTATTCAAAGTATCGTAGCCGCAGCAGATCAGTGTAATTTATGGACTGATATGCTTGTAGTTGTTACGTTTATGCAAGATGAAGCGAGAGAAGTTGTTGCTGAGGCAATATCACAAATTGATGAGGAGGTCTTGCATCATATCGCTTATGCATCTTTATTAAGATCACAATGGGATGTCACTTTTGACATTATTCGCCGTATGCCAATTGCAAAGCAAAAGCTATGTCAGAGCATTTTGAATGGCTACATGCAGCAGCTCGATGAAGAAACCTATCAATATTTAGATCATTTATTAGATCAATATGGTATTGGATTGAATTCGATCACTGAGCAGTGATAATCAGGCAGAGGGGAGCGTATCTCGGATAGGAACCAAGGTTTCTAATGCATGCTCATACCCACGTTCAACCAATTCATCAAGCCGATGCCAGTCAAACATTCCAATCCCATCTATGGGCATGCGTATATGTAAATTAGCGCGCTCTATTGCTGCTGCTTGAATCATTGTGTCACTAGCAAGTGTCGCTGTACGCATTAAGATTTCTGCAAGACGTGGAGCTCTTAATAATTTATCTTTAATAATTTTATTCCAATTCAACAAGGCACTTTGATCAGGTTCATTCAATCCAATGCCTGGAACACGAATGTCATCATGTGAACTTACGTTACTTGCAATAATCGCACCACGTTCCAAATTTTGCATAACATCAGTAGGTAGATTATTAATCACACCTCCATCGCATAATAAATTTTCATGCCACGCCACAGGTGGAGCAACGCCAGGAACACTCATGCTGGTTCCTACCCAAGTCGCAAGTTCATCTTGATCATGAATAACTGCTTCACCTGTAGAAAGATTTGTAGAAATACAGTAGAAGGTTTGCTTCAATTCCTCTATTCGACGATGACCAAAAATAGCCTGCAAACGTGCATGAAAGCGTTGCCCACGAATCAATGAAACTTTAGGCATGGTGTAGTCATTGAGGTAATTTCGAGCAACAAATGTTTCATATGCAATATGTTTCATTTCTACACTATCGAAGCCACAAGCGACTAAAGCAGAAATGAAGGCTCCCATGCTGGTTCCGCCAACAATATCAATTGGAATATGCAGTTGCTCTAATGCTCTTATCAACCCAATATGAGCAAAACCACGTGCGCCGCCCCCGCCTAAAACGAGCCCTAAGCCTTGACTAGTAATTTGTCTCGCGATTGCACGAATATCTGTTTCGGACCACGGGTGAATAAAATAATGTGCTTGAGCACAATATAGTTTCTTCCATTGCAGGGTGTAAGGTGAGGGATCACCTTCAGAGCGTAATAACACCAGTTCAATTGGATTTTGCCAATCATATTGATTTAAGACATCAACTAAGGGGCTGTGAATCGGAGATTGATTTGCTTCCGCTAAAATTAAGATTCGATCTGCTTGGTGCAGACAGCGCTTTGCCCATTCATTATCAGGTCGATCTGCAGCATATAATACATAACAATGCTTTTCTTCAAGAATAGCTAGCCATTGTCTTAACTTTAGATCTTCTGAACTGTAGTCTAATTTTGTTTGACTAAATCCTTCTCCAAATAAGGCATCGACATGTGCTGCAGTTACGACTCTTACATTGGGCCAACGTTTTAAATGTTCAGTCAATTGTTCTGCAAGATGAATTGCTGGAATCTGCATTGAGATTGGGATGATTGAAAGTGTTCTGCTATGGCTCATTGCGTGAATATGCTGCAATTCAGGCTGAGAACGGGCAATGATCATTTGAGATACAGCAAATAAAACTTGAGGGTGTTTTTGTAGAAACGCAGTAAACTGCTGTTGGGGAATCTCTATAAGACAAGTATCTCGAGTTGCGATTACACGACCATGATGGGGCTGGTTGGAAATAACACCCATTTCACCAACGATTTCGTGACGACCTAGGTAAGTAGATAAATTGGTTCTTGTTGTTAATTTGACTCGTCCATGAGCAATAATATAAACATGAAGAGGGAGATCATCTAAATCATAGAGTTGATGCCCCGTTTGTAAATGCTTTACAGAGCAGAACTGAGCTAGATCTATTAAAGATTCAGGTTTTAATTCATGGAATAATTTTACTTTGCTGAGCGTTTTTATAATATCCATATGCTTTCATTCAATTTATCTTTATTGTCTATTTATTTAATGAATCTGAACAATATTTTGCAAGTGAGGTTCAGTAAAACCTATCAATAGTTTGACGCATTTTTGTATTTATTTGGGCATATAAGAAAATATGCCCATAAAAAAACCAGTACATGATGACTGGCTTTTTTGGGAATCTTGTGTTTTGTATTAGGCAATCTGTACAGGAATGCAGTTCGCTGTATGATTTACAGTGTTGTCTGGATTTGCATACACTAAGCGTGGCTTATGAAGATCAGCTTCTACTTCAGTAAAATCACCAAATGTCGCAATAATGATTAAATCACCAACATCAGCTTGATGAGCAGCACCACCGTTCACAGAGATAATGCCTGAATCATCTTCACCGCGAATTGCGTAAGTTGTAAAGCGTTTACCGTTAGTTACGTTCCATACGTGGATTTCTTCGTATTCACGAATCCCTGCTAAGTCCATTAATACACCATCAATTGCACAAGAACCTTCGTAATGAAGTTCTGCATGTGTCACAACTGCACGGTGAATTTTACATTTTAATAAACGAGATAGCATGGCTAGCGTCTCCTGAGTAAGACCTAAGATGAATATCTTATGGTTGACTTGTCACGTTTCCGCAGGGTGTAGGCGGTTTGATGCGCATTTTGCGCTTAAAAACACAATATGGCAAGCGTGATTGTTCAACAATTCAGTTTAAGTTTAAGCGGGTTTGTAAGCATTAATTTGATTCATCGCTTGTGAAACTTGTCCATCAACAAGCATTTTCACTTTTGAAAGCGCATGATCAATTGCTGCATCCATTAAATCTTGTTCACTGCTAGGAGCTTTGCCAAGCACATGACCAGAAACACGTTCTTTGGAACCAGGATGTCCAATTCCGATACGTAAACGATGGAAGTTAGGACCGATATGCGGAACAATATCACGAAGACCATTATGTCCACCGTGTCCGCCACCTGTTTTTAAACGAATTATGCCAGGATCCATATCCAGTTCATCATGGGCGATTAAGATCGCTTCTGGTGTGACTTGATAAAATTTGGCAAAAGGCACAACACTTTGACCTGAACGGTTCATAAATGTTGTTGGTAAGAGTAAGCGTACGTCATGACCTTCAATTTGACCACGACCAGTGAACCCATGAAACTTTGGTTCTGCTTTTAAAGAGATACCATAACGATCAGCAAGTTGTTCAACGAACCAAAAGCCTGCATTATGGCGGGTTTGGGCATATTCCTTACCAGGATTACCCAAACCAACAATTAGCGAAATATTTGACACTAATTTACGCCTTTAACACTTATGCGCGTTTGAAGTCAGCGTGCATAGGAGTGTTTTTAGCTGGGTGACGTTGTAACGCTTGGATTTTAACGTTTTCAACTTTATCACCGATCTTGATTTCGATCACTTCTTCGAAGAATTCGTTGCTTTCTAAAGCTTTAACGATTTCACGAAGTTCTAAAGTGATTGTTACAGGCTCAGCGCTACCACCGTAGATGATTGCTGGAATTTGTGAAGCATGACGAAGGCGGCGGCTCGCACCTTTCCCTTGTAGTGCAGCTTCACGTGCTTGAGCGTTTAATACGAAGTTTGCCATGGGCATATCCTCATTGAGATTATGAAACTAAACTTGCGACCAGTTTAGTGATAGAAAAACCCTAGCTAAGCTAGGGTTTAAGAAAAAAGCTGGGCTATTATAGATAACTATCGAACATAGCGCTAATAGATTCTTCGTTGTTAATACGACGAATTGTTTCAGCAACCATGCTGGCTACAGATACTTGGCGAATTTTACCTAAGTTCAAAGCCTCATCTGAAAGAGGAATCGTGTCGGTAACAACAAGTTCATCAATAACAGAATTACGAAGATTATCAATCGCTTTGCCAGATAAAACAGGGTGAGTTGCATAAGCAATAACACGGCGAGCACCAAATTGTTTAAGTGCATCGGCAGCTTTGCAAAGCGTACCTGCTGTATCTACCATGTCATCAACAATGACACAGTCACGATCTTTTACGTCACCAATCAAATGCATCACTTGTGATTCATTTGCTTTTTGACGACGTTTATCGATGATAGCTAAATCAATATCACCTAATTGCTTTGCAACAGCACGTGCACGAACAACACCACCAACGTCAGGTGAAACCACCATAAGGTTGTCATGTTGTTGTTGACGTAGGTCTGCCAATAACGCTGGCGTTCCGTAGATGTTGTCAACAGGAATATCAAAGAAACCTTGAATTTGGTCTGCGTGTAAGTCGATCATTACCACACGGTCGATCCCAACAGTTGTCAACATATCTGCTACAACTTTAGCCGTAATCGGTACACGTGCTGAACGTGGACGACGATCTTGGCGAGCATAGCCAAAATATGGAATAACTGCAGTAATACGACCAGCACTTGCACGACGCAAAGCATCTGCCATTACCAAGATTTCCATAAGGTTATCATTGGTTGGTGCGCAAGTAGATTGAACGATAAAAACGTCTTTACCACGAACATTTTCAGTAATTTCAACTGAAATTTCACCATCAGAAAACTTGCTTACAGAAGCAGCACCGAGTGGAATATGTAAATGGCTTACGACTTTTTGGGCGAACTGTGGATGAGCACTTCCACTAAAAACGACAAGATTGGGCATGAAGCACCCTTGGCGGTTGGCTTATAATGAATTTGGATGGCAGGGGCGGCTGGATTCGAACCAACGGATGGCGAGATCAAAACCCGCTGCCTTACCACTTGGCGACGCCCCTAACGTGTAACTTTGAAATGTCTTAAAGGTGATTCTGCTAAACTGTTGACCAAGTAAGCTTTACAAGGTGCGTTTTGCAAAATCTTCTTTGTATCCATTTCACTGGTTACTTCAGTAAAAACACAAGCACCTGTACCTGTAAGCTTTGCTAGACCAAATTGATCTAAATATTGCATCGCTTCTTCAACTTCAGGGTATAACTGTCGAGCCAGAGGTTCGAAGTTATTTCCAAAGCTAGAAGGTTCTAACTGATAGGCGCAAAATTTAGTGATCTTAGAGTCTCTTGTCAATGTTTTTTGTGAAAATAACAATTGAGTGCTGATAAAACAATCAGGTTTTAAAATAATGAATTGTTTTTGATCTAAGTCTATGAATGATAAATGTTCACCTATGCCTTCTGCCCATGCATTTCGACCATAAATGAAGACAGGAACATCTGCACCAAGTTGCACACCATATTCGGCCAACTGTGTTTCATTTAAGCCGCATTCCCAAAGTTGATTGAGCACAATCAGTGTGGTTGCGGCATTGGATGATCCACCACCAAGACCAGCACCCATAGGAATATTTTTCTCTATCAAAATTTTTAGTCCACACGGTTTTTTTGCATGTGGGCGTAATAATTGTGCTGCACGATAGATGAGATTTTGTTCAAGTTGAACTTCAGCAATACCTTCAATCTGGATTATTTCTTCAGACAAATTTTCAAAAGTCATCCAATCATATAGGTCAATTAATTGAAAAATCGTCTGTAATTCATGGTAACCGTTCGCTCGACGACCAGTAATATGCAGAAATAAATTTAATTTTGCAGGTGAAGCTACTCTAATCATAGATTAATTTAATCAATTATCGATTTTGAATCACCATTGTAATACGGTTTTCTTTATCTTCCGCAAGTGGTTGTTTGAGTAATAATTTATTTGGCAGCATTTGTGCGTCGTTATAACTAAAATCAACTGTCCAACCATCTTCAATGAGTTGCTTTAATCTATTATTTTCATCTTTTATGATTTGCGCATTTTGAGTCGCAGGTTTGGCTTGTACCCAATACGTCAAGTGCATAATTGGTGCTTGCCATCCTGTAGCTTTTTCAAGTAATTCTTCAGGTGTGGTCGCTGAAATAAGTCCAGTTTTTGCACTATTTAGTGTGACTTCACCAGGTTTACCTTGAATTTGTGTTTTTCCAACACCTAGGATTCCAGTTAATTCAATATCAAATTCATCTTGTTGCTGTGCCCATGTAAAGAATGCACTGCCAGATTGCTGCGGTGTACGAACCCCAATTTTGCCTTGTAAGTTAAAATTATTTTCATCTTGAACTTGCGGTGTAACGATTGGTTTTTGGGGTTGAGTTAAGCTTTGACAACCACTAAGTAATAAAATACTTGAACTACAAATCGCAATGCATAGTTTTGACAATGAGCGCATGAATTTAACTCTTTTTTACTGTGACAGGTAAGATTAAGCCATCAAGTTGTTGTAATTGTGGGGCATTTACATGTTTTTGTTTTAATTGATGTAACACATCACTAAATTGAGTGAGAGCACCTTGCATATACAATGCTTTGGCATATCGAATTCCAATATTTACATTCTGGCTAATCTCATACGCTTGCCCAAGGACTTTGACTGCGGTATCAAAATCATTTTGTAAAAATGCGATATAACCTAGTGTATCTAAAATTGAAGCTTGTTCTGGTGCAAATTCTAGTGCGAGTTCCGCATACTTTCGTGCCTCTTTTAAGCGACGATTTTGTAAAGCAAGGGTATAGGCGTATGCATTAAGATAGGTTGGACTGTTTGGCTCAATTGCCAATAATTGTTTCAGAGTCTTATCTAATTTATCTCGATCAGTGAAAGGATCAAGTAATAGTACTTCTGCATAAATGAGTTCAGGATCATCTGGCAAATTCTTTATTGCTTCGTCCAGTAATGCTAAAGCCGCTTTTTTATTATTCATTTTCTTTAAAATATCAGCTTGTGCTTGATATAAGAAACTTGCATGTTGAGGATAATTCACACGCTCTTGGGTTAAGAAGCGTAGTGCATCATTCAATTGTTCTTGCTTCTCAAAAATAGCAATCATATTGCGTCTAGACACGATATATAAACTGCCGTCTACTAATCGATAATATGCCTTTGCTGTTTCATAGTGCTGTTTGCGTTGAGCATTGATGGCTAAGTAGTAATAGGCTTCATTTTGATATTTGCTTGAATTACGCAAATCGACTAAGTACTGTTCTGCTTTTTCATATTGTTTCAAATCAATACTGGTTAAGCCTGCAATAAACAGTGCTTCTTCAGCATTTGGATGATCTTTTATAACATCTTCAAGTTTTTCTAATGCTGTTTCTTGATCATTAATCTGAATGTAATAACGTGCTTCCGCTAAACGAATATCGAGATTTTCTTTATTCTTGCGGCTTGCTTTAGCAAACCATTTTTGGGTTGCTTCATCATCTTGTAAAGCCATTAGCAGGTTGGCTTTCATTAAAATAAAACTAGTCGACTTAGACCGTTTACGCAATGCACGGTTAATATTCTTAAGTGCTTGCTCATACAAACCATCTTGCGCTTCTAGACCTGCGATCAAAGCCAATATCGAAGGATTGTCTTTTTCTGTGCTGGCACGTAAAGCATTCAATAAGATTTCGCGATCTTGAGCATTCTCAGGTGCAATTCCAGCCAAAATTTGTTCTAGATCGGAAGTAGGATCAATATTAAGAATTTTATCTAAGGTTTTTGCCGCAAGTTCATATTCATGCGTTTTCAATGCAATATGTGATAAGTAAAATAATGCTGGAACATCTTTAGGCTCTTGTTCAACCCAGTGCGTTGCAATATTTAATGCGGCCTGTAGATCATTGTATTCAAGAGCAACATCTAATGCGCGTTGCTTAATGGTTGTAGAGTTACTACGAATGGCAAGAACGGTGTAATTGTGTAATGCGGTTGCAATATCATCATAAGCAAGGGAAAATTCAGCAATCATGCTCTGTTGAAGTGCGTTCTCAAAACTTTTGTCAGCATACATATCGTGTATTGCTTGTGCAGAGACATAAGAGCTCATGCTACCTAACAACAAGATTGTGGTAGAATACCGTCGAATCGTCTTGCCGCTAAAGTTATTACGGCGATATAGCTGACGCAATTTTTATTGATCCAAAGTAATGCTTTTTATGACACCGATGTTGCACAATAACATAAATTTAGCGAAATGATGATCTGATATGTCTTTCTTTGCATTGGGTGTCAACCATCAAACAGCTTCTGTTGAATTACGTGAGCAAATCGCTTTCAATGCAGAGCGGTTAGCTGTGCTATTGCAGGAGCAACGTCAACATCCTTCATTGAAAGATATGGTGGTTGTGTCTACATGCAACCGCACAGAAGTTTATGCCATGACAGAAGACGCGGATAGCGTCTTAAACTGGCTCGCCCAAGTGAATAATATTGATGTAAAACAATTAACTCATCATGTTTATCGTTACGAAAACGCTCAAGCTGTTACACATTTAATGCGTGTTGCCAGTGGTTTGGATTCGCTGATGTTAGGCGAACCACAAATTTTGGGACAGGTAAAAAGTGCTCTTGCCCTATCAAAAAATGCTGAAACAGTATCACCAGAATTGAATAGTGTTTTTGAATATGCTTTCTACGCAGCAAAGCGTGTACGCTCAGAAACGTCAGTCGGTAGCCATGCCGTATCAATGGGTTATGCTGTTGCGCAACTAGCATCACAAGTATTTAGCCACCCAGAGAAAATAACGGTAATGATTGTTGCTGCGGGTGAAATGAATACTTTGGTTGCCAAGCACCTTGCTGTAATGGGCGTGGCTAAAATGTTAATTTGTAATCGCAGTCGTGAACGAGCAGATCTTCTTGCTCAAGAAATTGCTCATCAAGTAGATGTTGAAATTATTCCTTTCAATGAGTTAGCACAAAATTTATATCGAGCAGATGTTGTTTCAAGTTGTACAGGAAGTTTGCATCAAGTGATCGGATATGCAGATGTTAAATCAGCATTGAAGAAACGGCGTTATCAACAAATGTTGATGGTGGATTTAGCTGTTCCACGTGATATTGATCCAAAGGTTGAGTCACTAGATAACGTTTATTTATATGGCGTAGATGATTTACAAAGTGTGATAGATGAAAATCTAGCACAGCGTCGTCAAGCTGCTGTTGAAGCTGAAGTGATGGTAAATCAATTAGCGACACAATTGATTACTCAGCAAAAAGTTAAAGAGGCGGGCGGAACGATACAAGCCTACCGCCAACATAGCGAAGAAATGAGTCAAATTGAGTTAGAACATGCCATGGATGCATTACAACATGGACATCCGCCTGAGCAAGTTCTACAAGAGTTTGCTCATCGTTTGACGCAAAAATTGATGCATCCGACCTCCATTTTATTGCGTGAGGCGGCTAAAGCTGAGAGTCCTGATTATTTTGAATGGCTACAGCAGCATCTTCATGAAGTATTTGAGCATGAGCGCAAGCCAAAACAATAAAAAATTAGGATAGTAAGCGTAAGCTAATTTGCTTAGTTAATTCATTCAATTGCTGACGTAAGTTGCGTGATTCAATCAGCGTAATCGGTGATTTAAGTTTTAATCTTAAATACTTTTCTTGTAAACCTAGAGCATATTCCTTTGCTAATTTATCTGCAATTTCAGGTGCCTGAGTTAATGATTGAATATTGGTGCGTTGCATAATATCAGCAATCTCATGGCTAAAATTGCTACATGCACCGAGTACATAATAAGTCGCTAACTCTTGATCATCGGGTAGATCATCAAACACGATATTTAGTACGGCTAAAATCTTGGCTAACAATTCTGTTTGATCAATCACCGCACGTAATTCTTCAAAATGGATATAAAGAAAGGGGTGATGCATCAAAATAGCGATCGCAAAATCTTCATCTTTGGTTTGGATATTAAAAGAAAGCGAAGCATCATGACTAATTTGTGGGGTAAAGCGTTTACCCAAGCCAAGTTTTTCACGGAAAGATTGGGTGAGCAAATAACGGAAAGAACCATGTTTGGGTAATAACTCCGTTAATTCTCGTAGTTCTCCCATGACTAAACTTTTACCTTCAGGTGTGCTGACATCATGTTGCCCTGTTAAATGGGCAAATACAAAGTCAGACAACAGTGGTGATTGTTGCAGTAGCCTTTGGAAGTTTTCTAAACCTTCTCGACGAATCAAAGAGTCAGGATCATGCTCATTGGGTAATACAAAAAACTTTAATTCACGTCCATCATTGAGAAGTGGTAATGCGATTTCTAATGTACGACGTGCTGCTTTTTGACCTGCAGTATCACCATCGAAAGCGATTGTGATTCGCGAATTTTGCTTAAATAATGTGGTTAAGTGATCTGCATTACTTGCTGTTCCAAGAGTGGCGACAGCACCATTAATGCCATATTGCTGCAAGGCGATGACATCCATATAGCCTTCAACCATCAACCAATCATTGGCTTTAAGTTTACGGCCCTCATATAAACCATAAAGTAATTGGTTCTTGTGAAAAACTTCTGAATCAGGTGAGTTGATGTATTTGGGTTTAATTTCATCATTTAATGCACGACCACCAAAACCGACCACACGTCCTTTGTGATCACGGATGGGGAAGATTACACGTTCTCGTAACAAATCAAAATCACGTCCACTATCACTAGAGCGAATTAAGCCAAGTTGCTTTAAGCCTTCAATATCTTGAGGGAAAGCTTTTTCTAAATGCTGCCAGTCTTCAGGCGCATAACCTAAACGCCAAAATTGAATTGTTTGTGGTGACAAGCCGCGCTGCCTAAAATAATTCTGAGCTTTTTGACTATTAGGTAGCTGACGCTCATAAAATTGAGCTACATTTTCAAGAAGATCATATAAATTGCCTTCTTGTACATTTTCTTCAAATGCGAAAGATGGATCAAACTGCGCAAAGGGATCATCTATGAAACGATCCATATCTACAAAGTGCCCATCGGTATAGTCATCAACAGCTGGAGGCGGAGTTGTATGACTCTCTTGTGCTACAGTTGGTGCTGCTTTTGTAATAGTCTGAGAACTACGTTTGTAGGATAGTTTTTTATTATCTTGGTTATCCTTGGGTAAATCGATACCTGTTTTATTAGATAGTTCCTTCATTACATCAACAAAGTTACGACCATCAATATCCATTAAAAAACGAATAGCATTGCCATTTGCCTGGCAACCGAAGCAGTGATAGTACTGTTTATCACGGTAAACGTGGAATGAGGGGGACTTTTCTTGATGGAAGGGACAACAGCCAGAATAGGTACGCCCAGTCTTTTTTAACTTCACACGTTGACCAATCAAATCGACAATGTCGGTTCGATCTAAAATCTGATCAATCGTATGTTGTGGAATCGCCATGTGCATTTAACCATTCAGGTAGAAAGTGAATTATTTTGCCGAGCAAAATGTCAGAAATTATTGTTGCATAAAATAAAAAACAGGCAAGGAGAGTCTTGCCTGTTTGATGTATCAGATGATTGCAAATTAGTTTGCAGCATCGTCCTCTGATGAGTTTGTTGCTTCTGGTTTATCTAAAAGCCCAAAGCTAAGACGATTTGTCCAACTCGGCTTATTATTTTCAGCTGGTGCTACTGGTGTGACAACGGCTTCAGGTTGAGAGGTTGACTCTGTTTCAGATTTATCAAGTAAACCAAAACTTAGGCGGTTGGTTAGGCTGCGCTGTTGAGCTTCAGATTTAACTTCTTCTTTCACTTCAACTGTTTTAGATTCACGACCTAACAAGCCCAAAGTAGCACGATTTACCCAACTACCTTCTTTGCGAGCAGCGCGTAGATTTACTTCACCATTTGATTTCACAAGGTTTGGATAATTGAGTTTTAGAATTTCGATATACTGCTGTGCAGTCGAATTGTCGCCAAGCTTTTGATAGCTGTAGGCAAGTGTTGCTAAAGCTTCAGGTGTTTGAGGTGTTTGAGGATAATGCTCAATCACCCATTGTGCGCGCTCAGCTGCAGCCAACCATGCTTTACGTTGGATATTAAAACGTGCCGCATTCATTTCACTTTCAGCTAATTCTTGACCAATAAATTTCATGCGTTGAGCCGCATCAACAGAATATTTACTGCTTGGGAAACGGCGAATTAAATCCACAAAATTCTGATATGCAACTTTTACATAGCTCACATCACGATGTGACTGCTGTAAAGAGGTGTAACGAATTAAGCTGTCGTAGTTCATTTCCATGTTCGCTACGCCACGAACATAATAAGCATAATCAACATTTGGATGCTGTGGATTTAGACGGATAAAACGCTCTGCAAGCGCAATCGTGCCTTCATAATCTTTCTGTTTGAATTTTGCATAGAGAAGTTCAAGTTGAGCTTGTTGCGTGTAGCGTCCTGTTGGATAGTAGGTATCTAACGCTTCAAGAGATTTAACCGCATCAGTGTATTGATTGCGATCAAGAGACTTTTGTGCTTTTTCGAAATAAACTTGCTCACTTGATTGTGGTCCTTTATCAACCACTTCTTTTTTACTTGGATTGCTGCTACAGCCCACAAATGCAGACGCTACACCTAAAGAAAGTGCAAGCATCGTAATTTTATAACGTGGTAGCGACATAAAAACTCCTCTGTTATTCTGGGCAATGAGCTACAATGGTTCTATTAAACCATTTTTGTACCGATCATCAAATGACTTCAGCACAATCTTCCAATTCAAACTTCTCTGAAACAGATTTCTTACTCGAAGATTCTGTGGATGCAGATAATCATAATTCTGACTCAACTGCAACACGTTTATCGTTGCAAATACAACTCGATGAAGAGTATCTCGGTCAGCGTATCGACCAAGTCGCGGCTATGGTATGGAGCGAATTTTCGCGAGAAAAACTTAAACAGTGGATGAAAGATGGTCATCTGTTGGTAAATGGTAACATCGTAAAACCGAAGTATCGTTGTGAAGGTAATGAGCTTCTAACCTTAGAAGTTGAGTTAGAAGCACAAACGACAAGCCAGCCTGAAAATATACCACTCAATGTCGTCTATGAAGATGATGATATTATCGTGATCAATAAAGAAGTAGGGATGGTTGTTCATCCAGGTGCTGGTAATCCATCGGGAACACTGGTCAATGCTTTACTTTATCATGCGCCAAAACTTGCAGAACTTTCTCGAGCTGGTTTAGTTCATCGTATTGATAAAGATACCAGTGGTTTATTGGTTGTTGCCAAAAATCTAGAAGCTCAATTTTCGCTAAGTAAACAACTCGCTAAAAAAACAGTCTATCGTGTTTATGATCTAGTGGTTTATGGAAACATTATCGCTGGTGGAACGATTGATGAGCCGATTAAAAGACACCCAGTCGATCGCGTGAAAATGGCGATCCTACCTGGTGGTCGAGAAGCGGTAACTCACTATAACGTGAAAGAACGATTTAGAGATTTTACTCGCGTTCAAGCGCAACTAGAAACAGGACGTACTCATCAGATCCGCGTGCATTTTAGCTATCTAGGATATGGTTTGGTCGGTGATCCAGTTTATGTAAATCGTGTGCGTTTACCTGCTGGCGCTTCTGAAACATTGATTGATATGTTGCGTAGCTTTAAACGTCAAGCATTGCATGCAGCAAAACTTGGTCTCGTTCATCCTCGCACTGGTGAAGAAATGATGTTTGAAGCGCAGTGGCCTGAGGACTTTAAGCAATTAGTTGAAGTATTGCGCACTGAAAATAAGGCTTATTAAACGATCTTTGGAATAAAATATGGAATTTGTACAAGGTTTGCCTAAAGGTGTTTACGTCGGTCAAACGTGTATTGAGCATCCTCAAGCGATTGCAACGCCAAATCAAAATCTAAAAGGTTTTAATTTAGCATTGCATGTTAATGATGAAGCACAGCGAGTTCAGCAACATCGCATGATTTTGCTTAATCAACTATCAAATTATGGTGTTGATAAGATTACATGGATGACACAAACGCACAGCACGATTTGTCTAACTATCAATGAACAAATTCCATTTAATGCCCCTGTAGGTGATGGCTTAGTCACGCAGCGTGCAGGACATGCACTCATGATGATGACAGCGGATTGTTTACCAGTTGTTTTAGGAAATGCTGAGGGTACAGAGGTTGCTAATCTACATGCAGGCTGGAGAGGTTTGGCGAATGGTATCATTGAAAATACCGTCGCTCAGATGCAATCACAGCCAGAATGGGCGTGGTTAGGAGCTGCGATTAGTCAACCTTGCTTTGAGGTCGGGGCAGAGGTGAAAGCTGCATTCTGTGAAAAATATACTGAACTGGAATTTGCATTTATCTCAGGACAGACTGAGGGTAAATATTTAGCTGATTTATATGCAATCGCTCGGTTTATTTTAAATCGCTTAGGTGTGCAGAATGTTTTGGGTGGCAATCAATGTTCATTTCAACAAACGACAGATTATTTTTCTTATCGTCGAGATTCTAAAACAGGACGTATGGCAACATTTGTGTTTATGCAATAATTTTAATTCAATAAGCAGTTGATTCGCTTAGTTGTGATGAAAAATGTTAAACTTGATTCAATTCATTGGTTTTTAAATTTTCCATGTCTTTTATTGATCAAGAAACTCCTAAAGTTCAAGTTTGTGTAATTTTTCATAGTCCTTATGGACATACTGCAAAAGTTGCTCAACATATTGCTCAAGGTGCGGAACAGGGAGGGGCAGAAGTGCATCTCATTTCTGTTGCTGCTCCACAGTGGGATTTAATCGATCAAGCTGATGTGATCGTAATGGGTTGCCCAACTTATATGGGTAGTCTGACTTCTGCGCTCAAGCAATTCATGGAAGACTCGTCTAAGCGATGGCTGGCGCGAACTTGGCAAGGCAAAATAGCTGCGGGCTTTACCAATGGTGGTGGATTAAGCGGTGATAAATTGGCGGTGTTGCAACAGATCAATCTGTTTGCAATGCAGCATGGCATGTTATGGGCGGGATTACCGTTTATGCCAACAGGACGAAGTCCATCAGATATTAACCGTATGTCCAGTTTTTTAGGTTTAATGACTCAGTCAGATAATGCAAGCGTCGAAGTCACGCCACCAGAAGGTGATTTAGAAACCGCACGTAAATTTGGCAAATATTTAGCAGAATTACGATTAAAACAGATCAACATCTGATACCTATAAAAAACCTCCAATATCCTTGGAGGTTTTTTTTATTATTTATGCAACATACGTGCTTTATCACGCTGCCAATCACGGTCTTTTTCCGTAGCGCGTTTGTCATGTAATTGCTTACCTTTGACCAACGCAATTTCGAGCTTAACCAAGTGACCTTTCCAATAGCAGGCTAAAGGAACACATGAATAACCTTTTTGGTTCACAGCACCTAGTAACTTTTCTAGTTCACGACGAGATAATAATAACTTTCGTGTACGTGTCGATTCAGGAACGACATGGGTTGATGCAGACAATAAAGGCTGAATCTGTGAACCAAATAAAAAGGCTTCACCATTTTTAAAAATGACATAACTTTCAGACAAGGTCATACGTCCAGCGCGTAAGGATTTTACTTCCCAACCCTGAAGTGACATGCCTGCTTCAAATTTTTCTTCGATAAAGTAATCGTGACGCGCTCTTTTATTTTGAGCAATCGTGCCACCATTATGTTTTTTTACAACTGTTGCTTGCGCCATAATTCAAACTTCCACAATTGCATCTATTGTGCCGTAAAACGTAACCTTTTTCCATTGTTTAGGAATTTCGCGTTTATTGCGAACTTTTGTTAAAATACACACCTTATCTCATTCACTTAGAGTACAACGCATGTCTAAAACACGTGTGATTTATCCAGGGACCTTTGATCCGATTACCAATGGACATGTTGATTTAGTTGCAAGAGCATCAAAAATGTTTGATGAAGTTGTTGTTGCAATTGCGATTGGTCATCATAAAAATCCTGTGTTTAGTTTAGAAGAGCGTGTTGAGTTAGCCAAAGCATCATTAAGTCATTTAACCAATGTTGAGTTTGTAGGATTTGATGGCTTGTTGGTTAACTTTTTCCGTGAACAACGTGCCACAGCTGTACTTCGTGGTCTAAGAGCGATTTCTGACTTTGAATATGAATTCCAATTAGCCAATATGAATCGTCAGCTTGATCCTCATTTTGAGTCTGTATTTCTAACGCCTTCAGAGCAATACTCGTTTATTTCATCGACATTAGTTCGTGAAATCGCTCGTTTAAAGGGTGATGTAACCAAGTTTGTGCCTGCTGTCGTCGTTCAGGCATTTGAGCGTAAACATCAACAAGGTTGGTAGCGTGTCTTTATATATAACAGATGAATGCATCAATTGTGATGTCTGTGAGCCTGTATGTCCCAATGAAGCAATTTATATGGGGGAATCAATCTATGAGATTGATCCTGCGCTTTGTACAGAGTGTGTGGGTCATCATGACAAACCGCAGTGCCAACTATTTTGTCCAGTTGATTGTATTCCTCTTGATCCCAATCATGTTGAGTCACAAGACCAACTGATGGAAAAATATAAAAAATTGACAGCGCAAAAAAATACAAGCAATTAACTTTGAACTTTGATAATATGCGCCTCGAAGTGGGCTGGACGGTCGCTGCTGTGGAGGTCTCCGTGACTGAAGCAGGGGAGGAAAGTCCGGGCTTCATAGGGCAGGGTGCCAGGTAACGCCTGGGCGGCGAAAGCCGACGGCAAGTGCAGCAGAGAGTAGACCGC